>OLPV01002414.1_pt1 | contig 12323 bp, 7 predicted proteins | sample 1671961 | NCBI WGS metagenome assembly OLPV01 (sample SAMEA3136630, study PRJEB25190) | human gut metagenome | biome: human gut; feature: human-associated habitat; material: faeces | place: Austria | collected 2013
CGTAATCATTGTCTTGTGAGTTTATATTTCATCATAGAGTCGAGCAAAGTGATGGCCGACTCCTCCATTTGTGAGGTCAAATGATCGATCTTTGAAAGGATGTAATTGTAGAACACCTGCAATATCAGGGCCACAATGATACCGAAGATGGTGGTGATGAGCGACACCTTCATGCCCGCGGCCACAATGGTCGGACTGATGTCGCCCGCCGTTTGGATTTGGTCGAACGCCATCACCATGCCTATCACCGTGCCGAGGAAACCGAGCGACGGTGCCATGGCGATGAACAAGGTAATCCATGAGCATCCCCTTTCGAGATTGGCGCTTTGCACCGAACCATAGCTAACGATGCTCCGCTCCACGTTATCCATCGACTCGCCAATGCGCTCCAAGCCTTGATAGCAGATGGATGCCACGGGGCCTCGGGTGTCGCGGCATTGCGCCTTGGCGCCTTCCACGTCGCCACTCATGATCTTCGCATCGAGGTCTTTCATGAATTTCTTGGCGTTGATCTCCGAAAGACTGAGATAAATGATGCGCTCAATGCAAAAGGCCAAGCCCAAAACCAATGCCAGGGCCACCAGCGACATGAACCCTGCGTTACCCTCGATAAACTTTGTCTTCAAGGCCTTGTGGAACCCCACTTCCTCGACCGGGGCCACAGAGGCGCTATCAACGGCCATGGTTTCGTCCATCAACGCCTCATTGTCGAGGCTGTCTTGCCCAGCCTCAGTCGCCGTACTATCCTTCGTTTCTTTCGAAGCGGACGCCGATGGAGCCGTTGCCGATGCCGCCTGGGCTGTAGCCGGCGCACCTTGAGCCTCAGCAGGCTGCACGCCCACCGTCAACGCAGAAAGAACAAACACAAGGGAAATGGCGAGATATGCAATTTTCTTTTTCATCTTTACATCGATTAAAGCCACAACTATCAAACGCATGGTGCGGAAAGAGGGGGATTCGAACCCCCGAACCGCTTTAGGCGGTTACACGCTTTCCAGGCGTGCCTCTTCAGCCACTCGAGCATCTCTCCAATGGTCCGCATTTTTAGTTGCGGACTGCAAAGATAATCAAAACCTTTGAATATTCAGCGTCTGTGACGAATAATTTTCAATCACAGCCTGTCGAAGTTACAGTCTGTCGAAGTTACAGTCTGTATTTCGCAATATTCTGTAGATGAGCAAGTTTTGGAATGCTGCCCTCCTAAACCGCCCGGAACGAATCCGTAACCCCTTGTGAATGAGGAAGTGATGTCCCACCTTTCATTCTTCCTCTTCTGAAACGACTCGGTCGTTGGATCTATGGCCTGGCAAGCCTCACGAATTACAATGTGTTCCTTTTCAACTTCTCGACGTAGGCCTCGATGCGGCGGAGCTCACGAGGAATGGAGATGCTTTGAGGGCAATGCTCGATGCACTGTTTGCAACCGATGCAGTGGTTGGCCTGGCGGACGGACGGGATGGCCCGGTCGTAGCTCACGAGATAGGCCCGGCGCAGCTTGCGGTAATTCTCCTGCTCGGTGCTCTGGGCGATCTCGCCCTCGTTGACGCATTCGTTGTAGTGCTTGAATATTCCCGGAATATCGACTCCGTAAGGGCAAGGCATACAGTACTTGCAGTCGTTGCAGTTGATGGTCGGGAAGCTGGCCATTATGCCGGCGATCTCGGTGCCGAGGAACTCTTTCTCCTCGTCGGTCAAGTACTTGAAGTCCTTGAATGTGCGCAGGTTATCCTCAAGATGTTCCTGATAGACCATTCCGCTCAGCACCGTCAGGATTCTCGGGTACGAACCCACGAATCTGAACGCCCACGAAGCGAGTGAGGCTTTCGGATCACGCTCCTTTAGCCTGTTCACGACACTTTCCGCCGGATTGGCCAGACGGCCACCTTGGAGAGGCTCCATAATCACGATCGGAATCTCCCTCTTGTCCAGCTCGTCGTACAGGTACTCGGCGTTGACATTGCGCTGGCCGTCAGCGTGTTTCCAGTCGAAATAGTTCATCTGGATCTGCACGAAATCCCAGTGGTACTTGTCGTGCAGTTTCAGTAGCTCGTCGAACTGCTGTTGGTTTCCGTGGAATGAAAGTCCGAGTTGACGTATCTTGCCTTTCTCTCGGTCTGCCTGAAGCAGATCCATCATTCCGTTGTTCACGAACCTGTCATCGAAAGCCTCCAGGCCTCCACGGCCGAGAGAGTGAAGCAGGTAGTAGTCCAGATAGTCTGTCTGGAGGTACCTGAACGAGTCGTTGTACAGTTTCAGGGATGCCGCTTTGGAATGATCACTGAAGTTGGACAGCTTCGTGGCGATGTAGTAGGAGTTCCTTGGATGTCTGCTGAGTGCATTGCCTACAGCCTCCTCGGAAAGTCCCTGGAGATAGACCGGAGATGTGTCGTAGTAGTTGACTCCGTGAGCCAAGGCGTAGTCAATCAGTTTGTTGGCGTTCTCCTGATCCACGATATCCTTCCCACTCTCGTCCTTCTTCATCGTGAAGCGCATACATCCGTAACCCAGCAGGGAAACCATGTCCCCGTTGCCCGGATTCTCACGCATCTCCATCTTACCGTTCTCCAGCACATCTTCACTGGAACCATCGTCAAGGATGGCCTCGGCTGTCTTCTTAGGGGCGCACGCTCCGGCAAGAGCCACGGCTCCCACGGCCGCTGTCCCGGCACCGGCTTGTTTGAGAAATTCTCTTCTGTTAATATTCTCTTTCATATTCATGGAATTTGTCGAGACCGCTTTTTCTGAACATGTCCCTTCAGAAGGCTTGTCTCAAAGACCGGTTACACATTATGATGAACACTGTACCCATTGACGGTGATGGCGCTTATCGGGCGGGACGGGCAGAGATTCTCGCACGCTCCGCAGCCGATGCACTTCTCCTCGTTGACCGAAGGGATCCTTGGGCTCTTCTCGTCATCAGGATTCTTCCTGACCATCCTGATCGCTCCGACAGGGCAGTGGCGGGCACAGTTTCCGCAGCTGACCCCGTCACGGTTCACGACACAGAGGTCATAGTCCACGCCGGCAGTGCCGACCTTCCATTCGGTTTTCTCCTCAGGAGTGATCTTCAGGATGGCTCCAGCAGGGCAGACCTCGGAGCATTTCACGCATTCCGGACGGCAGTAGCCTTTCTCAAAAGACATCTCTGGCTGCATCAGGTGCTCAAGTCTGGAGGATGGTCTGAGAACATTGTTCGGGCAGACGGTCACGCAGAGCTGGCAGGCCGTACAGTGCTTATAGAACTTCTCCACGCTCTCGGAACCGAATGGAGTAACAGGCGTTTTTCTGTTCGGGGCTTTCTTTGGAAGCACCTCGGCGAATCCTCCATCTCGCTTCTTGTCCTTGATCTCCTCTTCTTCGGCCCTCATCGGAATGGAAGACAAGAGTGATCCTCCGATGACAGCGGCACCGCCTACCAAGAAGGCTCTTCTTCCTTTGTCGGTCGCTTCGACAGGCTCAGCGACCGGAGATGTCGCATCAATTGTTGAGACACCTTTGCCGTTGTCGGTTACTTCGGCGGTTGGTGAGCCCTGTCGAACCACAGGCTCAGCGACCTTGTGGCAAGTGCTGCGAATGCAAGAAACGGTTGGTGAGCCCTGTCGAACCACAGGCTCTGCGACCGGAGTCGGAGCTGCTGAGGAGCGATTTTGGCCGTTTTTGCTCCCGTCGGAGGTCATTTTACTCCCGACAGGCGCGTTTTGTGGCGTTTTTGCTCCCGTGGAGCCCGAACCAACCCCTCTTCCCCAGGCGAACCGGTACTTGAGCGCTCCGAGCCGGCAAGAATCAATGCAGTCAAAGCAATCGACACATCTGCTATAGTCAATCTTATGGTTGTCAACATCAATGCAGGCCGCCTTGCACTTCCTTTCGCAGGCGTGGCAGCTCTTGCACTTTGACTTGTCGATCACCGGACGGAACATAGCGAACCGCGAGAAGAAACTCAGCGTGGTTCCCACCGGACAGATTGTGTTGCAATAGGTTCTGCCGTTCCTCCAGGCGAGGACCACCACGACAACAAATGTCACCGCCGCCACGATCAAAGTCGGCAGACTCTTCAGCCAAACATCCTTTGTCACAAACGCATAACTATCCTGCCTCTCGGCGATCCAGGCGAGCAGGTTGTTGCCCCACTGCCAAACCGGCGCGAGCAGACTCTGCACCATTCTACCGTAAGCGCTGTATGGAGCCAGAAGCGCCACAAGAGCATTGAGCCCGGCGACCAGCGCGATCACGAACAGCACCAACACCCCGTAGCGCAACCATTTGATTTCCTTTGAATATGAGAACCTTGCCTTCTTGCCTTTTCTCCTGGAACTGAGGTTGGACACGCAGTCCTGGAATATACCCAACGGGCATATCACCGAGCAGTAGATTCTGCCGAAAAGCAGTGTCAGTACCAGCAGAATGGCGATGACAACGAAGTTGAGGGCCAGAACAGCCGGTAGGAACTGGATTTTGGCGAGCCATCCGAACCAAAGATGAAGTGTTCCGGTGAAGTCCAGAAACAGCAGCGTGATTGCAACGAAGCAGATCGCTGCCAGAGTGATTCTAATTTTTCGGAGCATAGTGTTTGTAAGCCAAAATGTTACGTAAAGATAAAGAAAAATCCTGAAATGATATTAATCCAGAATCACCAACGCCATTGACTTGTGCGAGAACGTCAGCTTGACAACATCGGCCGAAGCCCGGTTGAGGGTTGCCTGCCACCAGTTGTCGAAAACCACTCCACTGGTCTGCCATACCAATCCCTCGGACTTGATATTCAAAGAATTATCAGGGCTGAATATGGACACGGCCCTGCCTTCGCCGACGAAAAGCTCGCAGGAGTCCGTCAATGCGAAAGCCGTTGAATAGTCGGACACCGCATCGACATATATTCTGTCTTCATCAGGATTACCGCTGGCTCCGTAAAGCCGGGCATATTCCATAATCTGTCCAAGGTTGCCGAGGGTGTGGGCCTCACGCTTGCCTGTAGCACCGAGAATGTGCACGGTCTTGACTTCCGGCCAATGCTCCAGCAGGTAGCGGAACGCCTTGGTCTGGTCGTTTGTCTCCTGCTCTTCTTCTCTTATGGCGATGCGGGAATATTCCTTGAGATGCTTCGGCGAGATGGAATCCATATCCCCGATGATGGCATCCGGATCCCTGAGGTCTTTGAATATCTTGTCCCGGTGCCGGAGAAACGTGTCCAACGCCCTGTCGCAGCAGATTATCACATCCGCCCGGCGGAGAAGCTCGCGGGGATATTCCTTTTTAGGAAAGTCGCCGCATTCGAGGATGACCGCTTCCATTATGCCTTTGTTTTGGCGATTTCGGCCTTGGAGGTGCCGGCGGCAGTGGTGTAGAGTTCCGGCTCGCGGAATCCGGAGAGGAAGGCCTTGATGTCCATCCGCTTCTTGCCGGCTATCTGCACGTCCTTCAGGGAGATGGCTCCGTCGGCGGTGGTGATGTGGAGGTAGGTCTTGCCGTCGGTGAGGATTCGGCCCGGAATGGTTCCTTCGTCAGGCTCATCGACCTTTTCGGCCGTGAAGATCTTCAACTGGGCCGGAGCGCTACCTTCCTTGACGAGTTCGGTGAACGCTGCCGGATAAGGACTCAAACCACGTATGAGATTGTAGATCTGTTTGGTGGAATCGTTCCAGTCAATGTGACACAACTCGCGCGAAAGCTTCGGTGCCGGATTCAATACCTCGGAACCCTGTATGAAACTTCTCTGGACACGCGTGTCCACATTGCGCTCGATTATGCCCTGAGTCGTCTGTACAACCAATTCCGCGCCGATCTCCATCAGTTTGTCGTGCACATCCCCGGCGGTGTCGGTGTCTGAAATATTGATACCCTGACGCAGGATGATCCCTCCCGTGTCAATGTCCTTGTCGATCATGAACGTCGTCGCGCCGGTTCTGGTCTCTCCGTTGATCACGGCCCAGTTGATAGGAGCCGCTCCACGGTACTGTGGCAGAAGCGCCGCGTGCAGATTGAACGTGCCAAGCTTAGGCATTCCCCATACCTCTTCCGGCAACATCCTGAAAGCCACCACGATGAAGAGATCGGCCTTCATGGCCTTGAGCTGCTTCAGGAACTCCGGATCCTTCAGTTTCACAGGCTGCAGAACCGGTATACCGTGCTCGACAGCGAACTTCTTGACCGCGCTTTCGTTGACTTTCTGTCCCCGGCCACTCGGCTTGTCAGCCACTGTGACCACACCTACAATATTGTATTTCCGCTCCAGGAGTGCCTGAAGTGGCGCCACCGCGAAATCCGGTGTGCCCATATAGACGATTCTCGTCTTCTTGAATATTCCTGCCAACATACTCTTAGCTTTTCTCCACCAATTCTTTATGCTGTCCATGTTTGAGATGTCCGTGTCGTGGATGGCTTTCCATGTCAGGAACAACCCGATAGGCAACAGAATCAACGCGGACGCGAAGGCTCCCGTGGCCGTGCTGATGCTTCCGTCCCTCGCCAGCTTGACTCCGGTGATGTCCACGATCCAGTAGAGGACGAAGAACAGTAGCGAGACGATCGCGGAGACTCCGATTCCTCCTTTTCTTATCAACGCTCCGAGAGGGGCTCCGATGAAGAACATGATGAAGCATGCCAGAGCCTGACCATAGCGTCTCTGGAATTCAAGGGCTGTCCAACGCAGACGGACTGTGTAGTCAAACGCACCGAATTCATAGCTTTCCAGATTTGACCTGAGCTGCCTGGCGTTGTCCGCCGCTTTCTCAAGCGCCTGTGCCGTCGCCTTTTCGTCTTTGAAACTCAGGAACTCCGGGTCGCTGAAATTCCTGGTGATTCCGCACGATGATGTGTCAAGCTGCTTGTTCTGTGTGAAGATGTAGGAAGCCGCCGTGCTGAAGATCTGTTGCGCTTTCGCGCTGTCCCTCATAGCCACGAGCGAGTCCCTCTGCGTCCTGAGTTTCTCCAGCGGCAGAGCCTTGACCTGATCCCCGTACCTTGCGCTGTCCGACTTCTGGAACGCATAGTTCTGAAGCGCTATGACCATTTCCTGTCTGCTGAAGTCTATCTTTTGCAGTTGCAGGGAGGTGTCTCGGTAGTTCTTCTCGTTGGTCTCCTGATAGTTGGTGCCGTTGTACATCCGGAATGTCAGGTAGGACTTGTCCTTGGACATCTTCATTATCGCCGAATCGGCCAACGTAAGACGTGTGTTGCCCTTCCCGTGATGGTCGTAGAGCATCACATCTTTCATCATCCCGGTCTTGTCGTTGCGGCTTCCGACCCGGAGGACATATCCCTCGACTCCATCGTAGAATGTTCCGGAAGGGATCTTGATCTCTTCCTTGGTCTTGCCGATGTCATCCCTCAGCGTGAAGATCTCGTTGTAGGAGACCGGTACAAGGTTGTTGATGACGAAGAAAGTGCCGATGCTGATGAAGAACGAGGCGATGAGAATCGGCAGCATCACCCTGAGAACCGACACTCCGGCCGCTTTCAGGGCGATGAGCTCGTTGTTCTCGCCCATATTCCCGATGGTCATCATCGAGGCGAGCAGTGTGGCCAGCGGCAGCGCCAGCGGCAGCACGGTGCAGCTTCCCCAGAAGAGGAACTCCGCCACGATGCCGAGGCTCAGACCCTTACCGACCAGCTCGTCGATGTAAACCCACAGGAACTGCATCATAAGGATGAAGATGACCACAAGCAGGATCATAAAGAATGGTCCTATGAATGAGGTCAGTATGAATCTGTCAATCTTCTTCATCCCCGAAGCTTTGTTTTATGAATATACCAATGAATATGCCCGTGTCTATGCCGTGATGATCTCCACCATCTTGTCCAGCGCGGCCTGGAGTCCGTCGATATTCCTTCCTCCCGCCGTGGCGAGAACAGGCTGTCCGCCGCCACCGCCCTGGATGAACTTGGCTGCCTCACGGATGTCATTCGCGGCGTTGTGACCCGCAGCCACAAGGTCGTTGGAGTACATCAGGGCAAGTTGTGGTTTGCCGTCGTGGCTGAATGCCGCGGCAAGGGCGAAATTCTCCACCTCCTTCTGGAGAATCGAGGCCGCTTCCCTGAACATTGCCGGATCGACATCCCTGCTGAACTTAACAACTTTTATTCCATTGATCTCTTCTGCGTTCTCGGAAATCACTTTGGCGAACGAGGCGGCCTTCTCTTTGGCATATTCCTCGATCTTCTTCTTCGCGTCTGAGTTTTCGCTTATGAGCTTGGCCACGGCGGCGGCCACGTCAGGAGCATTGTTGAACATCGTGCGGATGCCCTTGAGGGTGTCGGTGAGGGTGTCGAGGATGTTCTCCGCGGCCTCTCCGGTCACGGCCTCGATCCTGCGCACGCCGGCGGCGATGGCGGATTCGGAGACGATCTTGAAGAAACCGATTCTGCCGGTTGATTTGGCGTGGGTTCCGCCGCAGAGCTCGATGGAGTCACCGAACTTGATGACACGCACCTTGTCACCGTATTTCTCGCCGAAGAGAGCGATGGCTCCCATCGCCTTGGCCTCGTCCATCGTTGCGTCCCTCTTTTCCTCCAGAGGGTAGTCCGCGCGGATGAGCTGGTTGACCCTGTGCTCAACTTGCCTGAGTTCCTCGTCGGTAACCTTGGCGAAGTGTGAGAAGTCGAAACGGAAATAGTCCGGGCCGACGAACGATCCCTTCTGCTCGATGTGTGTGCCGAGCGCTTCACGAAGAGCGAAATCCAGAAGGTGGGTCGCCGTGTGGTTGGCTGTGATCTTAAGTCTGCGCTCCACGTCAACCTTCAGGGTGAAGGTTTCCTCGCAGTCCGCCGGAATCCTCTCGGCGATGTGGATCGTAAGGTTGTTCTCTTTGATTGTGTTGAGGATCTTGACTTCCTCGCCGCTCTCTGAGACGATGACTCCGGTGTCGCCGACCTGTCCGCCCATCTCTGCGTAGAACGGTGTGCGGTCGAAGACCAGCTGGAACATAGTCTTGTTCTTCTGCTTCACGGTGCGCTGCTTGAGAAGCTTCACGCCATCAAGCTCGAAGTTGTCGTAGCCGAGGAATGCCTCTTCCTCACCGTCGTTGTAGATAGTCCAGTCCCCGAACTCGTTGGCCGTGGCGTTGCGCGCCCTGTCCTTCTGCTTCTGGAGCTCCTTGCCGAATCCCTCCATATCAACCGTGTAGCCTTTCTCCGAGGCGATCAGCTCGGTCAGGTCGATCGGGAATCCGTAGGTGTCGTAGAGGATGAAAGCGTCCTCTCCAGGGATTGTCTTCGTGGCGGCGTTCTTGGCGATGTAGTCGTCCATAAGTCTGATTCCGCGGTCGAGAGTCCTCAGGAAGGACATCTCCTCCTCACGGATCACGCTCTCGATCAGCTTCTGCTGTTTGGCGATCTCAGGATAGGCCTCTCCCATATCCGCCACAAGCTGAGGAACCAGCGAGCAGAGGAACGGCTCGTCGAATCCGAGGAACGTGTAGCCGTAGCGCACGGCGCGGCGCAGGATCCTTCGGATCACATAGCCGGCCTTGACATTGGACGGCAGCTGGCCGTCGGCGATGGAGAAAGCGATGGCCCTGATGTGGTCGGCGATGACTCTCATAGCCACCTCCGTCTTCTCGCTCTCGTGGTATCTGTGGCCGGAAAGTTCCTCGATCTTATGGATCATTCCGGAGAACACATCAGTGTCGTAGTTGCTGGTCTTGCCCTGAAGCACCATACAGAGCCTCTCGAAGCCCATTCCTGTGTCGATGTTCTTGGCCGGGAGCGGTTCAAGGGATCCGTCAGCCTTGCGGTTGTACTGCATGAACACGAGGTTCCAGATCTCGATGACCTGGTCGTTGTCGGTGTTCACGAGATCCTTTCCAGGAATCTTGGCGATCTCCTCGTCCGGACGCAGGTCGATGTGGATCTCGCTGCAAGGTCCGCAAGGACCCGTGTCACCCATCTCCCAGAAGTTGTCGTGCTTGTTGCCAAGGATGATGTGGTCCGCAGGCATCAGCTTCATCCACGCCTGCCTTGCCTCCTCGTCAAGAGCGGTCCCGTCTTCCGCGGAGCCCTCGAACACAGTCGCGTAGAGCTTTGACTTGTCGATCTTATAGACCTCGGTCAGCAGTTCCCAGGCCCAGCTGATAGCCTCGGCCTTGAAATAGTCCCCGAAGCTCCAGTTGCCCAGCATCTCGAACATCGTGTGATGCCTTCCGTCATGCCCCACGGCCTCAAGGTCGTTGTGCTTTCCGCTGACTCTCAGACATTTCTGCGAATCGGTCGCCCTTTTCATCTTAGGCACTGAGTTGCCGAGGAATATGTCCTTGAACTGGTTCATTCCGGCGTTCGTGAACATCAACGTCGGGTCGTTCTTGATCACCATCGGGGCGGACGGCACAATCGTGTGTCCCTTGGATGCGAAGAAGTCCAAAAATTGCTGTCGAATCTCTTTAGCGGTGTACATATCTAAAAATCAATTAATTCGTGAATATATTCCCGTTTCCTCCCGGAATTTTCTTTCAAAAAGGCACGGAATTGGCAAAATTATAACATTTTTCGGGATATATCGCAAAAAAGGGTATATTTGTAAGTTATGGGAAAGTATATTCTCAATCCGGAGACCTTGTTATATGAGATAAAGGAGGTGTCCTTGAAGTCGAAAGTCTTCAAGGGGTTGCTGCTGTTCGCCGGCAGTGTGGCGATGGCGGTCCTCTATCTCTGGCTGTTCACTTCGGTCCTTGGCTATGATCTGCCTAAGACGGCGTTTCTGAAAGCGGAGCATGCCCGTTGGGACGCCAAGGTCGATCTCATGAACTCCAAACTGGACCGTTACGAGGAGGCTCTGGAGGCTTTGAAGGTGAGGGATGATGACATCTACAGATCCATATTCGGAATGAATGAGATTCCCACCGGGGTCCGTGACGCGGGAATAGGCGGTGTGGACCGGTACTCGTTCCTGAACGGTCTTGAACCGGATGACAGGCTGAAGAACACGGCCCTTAGGATTGACAGGCTGACCAGAAGAACCTACGTCCAGAGCAAGTCATTTGATGAGGTGGCCGCTGTCTCAAAGACGGCCGGAGACATGGCCTCATGCATTCCGGCGATCCCTCCGATTGTCCCTGATCCGTCCAAGTACAGGCTTTCCAGCCAGTTCGGTTACAGGTCGGACCCGTTCACAGGGGGCGTCAGGATGCACACAGGACTTGATTTCGCGATGAAGATCGGCAATCCGGTCTATGCTACGGGTGACGGGGTTGTGGAAGCCGTGAAGTTCGAGTTCTTCGGCTACGGCAACTCCATCACGATCGATCATGGATTCGGCTACAAGACGATTTATGCTCATCTCAATTCCGTCAAGGTGATCGAGGGCATGAAGGTCAAGAGGGGGGATTGCATCGCCGAGAGCGGTAAGTCCGGACGGTCAAGCGGCCCGCACCTCCACTACGAGGTCGTCTATAAAGGGCAGAAAGTCAACCCGGCGAACTATCTGGACCTGTCGATGTCCGAGCAGGAATATTCAGCGATGGTGCGGATGAGGGAGAATGAGTCAGGGAAGCCGTCTTCCGCCGCGCGCCGAGGGTTCAGTGTCAGACGTCGTTAGAAGAGGGGTAGGAATATGGGAGCGAAGTATGAGTTTGACAAGACGCGGATGGAGTTCCGCAAGGTCACACACTCAGTGTGGACGGTCTTGGGCAAGGCGGTGAAGTATTTCCTTGTGACCGCGTCGCTGGCGGTTGTCTATTATGTAGTGTTCTCTTTTGTGATCAACACTGATTCCGAGCGTAAACTCAAGAGGGAGAACCAGATGTACCGTCAGATGTACAAGAGCCTCTCCGCCCGGGAGGAACTTGTCGGTGATGTCCTGGACGGGCTGCGTGTCAAGGACAACGAGATTTATCATAGGTTGTTCAATTCCGACGCGCCGGATCTCGGAAGCATTTATTCGGACGGCCTGCTGTCCGACGTGGACACGATACCTGACGGGCTGATTGTTGAATATTCCAGGGTGAGACTGGACACGTTGTCAAGGATTTCGGACAGGGTGGAAGCTAATTTCAGACGGGTCATGGAGGCCCTTTCTGACCGTAAGGCTGACCTTCCGCCTATGACCAATCCTTTGGCTGGATTCTCTTACGCAAGGACGGGAGCGTCTGTCGGTGACAGGATCAATCCTTTTTATAAGGTGAAGGTTTTCCATGGCGGACTGGATCTGATCTCACAGCAGGGAGAGTCCGTGGTCGCCGCCGCCGATGGGGTTGTCAAAGAGGTCACGCATTCCACAAAAGGTCTCGGGAACGTGGTTACGATCGACCACGGAAACGGCTATCTTACACGTTATGCCCACCTTGAGAACACCCGTGTCACCAAAGGACAGAAACTGGCGCGGGGACAGAATA
>OLPV01002418.1_pt1 | contig 12298 bp, 8 predicted proteins | sample 1671961 | NCBI WGS metagenome assembly OLPV01 (sample SAMEA3136630, study PRJEB25190) | human gut metagenome | biome: human gut; feature: human-associated habitat; material: faeces | place: Austria | collected 2013
GCAGCATGAAAAGCCGTTCGAGGGTATCAACGGCTCGGGCAAGCATAACAACTGGTCCATTGCCACCGACAAGCTGAACCTGCTCGATCCGGGCAAGACCCCGATGGGCAACCTTCGCTTCCTGGTATTCCTGAGCGCCGTCGTTCAGGCAGTCGACGAGTATCAGGGCCTGCTTCGCTGCTCGGTTGCCTCTGCGGGCAATGATCACCGCCTTGGTGCAAACGAGGCTCCGCCAGCCGTCATCTCCATCTTCCTTGGCGACGATCTTGGTGCCGTGGTCGATTCGATCATCAACGGCAAGGAATACGAGAGTGCCGATAAGGCATACATGGATCTTGGCGTGGATGCCCTGCCAAACTTCTTGAAGGACAACTCCGACCGCAACCGCACCAGCCCCTTTGCGTTCACGGGCAACAAGTTCGAGTTCCGCATGCCTGGCAGCCAAATCAACTTGGCCGATGCCAACACCGTCTTGAACGTCGCCGTCGCAAAGGCTCTGCGCGATTTCAATGAGGACGTGGAAGGCACCGAGAACTTCGAGCAGGCCGCATTCGCCCATGTCCGCAAGACCCTGACCGAGCATCAACGCATCATCTTCAACGGAGACGGCTATTCCGACGAATGGCTTGACGAAGCCCAGCGCCGTGGCCTTTTGAACCTGAAGGCAACGCCCGATGCAGCCCAAGCCATGACCGACCCCAAGGCCATCGAGCTGTTCGAGGAGTTCGGCGTGATGTCGGCCGTTGAGATGCACAGCCGCTACGAGGTGAAGCTCGAGCAGTATTCCAAGTTGCTGAACATCGAAGGCCGCACCATGAGTCATATGACCAAGCGCAAGATCGCTCCGGCCGTCAGCGCATACGCAGATCAGATTTCGCAAACAATCATCGGCAAGAAGAAGGCCTGCCCCGAGCTCGAACCCGCTGGCGAGATCAAGCTTTTGAAGGAGCTCAATGCTGGCACGAATAGGATCTCCGAGTGCGTGGAAGTCCTTGATGCTGCACTTGAAGAGGCCGCCGGTATCGAAGACAGCTTGGAAGAAGCCACTGCCTATCACGACAAGGTGCTTGCCGCCATGGACGACCTTCGAGCCGTGTGCGACGAAATGGAGAACATCTGCTCGACCGAGGTCTGGCCGATGCCCACGTACAACAAGATGCTCTTCTACTGCTAATCCGGGCACGGGCGAGGAATCAAGCCGCTGAAAGCCCACCCTTCCCCTCCTTCGGGCCCGCAGGGATCGCCTCCCCTGCGGGCCTCCTTGCTTTTAAGAAGAAGGCCGTCTGAGCTAATAAACCCAGCTGTTGGAACATTGCTGACGAGGGTGGGATGAAGAGCATGGTCACAAGCGCCGCTGCTGCCGAGATGATCAGCAAGGGATTAAAAGCAAAGGAGCGTTCTGCGGCCCACTCGGCAGAACGCGCACGCATACACGCACGATGAACGCCGTGATGCTTGATGTCCAGGTTCTCTCTATATTCACGAAGAAGCCTCATGGGGGCACATAGCACGCATCATGAGGCTTTACCAACAGAATGATTTTCCTTCGTTAACTTACTTCTTTGGCATGCAACCCAAAGCAGCAACTACCTCTTCAGCACAGACAATGCCATCGTGCATGGCGCTGGCCACAAGTGTGGAACCGGTCAAGAAATCGCCAGCTGCAAAAACGGGGGTATCGAAGCTCGATCCCTGATCAAGGATAGCCCTGTGGGTGCCGTTCGAAACAAGAGCAACAGGCTTGCCTTCACTCGCACACGCCACATGGAATGCATCCAGAATGCCATCCTCGGGCGCAATGAAACCTTTTGCAATAAGAACCAAATCAGCGGGAACCTCATAGGGATCGCTTCCGTCTTTAGCCCGAAGAACAGCGACGGCAACGTCTTTACCGTTTGCGCTGGCTTTGAACGCAAGGGTATCCGTAGACCACACGCGAGGATCCTCGCCCATAACCGCCGCGGCTTCCAATTGACCATAACCGTCTTTCGCAGGTCCGTGCAGATTAGGCCAGTTCATCCAGTCAGTTTCAGGGTCAGGATCTTTCGGAGCTGAAGCGCGAATCACCTGATGAACCGATGCGCAACCCTGACGAAGGGCCGTCGCGACGCAATCGACGCCCGTATCGCCGCCGCCCACAACGATGACATGCTTGCCTTGAGCCGTTTCCACCGGCTCTTCCAAATCGAGGAGTGACTTCGTCGCCTCGGTCAGGTAGTCAACAGCGAAGCGGACGTTCTCAAGATCTTCGCCTTCGACCCCCATAGCACGGGGCTTGCGGAAACCGCATGCCAAAACAACGGCGTCGAAATCATTCAGAATCTCGTCAGCTCGATCGATTGCATCGCATTCGAAGACGAATTCGACACCGCTGCGCTGCATCAAGTCGATTCGACGTTCGATGATCGACTTCGGCAGTTTCATATTGGGGATGCCGTACATCAGCAATCCACCAGCACGATCCGCCTTCTCGAAAACAGTGACGGCCAACCCTTCGCATGCGAGTTTCCATGCCGCTGCAAGGCCAGCGGGGCCAGAGCCGACAACAGCAACTTTGGCTGCGCCTTCTTCAGGAATCGGCAACGGCTTCACGCCCGCAGCCCATGCTGCATCCGAAATAACCCGTTCGTTGTCATGGATAGTCACCGCTTGATCGTGTTCTCCCAAGTTGCATGCCTGCTCACACGGAGCCGGGCAAACCCTACCCGTGAACTCAGGAAACGGATTAGTCGTCGAGAGACGTGCCGCCGCTTCCGCAAGACGTCCTTCATACAGAAGATCGTTTGTCTCGGGAATGGGGTTGTGAAGAGGACAGCCCGTCGGCTTCTTTGCCTTACCGATGACAATGCCGCATTGGCAGAACGCAACGCCGCAGTCCATGCAACGGCTCGCCTGAACCTCCTGATCCGACAACGGCAGAGGGATGACAAATTCGTTGTAGCCGGCAACCGATTCGCTGGCATCGGCTACGCCGTGGGCTATGCGCTCAACGTGAAGGAATGCTCCCGGTTTTCCCATGCTAGTTCCCCCTAAACATTTCGAACGCGCGCTCTGCAGCTTCCTCATGCGAGAAGCCCTTCGCCTCTTCGTTCGCGATCAGATCGTAAATGCGCTTGTAGTCGCGCGGGATAACACGCTTGAAATTCGCTTTGATTCGAGCGAACCGGTAAAGCATTTTGATTCCCAAGGGGCTCCCCGTGCGATCGACATGCTCACGAAGAAGTTCTTCGATTTCAGCGAGCTCGTTTTCATCGGGCTCTTCGATGTCGACCAAATCGCGATTGCACCGTTGCGCAAGCGTATGCTGTCCATCGAACACGTACGCAACGCCACCGCTCATGCCCGCAGCGAAGTTCAACCCGACTTCGCCCAGGATCACCACTTTGCCGCCCGTCATGTACTCGCATCCGTTGTTGCCGACGCCTTCAACCACCAAGGTGGCGCCAGAATTGCGTACTGCAAAGCGCTGACCAGCCATTCCGTTAACGAACGCCTTACCACCCGTTGCACCATAGAATGCAACATTGCCGGCGACGATATTCTCATTTGGCCTGAAAGCCGCGTTCTCGTTGGGTCGAAGCGTCAACGTTCCGCCAGAAAGACCCTTGCCAAAGTAATCGTTTGCTTCGCCGATGACATTAAGCGTGACACCGCGCGGAACGAAGGCGCCGAAGCTCATGCCCGCAGACCCCGAGCAGTCAACAACGATAGAGTCATCGGGAATCCCTTCAGGGTGATCCTTCGTCACCTGCGAGCCCAGCATCGTGCCGACCGCGCGATTGATGTTGGCGATGTCGACGCCGAAACGCTGAGTGCCCAGATGTTCCCTGGTCTCTTTGGTATACGGCACCAGCAATGTGGCATCGAGCGTGAAGGGAAGCACATCCTCGGGAGCCAAGGCCCGAAGGCTATGGCGGCAATCGGCGCCGGGAACATCCGCGCATATCTCGGTTTTCGCCTGATACACCACCGGGGAAAGGTCAAGCAGCTGCGCCTTCCAGCTTTCCACCGGAGCGGTCTGCTTCAGAAGCTCGGGGTGACCCACCATATCCTCAACAGTGCGGAAACCAAGCCGCGCCATGATATGACGAAGATGCTCGGCGACCATCAGCATATAATTCACGACATATTCTGGCTTGCCCTTGAAACGCCCGCGCAGCTTGCAATTCTGCGTGGCAATGCCAACCGGGCACGTGTCTTGCTGACAATCACGCTGCATCAGACATCCCATGACGATCAGCGGCATGGTTGCGAAACCGAATTCCTCAGCACCCAGCAAGCAGGCCATCGCAACATCACGACCATCAACCAGCTTTCCGTCGGCCTCCACGACGACACGCGAACGCAAGCCGTTCTGAAGGAGCGTCTGCTGTGCTTCCGCCAATCCAAGTTCCAGCGGAAGACCGGCATGATAGATGGAGTCGCGCGGTGCCGCACCGGTTCCGCCGTTGGAACCCGAGATCAGGATCTTATGCGCGCCACCTTTGGCGACACCGGTGGCAATGGTTCCGACGCCCGCTTCGGAAACGAGCTTCACCGAAATCCTGGCGCTTGGGTTGGCGTTCTTCATATCGAAGATCAGCTCGGCAAGATCCTCGATCGAATAGATGTCATGATGCGGTGGCGGGGAGATAAGGCTCAAGCCCGGCGTGGAACGGCGGGTCTTCGCGATCCACGGCCAAACCTTGCTTCCGGGAAGATGCCCGCCTTCGCCCGGCTTCGCACCTTGCGCCATCTTGATCTGAATCTCGCGGGCGCTCATCAAATAACGACTGGTCACACCAAAACGACCGGAAGCGATCTGCTTGATCGCAGACAACTTGCTATCGCCATTGGGAAGACGCGTTTCGCGAGCCGTGTCCTCGCCGCCCTCGCCGGTGTTCGACTTACCACCAAGTCGATTCATGGCAATGGCCAGGCATTCATGGGCCTCTTTGGAGATGGACCCGTAACTCATCGCGCCCGTGGTAAAGCGCTTGACGATCTCGGATGCAGGCTCAACCTGATCAATCGGGATGGAATCGGCATGCTCGAAATCGAATTCAAGCAGGTCGCGCAACGTGACCGCACGCCCTTGAGGATGCATCGCAGCGCTGAATTCCATGAACGTGTCGAAATCGTTCTCGCGGGCGGCTTGCTGCAAGAGCGTGATGGTCGTAGGGTTGATGAGATGCTCTTCTCCACCATTCGGACGCCACTTAGTCAAACCCGAACTCGAAAGCGCCGACGAAGCAACGGATGCCGCCTGCGCAACCATGCGATCATAACGCATATCGCATTCGCGCTGGATATCGTCGATGCCAAGACCGCCGATCCTGCTGACAGTTCCGGTGAAGTGCTCCTTGATCACCTCGTCGGATAGACCAAGCACTTCGAAAACCTGAGCACTGTGGTACCCCTGCATGGTAGAGATGCCCATCTTCGACATGATGGAAACCACGCCCGCAACCACTGCCTTGTTGTAGTTGGTGATTGCCGTCGCGCAGTCCTGCTCGATAACACGCATCGAGCAAAAATGCTCGATGCTTTCATGAGCCAGGTACGGGAAGATGCCCGATGCAGAATAACCCACCAACGTTGCGAAATCGTGCGGCGTGATGGCGTCGCCCGTTTCGACGATGATGTCCGCATTGGTGCGCACACCGCAACGAAGCAGATGGTTGTGAACGCTTGCTACAGCCAACAGCGACGGGATAGGAACTTCACCCTGACCCGCGCGATCAGAAATGACAAGAATGTTAACGCCGGATTCGATCGCAGCGGTCGCCTCGCTATGCAAGCGCTCAAGCGCCTCACGCAGCGCATTCTTTCCGTCGCCAATACGATAAGCGGCATGAAGCGTGGTAGCCTTGAATCCCTGCTCATCGATATGCGCCAGCGCGTCGAATTCCCGCTTGGTAAGAAGAGGGGTCTCCAGCTTCACCAAACGGCAGTTCTCACGAGCATCCTCGAGCATATTGCCATGATTGCCCAAATACAGAAGCGTTGATGTGATGAACGACTCACGAAGGGCATCGATAGGCGGATTAGTAACCTGAGCAAACAGCTGATTGAAGTAGTCGAACAGTCGGCGGTCCTTATCGGTCAAGCAAGCAAGCGGGACATCCATGCCCATCGACGCCAACGGGGTTTTCCCCGTACGGGCCATAGGAAGAATCGCCTCTTGCATGTCATCGTAATGGAGCCCGTGAACCACCTGGCGAAGCGTCAGATCGATGCCATCATCAACTGCAGCGTCTCCTTCAAACGCAGCATTTTTCTCCAGCAGAGCAGGCATCTCGATCATGCGCGAGTCGATCCACTCGCGGTAGGGACGCTCGTTTGCCAGCTCGTTCTTCACCTCGTCGTCGAACATCACGCGACCGCGTGAAGGATCCACCACGAGCATTTGCCCAGGGCCCAAACTTCCCGAGACCAGGATATTCGCAGGATCGACATCAAGAACGCCCACTTCACTCGAAAGAACCAGACGGTTGTCCTTGGTCACGTAATAACGCGCAGGACGCAGACCGTTTCGATCGAGGGTTGCGCCAAGAATCACACCATCGGTGAACGCCAACGCAGCAGGGCCGTCCCACGCTTCCGTCAACATCGACTGATATTCGTCCCATGCGCGACGACGCTCAGACAAAGCCGGGTTGTGATCCCACGGCTCGGGAACAAGCATCGACATGGCACGCGGAAGCGAGCGGCCGTTCATGTGCAGGAACTCAACAACGTTGTCGAGCATTGCCGAGTCCGACCCTTCGCGATTGATAACCGGGAGGGTCTTTGCAAGATCGCCCTGAAGAACCGGCGAATAGAGCTCGGGTTCGCGAGCTGCAACCCAATTCTTATTGCCCTTCAGCGTGTTGATCTCGCCGTTATGAATGATGTAGCGATTAGGATGAGCGCGCTCCCAAGCAGGCATGGTATTGGTGCTGTAGCGCGAATGAACAAGCGCGATGGCCGTTTCAGTTGAAGCGTCGGCCAAATCGGAATAGAAACCGCGCATCTGCGTAGCCAACAGCATTCCCTTGTAAACGATGGTGCGCGAGCTCATCGAGCAAATATAGAAGATCTTTTCTGCCAGCTCCGAGGAAGCGTCTCCGGCCTTTTCGATCTCCCTTCGGCAAATGTAAAGCGCACGCTCGAAGTCGTCGCGCGTCTCGCAATTGGCGGGTCGACCCAAGAAGGCCTGCTTGATGATGGGCATCGACGCAATGGCGGTTTCGCCTAAACCGTGGGCATCGGTGGGGACATCGCGCCAGAACAAGAGCGGGATTCCGTTCGCCGCACAACCGTCAGCGAAAACGCGCATTGCATCGGCGACTCCCTGCTCGTCCTGAGGAAGGAAGACCATCGCCACCGCGTAGTCGCCTTCTTCGGGAAGGATATGCCCGTACTTCTGCGCTTCCTTTCGGAAGAAACGATGCGGTACCTGGAACAGAACGCCTGCACCATCGCCAGTATTCCGCTCAAGGCCGACGCCACCACGATGCTCGAGGTTGATAAGCACCGAAAGGGCATCGTCGAGCATCTGATGCGATTTCAGACCGTCAAGCTGAGCTAGCGCGCCCAATCCGCACGCGTCATGTTCGAATTCGCTGCGGTAAAGACCAAGCTGCTCGTTTCGCCTCGAGTTACGTTGCCTCATCTTCGACACACCCATCCCCCTTCTCGTATAGAAAAGCCGGACGCAAGGAGTGAAACCTTGCCAATCCGGCTTCGACGAGCCGGGGTGCACCGACCGAAGGAACAAACACCCAGCCCGTTGATACAACAATACGAATGCACTGCTACCGAACGATTGCAGTCTTGTTTCGATCCAGTTAATGAGAACCGAAACCAAACGCGCCAGAAATCAGATCGCCGCTAAATCTCAAGCGAGCCTGCAAAGGCTTTCTTAGCGGGACCCGTCATAATGACCGAACCCAAGTCGCCGCCTTCTTCGGACCACTCAATGCCGATCTCGCCGCCAAGCACTTTAAGGGTGACCTTGCGACCCGCACGCCCGGTCATATGCGCAGCGACCGCCGTCGCGCAACAGCCGGTACCACATGCAAGGGTTTCACCACAGCCGCGCTCCCAGACGCGCATGGTGATTACATCGCCATCAACACGGGCGAACTCCACATTGGTCTTTTCGGGGAATACCCCCAGCGTCTCGATCTTGGGACCGATTTCAGTCACTGGGAACGTCAGCGGGTCATCCACGAAAATGACCGCATGGGGATTGCCCATGGAAACGCACGTAGCCTTGTAAGTCTTGCCGTCGACGACGATTTCCTGTTCAAGCGCAACCGATCCCCATTCCGTCGGAACGCCCGATAGCGTAGTGGGCACCTGAGAAGGCTCCAAAATAGGAGCACCCATGTCCACCGTGGCCAGTTGCATGTTCCCCTCGATATCGCGAAGAATCGAGATTTCCTTTTTGCCCGAAAGCGTGTCCACCGCGAACGAATCCGAACCCGACTCGACAACACCACCGTCAACAAGGAACTTCGCGAAGCAGCGAATGCCGTTGCCGCACATTTTCGCTTTGGTTCCGTCGGAGTTGTAATAATCCATGAACGCAACGGCATCGGGATTGATCGACGGCTTCACAACGATGACGCCATCTGCTCCCACGCCGAAGTGTCGGTCGCAAATCCACTGAACTTGCTCGTCGCTTAGGTGAAGCTGATCGAAGTAGTCCCCGATCATCACGAAGTCGTTGCCTGCGCCGTTCATTTTCACGAAATCGATGTGCATGATTCCCTCTTTCATGACGTGTTCTCATGACGAGGTGCAGCAACGATTCGATTGTCGATCTGCAAGCGAGTAACGCGCATTATCGCCAGTTCCCCGTCTTGGTGCGATACTAAGAAAATCTGAGCAGGCTGTTTGTAACAGAGCGATTAAATCTAAATGAACTGGGCTTTTGCATACATTCTTAATCCAGCCGAAACATCAGCGGGGTATTTTCGACAGATCGGAACACGTGAAGGAGCATGTATGGCCAAGCCTAACTTTAACTACGCTAAGTTACCTGGTAGTTACCTTTTTGCGAATATCGCCCACGAAACCGCGGCCTACCAGGAAGCCCACCCCGAAGCGAAACTGATAAAGATGGGGATCGGCGACGTCACCCGTCCTTTGGCACCCGCAGTCATCAAGGCAATGCATGAAGCAGTCGACGATCTTGCCACCCCCGAGCACTTCCATGGGTATGGTCCGGAGCAAGGCTACGACTTCCTGCGCGAAGCGATTCTGGAAAACGATTTCAAGGCTCGCGGTATCGACATCACGCTTGACGAGATCTTCGTCTCGGACGGTGCGAAAAGCGACTGCGGAAACATCGGCGATCTGTTCGACGTCGACAACGTCATCGCCGTGTGCGATCCCGTTTACCCCGTTTACGTGGATTCGAACGCCATGTCAGGTCGTGCTGGAGAATACGATGCAACCACCGAAAAGTGGTCGAACATCGTGTACATGCCCACTACCGCAGAAAACGGGTTCAGCCCCGAGCTTCCCAAAGAGCACGTTGACATCGTGTACCTTTGCTCGCCGAACAATCCCACGGGAACGGTTCTTTCCTACGAGCAACTGAAAACCTGGGTTGACTACGCCAATGAAACGCACGCCGTCATCATGTTCGACGCTGCCTATGAAAGGTTCATCACCGAAGAAGGCATCCCGCATTCCATATTCGAGATTCCGGGAGCGCGCACCTGCGCCATCGAGTTCCGTTCGTTCTCGAAAACCGCCGGCTTCACCGGTGCGCGCTGCGGCTACACCGTAGTCCCGAAGGACCTGGTACGCGAAGGGCAGAACCTCAACGCCATGTGGAATCGCCGTCAAACCACGAAGTTCAACGGAGCCTCTTACGTCATCCAAAGAGGTGCAGCCGCCATATTCACCCCCGAGGGCTCGGCTCAAATCGACGAGACCATCGACTACTATCGCAAGAATGCGCATATGATCAAGGAAGGCCTTGAGGCAGCGGGGTACGAGGTCTATGGAGCCATGAACAGTCCGTACATCTGGTGCAAGACCCCCGACGGCATGGGATCCTGGGACTTTTTCCGCAAGTTGCTTACCGAGGCCAATGTCATCACCACCCCAGGTGCCGGCTTCGGTCCATCAGGCGAAGGCTATATCCGACTGACCGCTTTCGGCAGCGCAGAAAGCACGAAGGAAGCCCTTGAGCGCATTGCGAACATGGCGTGAATGCGCTGTGACGTTCAATCGCCGGCATAACGAAAGCGAAGGGGAGCGGTTGATGCAATCGCTCCCCTTCTCGTTTATCGAGCGTCCGCTAAAGGCCGTACCCATCGACGGCAACTCATAGGTAACCCTACAGCAGATCCTTAAGCGTGGCGACAACATAATCGGCTGCTTGAGCCTTAGCTTCGATTTCCTTTTGATCGGCGTCGTTTGCTGGCGCAACCGTCTTAAAGCCAAACGCGCGCATAACCTCGCACGCGTAAGGCGCGTCGTCGAATGCCCAGGTGGTATCAAGCGCAGAGCCCAGCGAATCCAGAGCGATCTGATAGATCGCGGGGTTGCTTTTCGAAAGGCATACGTCCTCGGTCGAGATCAGGCGGATGAAGCAGTCGGCGATTCCCGCACGTTCAAGGCCCGCCTCAAGATATCGACGCGGGCTTGAAGAAACCACAACACATGGAATACCCCTTTGGTTCGCGACTTTCACCAGCTCCACCGCACCGGGAAGCGGTTCGGCCGTATCGCGATAATAAGAAAGCAGCGCATCATCAAGATGCGCGAGAACTTCCTCCGAGCTGTTCATTGCACCGTACGTCTCGTGGAAGATACGCGCCGCTTCCTCGATAGGGGCAGAATGGATCTCGTCCTCCTGCGCACGCGTCAGCTCAAACGGTATCTGAGCGAACAGGGGCGCTTCCGCCAAACGCCAGGCGTCAAGGGTATCGAGCAGGGTCCCGTCGCAATCGAACACCATTCCCGAAACATCGTTCAGATCCAGTTTGACCGTCATGAAAGCCCCTTTCGAAGGCGCGAAGCTATCGTTTTCTCAAAACAAGATAGGTGTTCAGATCGCCATGCTTGCCGTCGGCGTTGAAGATCTCGACAATTTCCGCGCTATCGCTCACCGAGTTAGCAAGAAGTTCTATTTCGCGTTCGTCGAATGAATGGCTGAAACGGAACACGTCTTCGCGCTCCTGCCAGCAAAGAAACCGATCACCCAGCTCAAGCGCAGATCGCTCGATACCAAGGCGTTCACAAGCGTTCTTGGTAGCAGCATCCGCCTTCGCGGCTAGACGCGTGTCACGCAGGAAGCACCAAAGCGAAATGCAAATCAGCCCATGAGGGGCCGTACGCGCTACAAGATCGTTAAGCAGGCGCACACGCAAATCCAGCGCCGGCACATGATGGAAGAAACCGAAGCACACCGTAAGATCGAAGTCGGCCCCAGCTGTATAGCGCAAACCACCTGAAACCAACGAAGACACAATATCCTGCTTGACGAAATCAACGTCGTCTGGCAATTCGCCAACAAGGCTTGTGCATGAATCAACGCAGGTGAACCGACGTGGAGCATACGGGAGCTCATCATCCAAGAAGCGCTCGAAGCGCAAGTTTCCGCAAGCCACGTCAAGAACACGCGCAGCACGGCCACAGGCGCCCGCCGGTGCCGAAACTTGTCAGGTCTGGGCGCGCGGGTGATGCTAGTCGATTAGTTTGCAGCCGGGTTGCACCCCGGCTGTACTTTCTTTTGCATCATTTTCTTTTCTCTAACTGTCACCTGCGTTTGATCCGGTCGAGAACGGCCAGAACTGTCATGATTGCCGTGCAAACGGCTGAAAGACATGAAAGCGGATCCATGGGCATCGCTCCTAATATGAGCAGAGCATTGTCAAGGGACAAGTTTGGCCAGACCCCGTGTTTTTCGGGGCCTGGCCTTATCATCTGGCCTGCTTCGCTTCCTCGATGGACGTGTCTAGACCGACGCGCGTCTTCGCAGTCTAATATTCGCGGGTTCGCCGGCCGGGCGGCGGCGGCTTCCGATCGGAGAGGCTCGCCGCCACGTGCCCTTTATGTCGCCGGCGTTGCATCGCAGTTCGTTGCTACGGCTGGGGGCGTCACCTTCGGTTTGAAGAGTCTTCCGGCGGGCGTGCCGCGCGAGCAGCGCCCAAGGGAGTGATCAGGAATCGCCCTCAACGGCCAGTCGGATTCGGAGCGCCCGCAGGCTCGGATGGCTATGGGTCGGCAGGGCGCCGGCTACGCGTCGGCCCCCTCGGCCATGCGGCCTATCGCCCAGCACCAGCACGCAAGCTCGCGCGCCGTGGCGCAG
>OLPV01002423.1_pt1 | contig 12278 bp, 10 predicted proteins | sample 1671961 | NCBI WGS metagenome assembly OLPV01 (sample SAMEA3136630, study PRJEB25190) | human gut metagenome | biome: human gut; feature: human-associated habitat; material: faeces | place: Austria | collected 2013
GGATCTTTCAGATAGGAATCGCTTGCAATTCCACCACTGGCACCGGTACCTCCACCGTCATAGGTGTTGGCATTGGCACGCGCTGCCGCTGCCTCCTGCGCACGGATAATTGCCTCCTGTTTGGAAATTGTCTTTTTATAGTCTTGCGCCTGCTTCTGTGCTTCTGCCAGCTGCTGCGCATAGGCATCTTTTTGTTTTTCAAGCTTCGCCATGAGGGTTTTCAGTTCCCCCTGCTGGGTCTGATACTTATCCTGCAAAGCAAGCAGACTGTCCATCTCATCTGCCAGCTGCATAGTCCAGTCCTCAACCTTCTTTACCGCATTCTGATAAGAAGTCATAAGTTCCCTGTCAGATTTGTACAGATCGGTCGCATATTCAATACGGTTTAACATATCGGACAGTCCATTGGACTCCAGAATGGCCGACCAGATGGAATTATCCGTACTGTTCTCATACAGATACTGAATCCTGAGCTTCATGGCATCATACTGGTTCTGTTCTTCTTCCTTTGCTTCTTCCAGCTTTTTGTTTGCCTGCTCCACTTCATTCTGCTTGTCCTTAATATCCGACTTCAGCTGTTCCTGCTTGGAAAGAAGTGTTTTCATTCTGGCTGCGGCAGCAGTGATGCTGTCTTTTACATCCGACTGACTGTCTTTGATATTTGCAATATCGCTGTTTTTTGCTTTCAGTTTTTTCTTGTACGCATCACGCTTCTTTTCTGCCTCGGTCTTTGCATACACATTCGGTACCGCACACGCACCTGCAGTAAGTGACCCGGCCAGAACAAACACCAATACTGCCGCACAAATCTTATTCTTCATTTTTACATGTATTTTCTTATGCATATTATGCCTCCAGACTTATCTTCCATGGGAGCACTCCCATACCTCCCTTTATTGTGGCACAAAATACATATTTTTTCTACTGGTTTTTCTTACTAATTAAGGAAAAATTCATAAATTTTTTCAAAAACAGCCATTAATTCCGCAAATCAGCATTATTCATTAACCAGACCGTACTCAGTTTTCCATCTTCCCCATATTGTGCCTGCAGGCTGGTATAATATCCCTCGTCTTCAAAATACCACTCATAGGACGTATAATTGCTCATGCTCACATAATTTGTCAGTTGATATCCCAATACCTGTCCAAAATCATCCGGCTGACTCTCAAACCCCAGATCCCCTGCCAGTTTCAGATCGTTTTTTTTCACCGGTGAACCCGGATTTAATGTAAGTCCTCCAACGATTCCCTTTTCCGGCACAATATCCTTATCCGATGTATTAAAAATAAAAATCGTCCCGCGGTAAGTTCCATCCTCCTCATAGTATGCATAACCATCAGATTCTCCCGGCTTAATCTTTTTCTCTTCATCGTTACGGATGGTAAATCCTGCTTTTTCAAACTCCGAAAATTTACACGGAATCGAAAATTCGTTTCCGGCAAGGGCGAATGTATTAAATCCATGCACATAAGACACATTCTCCCCATTCAGATTCTTAAATTTTCCATCCGGCGTCTTACTTTTTGAATCTGCCTCAGCATCATTGTGGAAATTTTCAGAAGGATGGGAACTGTCATCGTCCCGGATTGTCTGAATTGCCTCACGAATCAGACCCACAGTACCGTTGTCGGACTTTAAATATATTCCCACGATTCCGAAGATTGCAACCACAGCACAACCCCAGTGTTACCCAAAGCCACCTCGTTGCTTTTTTGGCACTTGTGCGGAAACGTTCCCAGTCCCCGGCATCGTAACTCTGCTTTTGTTTTCTGGCGCTGATAAGTGTAACAATTGCAAATATCACCGCCCATGTTGCAGATCCCGGCAGTGCGATGGAAGCGATCACGCCCAGAACAATCACAACAATTGCGATGGCCTTTTTGACTCCCGAATTGTCCTTGACCGGATTTCCCTGCGCATCAACCTCACTTTCTCCCTGCTCCCGTTTCGCCCGGCAGTGTATTTTTTCGCGCTCCGCGCGCTCGTATTCCCGCTGGCTCCAGCTCTTCTTGGGCTGATCATCCAGCCGCTGTCCGTCACGCGAATAATACACCCCGTTTAAGTTGTATCCCCCCGATGGTTTCTGCTCCGGTGGTGCATAGTCCTGAAATTTCTTTTTTCTTTCGTTTTCCATAACTTTCTCCTTTTGACGCTTTCTATCATCAATTCTAACATTCACTCACTTTCTTTACAATGAGTAACTTATCGCCCTGCTGCACATCTGCCGATTTGAGTCCGTTTGTCTCCATAATTTCTGCCTCGGTAGTATGAAAATGTCTTGCAATGTCCCATAATTGTTCTTCTTTTTTAACAATATAGCCAACAATTCCCGGCTGCTTCATCAGTTCCACCGCGTCTAGCGGTTCCTTATGGATATCCACAATTTTTTCCATGCACACTTCCTGCTGTACAATTGTCTGCAGGGAAATAACCGCCTTGACCTCAAATCGTTCGTTATCCAGCAGATTCACCGCAAGCTGATCAATCGCCGGCTCGATTTCATAAGAAATATCTTCCGTGTGCCCTTTCATGCCAGGAACATCAACAATCTGTGTAAACGGAATCTGTTCCTGCGTATGTGCAATCAGAAAACTGTCATCCGTCGTTGCATACAAAATATCAACCGTCAGGATTCCTTCTACCTGTAACCCGTTTTCCACCGGTTCCACATGATCCATCTCTGCATGCCCCTCAAAAGAACACAGCTGTAAGATCCGTTCCTGTTCTTCCGCCAGCTTCATCTGTTCAGAGATCCGCAGTTTTGCTTCATTTTTAATCAGCAGTTTTTTTGCACAGACCATTTCTTTCTGTGGCACAAGATTTGTTTCCAGCGAATAGACATCTGCCAGAAGTTCCACATTCCTTTCTTCCCACAGCTTCATTTCCACATCCATGGAAAGATTCAGGCTCAGCGCCCTCATTTCGCCATCATAATCTTCTGCCGGTTCCACCTCATATTCTTTCGTCTGGCAATGTACCCAGCAGATCGGCTGTGTTCCGGTCATTCCCCCTTCTATTGATTCGGAAAACGGAACCATCGTTTCATACCACTCCATTTTTCCTTCCGGACTGCTGTACAATACATTCACATACGCTTCTCCCTGAATCTGCATCTGCTCCCCGGTGCAGATCACCTGCCGGTTACGCACTTCCACATAATCATAAAGCAGATGTCCGATATTCGGACTGGACTGTGGCAGTGCAATATCACTGTGCACACGCAGGATATCCTTTTTCGCGGATGTCAGTGCCAAAAGCTGCATCGTCCGGCTTTTCTGCTGAATATCCGGATCATTTTCAACACCACTTACAATTTCTTCTTCCACCGGCACCTCACACACGGCATGAATGCCAAGCAGAGCACGCACGGCAAGCTTTCTGGAATTGATGGCACTGATATTCAGATCCTCCAGATCTCCGCTCAGATTGACGGTATCGCGTTCTTCCACCTCATCCATAAAAATTTTTTCTCCGAAATTTATACTGTCCGTAAAAGATTCCAGCCGGTTATCTTCACTGCGGTATAACACGACAAAACGCAACTGTCCGGTAACCCACACCGTCTGGCTGCTCACCTTGACATCCTCAAAAATAACAGAACCCCTGGTATGTATAATGTTCAACAGATCCGGTTTGTTGTCTTTTACAATACAGTCATCATCCAGCGTAATCTGGGTAAACGCCCTGCTCCTTAGTAAATTCTGTCTGAACAGCTGTCTCTTCAATTCCAAAACAAAAAAATCCCCTCTCTTTGAAGTAAGTATACTAATACTTATTCAAAGAAAGGGAATTTTATTCATTCCTAACAAAGTTTCATTCGAATGTCCTTTGTAATAATATCAGTGTAACTGAATGACAATAACTGTGGAGGATTTTCCTCACGCTCGTCATCTACAAGTATTGTAAAAACGCTTGGATATGCGCCCTGGATAACGCCTTCCTGAATATCTACCTTGTTACGTCCACGGTCTAACTGAATTTTCACTCTGTTACCGCGCTGCCGATGAACGGATGCCCGAACCTTGCTAATCTGTGCCTGTTCCATTGTTGCCTCCTCCATTTGAGTTGAATATTCTAGAAAATACTATATCTAGTAGCTTTAGTATAGCAGAGTGTTAAACTTTTTACAATAGTTCTTAAGTACCCTATTGAAACAGTACCTCTTCCTCCCGCAGTTCCAGCTTCAGTACAATAAACGGATAACTAGGTGCTTTTGTCACCTCTTCTCCGTTTTTGGGTCCCTGCAGTCTCGTCTTTACACAGATGGCGGTATCACTCAGATAACAGTCTTCCACGGAGATGCTGTATCCTCCGGTCTCCTGTATTCCATAACCTCTGGCAACGTATAAATATTCATTATCGCTGTATGTAAAACGGAAATCCCCCTCCTTTTTTTCTTCAATCTGTTGTCTTAAGGCTTCCGGAAGTTCTTCCTCCTTTGTCACGGTAAACTCCAGATCCTTTACCTTCTCCTCACATTCTTTTCGCACACACCCGCTCAGCAGCATAAGCACCCCCAGCAAAATGATCATCAGGATATACTTTCTTTTTTTATCTTTCATGGTTGACCACTCTATTTTCGTTCTTATGCTATCCTATGCAGCGGTCGTGCGATCTATTCTTTTGTATTTTTGTGTTCCTGCAGCATTTCATGAATCACATTCTGGCAGTATGCGCCGATATGTTTCTGATCTTCCTTGGAAAGTTCGGCAAAAATAATGGGCTCCCCATAGGTCAGTTTTACCTCTGCACGGTGCAGCCACGGAAAATGATTTTCAAAAATATCCGCCGTCCCGGTAAGTGCCATCGGAATGATCGGACATCCCGTCTTCTGTGCTATTTTAAAAGAACCATCTTTAAACGGCAAAAGCATCGTTGCATCCTCCCGGTCACGATTTCTCGTTCCCTCCGGGAAAATACAAATAGAAATGCCGGACTTCACCTGATCGATAGCGATCAGAATGGTCTTAAGTCCCTGCTTTAAATCCTTGCGGTCAAGAAACAGACAATACAGACGGCGCATCCATATTCCCAGCAGCGGAACCTTATTGACACCATCTTTAGAAATATACCCGGTCAGATTCGGACACTGTGCATAAGTAATGACAATATCAAAAATGCTGCGGTGATTTCCAATATAAAGTACAGCCTGATCCGTTGGTACATGTTCTTTTCCCTCAACAGTCAGATGAACCCCCGCCAAAAAAGATACACAGCGCAGTCCCCACTGCACAATCCGAAGCTGGCTGATATCGGCTGCATGTTTATCAAATTTTGCGATAATCCATTCGATTCCGAGAATCGGCAGTCCAAGAATCAAAAATAAAAAAACATAAATGACTACGATAATTGTCCGCATTTTCTTCCTCCATAAAAAAAGCCTGAAGCATTTCATCTTCAGGCTTTTTCACTTTTTGCTTAAACCTGGAACGTTGACAGTGCATCCAGCAGGCTCTGGGCCTTGGTCGTAAGACTCTGGGATGCTTCATCCAGATTCTTGATTGCATCCAGCTGCGTACCTGCTGCCGAATGTACCGATGAAGAACATTCTGCCGTCTGGGTGGACGCATCGGAAATACTCTCGATTGCACTGAGTGTCTCGTTTCGTGCACCATTCATTTCCTGCACATTATTCGAAATCGTCTGCAGTGCCTGAATCAGCTGCGCTACAAGCTGGTCAATCTGTTTAAAGGAATTTGTGGTATCCTCTACAACGGAAGACTGGGAAGAAACTGCATCTTCCGCCTGTCTTGCGATATTTACCACTTCTCCCGTCTTGGAAACGATTTCATCTACAATGGAAGAAATCTGGGAAGAAGAAGCAAGACACTGATCGGCAAGCTTTCGGATTTCTTCTGCGACCACAGAAAATCCTCTGCCGGCATCTCCCGCACGCGCTGCCTCAATGGACGCATTCAGGGAAAGTAAATTCGTCTGTTCCGCAATATCATTGATCGCAGAAACAATGTTGCTGATGGATTTTGATTTTTCTTCCAGTTCCTGTATTGACTGAATGACATTTCTTGTAATGTTTGCAGTGGTCTCGGATGTCTGCGTAAGTGTCTGTACAGAAGATATACCGGTGGTAATGGTTTCTCCGGTTGCAGAAGTAAGTTTTCCCAATTCATCTGCATTGGAGCTTACATTATTAATCTTTCCCGATAAGGAATCCATCTGACTCATACAGTTATCGGAACCGGTATCCAGTTTGTTCACACCACTCTCAATCTCTTCAACTGCACTCTGAATATTCTTAGAAGTTTCAAGGAATGTTCCGGATGCCTCTGCCACATGAATTGCCGCTTCTCCAACCTGCTGACTCACATCATTGACATCCAGAATCAGCGATTTCATATGCTCTACGGTATCATTGACACCATCACACAGTAAACCAAACTCATCTTTGTGCTTTGCGGAAAGATGAACCGTAAGGTTTCCATTGGAAACTTTGCGCAGCTGACGCAGAATATATTTGATGGTTCCTGTCATCTGACTCGAAAGGAATAACCCAAGTACAAGTGCGATGATCATACAGACAATCACAAGTACGGTTGTCAGCTGTTTGATTCCGGATGACTGCTCAAGTAGACGGTCAGAAGGAATCAGTGCCGTAACCATAAGATCTCCGGCTGAAAGTTTACTGTATACAAACATGTATGACTTTCCATTAAATGTAATCATCTGGTTTCCGGAATCTTTTTTCCCGTTCAATGCTTTCTTATAAAAACTTGTACCGTAAATCAGTGCTTTTTCCGTCTTGACGGATTCATCGGAATAAAACTCTTTTCCATCCGTATCCGTAATTAATGCTACATAGCCTCCCTTTCCAGGGTCCAGTGACTGCATGGCGGAACGGATAAAGGAATCACTGATGTTTATGATCATCATGGCCGGCTGATTGTTCATTTTTTTTACAATTCGCAGACAGTAGGAATCAATTCCCAGATCCAGTACTTTATCCGAACTTTCATCTGCCCCGAAGAAAAACCAGTTTGTTGCACTTTCGCTGACCAGTTTTCCCTGATCGCATCCGACATAGTCCGTATAAACATTTCGGTCACGAACAATTCCCTGACAGTCAATCGTACGCTTGTTGTCCGCGATAATATAGGCTCCCTGAATCTTGCTGTCGAGTGCCATCTTATTGCGCAGTCTGCTCTGATAGTCTTTGCGCACGGAGCTCTCATCATACACCTCCATCAGTCCTGCAAAATACTTACGCAGATCCGACTCGGTCAGATAGGTCTTAAATTCGTCCTTCTCACTCGTGATAACCAGATTGATATACTGCTGCATCGTATCAGCAGTCTGCTGTACAGATTCTTTGTATGTATCCACAATGGCATTGGAAGCGTTATTGTAAGAGGTAATACCAAGAACCAGCACACCAATAACCGGAATCAGGAAAGCGACCACCAGCCGCATCGTAATACTGCGATAGAACGGAATTTCCGCTTTTTCTCTTTTCTGTTCACCAGCCACCTTTTTTATTTTAGGAATTTTTGTCTTTTTTTCCTGCCGAGAAGCATTGTCACGTTTCGGTATTTTCTTTGTTTTTTCTTTTTTGACCTTTTCTTTCTTTAGTTTATTTGTTTTCTGCTCATCGTTTTTTCTCATATTGCATACGCCTCCGTTAATTCAGACGATTCCTCCCCGCCTATAATATAGATAATATACTACAATCTGACAAAAAACTCAACTTGAAACTACTATAATTTGTTATACTTTACTATTTTAACACAGCAATACTGCATGCCGGCATCTCCAGTTTCCCATCTTTCAGCTGTACCGTCTCTTCCTTCAGTGTCAGGCTTCCCTCCAGGTTCATATTTTCAAGTGCTGTTCCCTTCAGGTCAACCGTACCGTTTCCTTCCCCAAGATTATACACAATTCCGATGGTACTGTCCTGATACGTTTTCGTGATTGCCGCCTGTGAATCTTTACACAGACTTTCTACTTTTTCTATGGTTCCCCTTGCAATTTCCGGATTCTGATTCCGCAGACAAAGCGCATTTTTATAGTAACTTAAGATAGAATCCTTATCCTTTTCCTGTTCATCTTCTGCCGGAAACGGAGATTCAATGCCAGCATCCATATCTGCCGGTCCCTTTGTCATTCCTGTGGTGTCAGTTTTTGACCACACCATCGGAATACGCTTATTTTCATCCTTTGTTCCGGAACTGTTCATGCCAATTTCTTCCCCATAATAAACAAACGGACTGCCGTTCATTGTCATCAGGAGACCTGCTGCTGTCTTAATCTTATCCGGATCATTCACCAGCGTATTGGCAATCCTTGCCATATCGTGATTGGACAAAAACGGTGCATCAATATAATCCGGATTTTTTTGGGAGAAATCATTCTGATATTTCAGCATGGAATTCACAAGGCTTACCGGATCGCCCTTTCTTACCGCATTGACCAGTGCCCCTTTTGCCGTTCCTGCATCAAAATTAAACATGCTTGGTGTTCCACTCGCATAATAATCCGCAATGACATTCTCACTCGCCCACACTTCGGATACCATATAAAACTGTGGATTTTTTTCTTTACAGTATGTGTACAGTTTATTTAAAATATCACAATTCGCATTGGTTGCATTTTCTTCATAATGCATGGCCGCATCCATCCGGAAACCATCCACACCGAGATCTATCCAGTAATCCGCAACTTCTTCAAATTCCTTCTGTACTGCCGGGCTTTTCAGGTTCAGATCCGGCATTTCCGACCAGAAGGATCCCTCATACCACCAGCTGCTGCTTCCCGGCACTGCATAATAGGTTGTTCCCTCCTGCTTGTCAGAAAAATGATAGTAATCCACATACGGACACACCGTATCGTCCGGTTTTTCTCCTGCCTTCAGACCTGCAAGATACTCACATGCCTGTGTAAACCATGGATGCTGGGAAGAACTGTGGTTCATTGCCACATCAATGATCAGCCGGATACCTTTTTCATGACACGCACTTGCCAACTCTTTAAAATCATCCGCCGAACCATATGCCTCGTCCACCGCTTCATAATCCGTTGTATCATATTTATGATAGGTTGGGGAAGGCATGATCGGCATGAGCCAGATTCCGTTGCATCCCAGATCTGAAATGTAATCCAGCTTATCTTCCACACCCTTTAAATCCCCCATGCCGTCCCCATCACTGTCATAAAAGGAGCCGACAAAAATTTCATAGTAATTACGGTAATTATCATCAATTATATTTAATTTTGCATCCTGTGTACCGTTCCCCGAAATACAGCCTGCATTTCCGTTCCCCGAAATACAGCCTGCAAGCACCCCTGCAAAAAGCACCAGCACAATAACTGCCGACAAAATTCTTTTTTTCATAACCTTTCCTTTCTTCATCGGATGAAAAAACCGGCGGTCAAACGACCACCGGCTTTCTATCTTTCATCATTAACCCTTTACAGCGCCTGTCAGACCATCTACATAGAATTTCTGCATAAATACGAAGAGAATAGAGATCGGAATAGACACAATAACTGCGGCTGCAGCCCATCTTGTAAACCATCCGTTTACAAACTCTTTCTCCAGCATATTGTACAGGAGAAGTGATACCGTCCAATACTTATCCTTTGGTCCAACAATGACACGTACAAATACGAAGTCAAGCCATGGAGCAAGGAATGCCGTAAGGATCGTATATACAACGATTGGTTTACTGAGCGGAAGGATGATCTTGTAAAATACCTGGAACTGATTACATCCATCCAGAATCGCTGCCTCTGACAGAGACTTTGGTACCGTATCAAAGAATCCCTTTGCGATATAAAATCCAACACCAGATCCTGCAGAATAAATCAGAATCAGAGCGATACGAAGCCCACTTCCCTCGGTCAGTCCAACTGCTTTTAAAATAAAGTATACTGCAACCATGGACATGAATGCCGGGAACAATCCAAGGATCATGGCCAGATTCATAAATGCTTTACGCATTCTAAAGCGCAGTCTTGACATACAGTAAGATACACTCAGTACGAATGTCGTTGAAATCAAGCATGAAAAAATGGAAATGATCAGCGTATTTATAAAAGCTCTCGGGAAGTTCAACAATGTTGTCTCCGTAAAGAGTCTCTTATAGTTATTAAATGTCAGTTCTTTTGGGAAGAAGTATGCGGTATATGCACCACTTTCCCCTCGCAAACTTGTCATGATAATCCAGAAAATCGGGAATAACCAGATCACTACCAGGATGGCAAGGATTATATGTACCAATGAATTTTTTGCAATTTTCTTTGCCCGGCCAGCGGTCATAGGGCGTTTGCTTACTTTTGCACTGCTCATTACATGAATCCCTCCTCATCTTTGTATGCTTTCGTATTTCTATAGGTGACTAATGCCACAATAGAAAGAACTACGAATGTTAAGATACCAATCACGGCACCGATGTTGTAATACTGATAATCAACGGTTAACTTGTACAGCCATGTTACCAGAAGGTCGGTCTTGCCCGCCGTTTCCCCAACCGGAGTCGGCTTACCTGCAGATAACAGATAGATAACGTTAAAGTTATTGATGTTACCTGTGAACTGTGTAATGATATAAGGTCCCATAATAAACATAATATATGGCAATGTAATTTTGTGGAAAATCTGTGCGGCATTGGCACCATCAATCTTGGCTGCCTCATACAACTCTGCCGGTACATTCTGCAATACACCGGTAACCTGAAGCATGGTGTACGGAATACCAACCCAGCAGTTAATTAAAATAACCGATACACGCGCCCACATCGTATTCGTCCAGAACGGAAGCGGATTCTGGATAAGCCCCCACTCCATCAGCAGGTTGTTGATCGCCCCATGTTCCTGAAGCATCTGTCTCATAACCAGTAAAGATACAAACTGTGGTACTGCAATGGAAATAACAAAACAGGTACGCCAGAATGCTTTGCACTTTGTCTCTTTGCGGTTGATGACAATCGCAAGGATCAGTCCCAGGAAGTTACATAAGAATGTAGCACATACTGCCCAGACAATGGTCCATCCTAAAACTCTCCAGAATGTCTTGCCTATCTTTCCGCCAAGTCCAAGTACCGTCTTAAAGTTCGCCAATCCAACCCAGTCAAACAAGGTCAGATGCTTGTTGATCGTAGAATAATTGGTAAATGCCATTGGAATCATGAATAACAATGGTAAAACTGTAAAAATAAGAATTCCCATCAATGGGAGAAACATTAATGTCTTGTATAAATTTTTATCAAATAAACTTTTGACATCCTTGCCAAAAGAATTGATTTCTTTCCCCTCTTTTGCGAGGCACTCTGCCATATATGCGCTTCTTAAATTTTCAGCCCACATATAAATAAATAAAAGAGTGATCGCAATCGTAGCAACACCGTATAACAACAATAATACGGAATTGTCACCCTGTACATACTCATATATCTGTTTCTGTTCATTAAATACCTCTTCCTGTTTTCTCCATCCTAATGAAGGAAGCATGGAAAGATAATATGCACCTGCATTGACCATAAACATAATATAGCCAATCTCAATTGCCAAAAAAATTAAACCTTTGATAATCTGCTTGTGGGCGATGTTTCCCAATCCCATTATAAGCGCTGATAACTTAACTGCAACCCCGCCCTTCGTAAGCGCATTGGATACAGTGTACGGTGTAGCGAAGTCCGACTTCTTTTTGTTTGCACCTATCATACTTATCCTCCCGGCACATGTTACTCTATGCCATATTTATAGACTCATGCATTCCAAGATTCCGGGGAATCCCCAGAACCTTGGAATTGTTTCTCTGTCTTTTCCTTTTGGGAAAAGATTACTCTGTGAGTGAGCTGTTTAACTGCTCGTTTAATGCTTCTGTCTTTTCCTTAGCATTGTCTGCTGTGATCTGTCCTTCAGCACCGTGTACGAATGCATCACCGAATGGTGTAGCTGCATCCCAGTAAGCCTGCATTGGGATGATTGGCTGAGCGATAGAGCAATTTGCTGCTACGTTTGCCAAAGCTGATGCAACTGCATCCTTGGCAACTTCTTCGTTAGAAGCAAGGTTTGTATTAACAGGAGCCTGCTTTCTTAACTCAAAATGCTTTAACTGTGCGTCTTCGCTTCCTAAGTATGCAGCAAGCTTAACAGCAACTTCCTGATTCTTGCAGTTCGGGTTAACACCAATAGCCTTAGAACCAAGGAATGCCTTCAGCTGGCAGTCTTTTCCGTCAACGTTGATTGTAGGAAGGGCTGCAACACCAACGTTCTCCTCACCAAGGTTCTTAACTACTGCATCATAGTTCCAGTTACCATTG
>OLPV01002426.1_pt1 | contig 12265 bp, 11 predicted proteins | sample 1671961 | NCBI WGS metagenome assembly OLPV01 (sample SAMEA3136630, study PRJEB25190) | human gut metagenome | biome: human gut; feature: human-associated habitat; material: faeces | place: Austria | collected 2013
GGCCACGAAAGTGGATATGACAGTTCTTGGCGGTGAGATCGTTTATGAGAGAGAAGTAGAAGAATAGCGGCAGTATAAAAAGAAAAAAGTGAGAGGCAGAGTCTGCGAAAAAAAGAAAAAAAGTGCCTGTCCCCGGCAAAAATGGACACAGAAATTGCAAAATTAAGCAAATTTACTTTTTCAGAGCAGAAAGGTGGGACTATGAATACAGTGAATCAGATTCCTTACGAGTACAGCAACTTGCCAATTCCAGGTGGCGGATATGTGACCGGTTTTTTGTTTCATCCTCAAAAGGAGGGGCTTTTGTATTTGCGTACAGATATCGGAGGCAGCTATCGGTATGATCCGTTGAATAAAACATGGAAAAACTTGATTTCTCATGTGACGATGGAAGACTTGTCTGAGACGTATCCAATCTCGATTGCAGTAGATGAGGCTCATCCAGAGCGCTTCTATGTGGCTTGTGGCATGAACCATCCACAAAGTGGTGTCTTAGCCGTCTCAGGCGATTACGGAATGCACTTTACTTATGAGAAGATTCCTGTTTTTATTCATGGAAATTTGGGCGGCAGAGGCACCGGAGAGCGTTTGATTGTCGACAAGCAGGATTCCAATCGGCTGTATTTTGCCAGTCAGAGGGATGGACTTTGGGTGAGCGAGGACCGTGGCCATACGTGGAACCATCTGTCTGCGATGGAGGAGACACACCTGACCTTTGTAAAACAGCTAGTGCTGGAGTCTGCGACACTTTTAATTGTTGGAAGCGCTGGTGTGAAGTTAGAAAAAGTGTTATTAGAAGGAGCAATGCGTGGAAGTGCTTTGTATGTATCGTCTGACGGTGGACAGACCTTTGAACGTATGAAACAGCCAGAATCAGCAGTGATAGAGGAATGCCGTTTTCATGGCCTTGCGGCGCAGCGATGCAGCGAGGATGATCGCTATTTTTATGTTACATTTGCATCGACGGGAAGACGTTCGTATCTGTTAGAGGATGGATATAGCTGCGATAGTGGTGATACGATTGATGGTCATCTGGTTCGTTACGAGAAAAAGAAGGATGCGCTAGGCGCTATGGAGGAGATCACCCCGGTGATTTCGAGTGCAGTGTCTGTGCCTGAACTTGGTGGAATTGATAGTAAGATGATGCTGACGCAGGCAACAGATGGAACAAAACACTTAGACTGTGGTCTTTCTGGTATCAGTGCTTCAAGACAAACACCGGGAATGCTGGTTGTCACTACGATTGTGAAGGATAATGGAGATGCCATTTTCCGTTCAATGGATTACGGAAACAGCTGGGAATGTATTTTGTATGATCTGGAGAAGGATGCGATTCGTTTTCGGGCACCGTATATGAAGCCGGAGTACAATGGCGGAAAGAGCCTGATTCACTGGCTGAGTGATTTTGAGATCAATCCATTTGATGACAATGAGGGTTGGTTTAATACGGGAACTGGTGTATTTGTGAGCCACAATTTAAAACAGAAGGATTGTTTCTTTACCGACTGGTGCGATGGAATTGAGGAGACGGTGCATTTAAATGTCTACAGCCTTCCGTCCGGTCCGGTAAAGGTACTTGATATTGTTGGTGATCTGGGCGGGTTTGCCTTTGAAGATATCGCGCGCCCGTGCGAGAATTCCTTTGCAGATGAAAATGGAAATCGTTACATTACCTGTATCAATGCCGATTTTCAGGATGAGAACCCGGCGCATATTGTTGTGACACCGAGAGGAAACTGGACTGGAAAGACAAAGGGTGGATTGATTTTGTCAGAAGATTACGGAAAGCACTTTACGCGTGCCACGATGCCGTATGGACTTTCCGAAAAGCTGGATGAGACACTTGCACAGATTGAGACGCCAAATGTCAATTCTGGATGGGTGGCAATGTCAGCAGATGGAAAGCGTATCGTATGGTCAATTGCAAAAGGGATTGAGCTTCCGATCAGTCAGGTGATTGTAAGTCATGATGGGGCAAAGAGCTTTTCGCGCTGTGAGGTCTATGATGCGGCCGGACAGCGCCTTGATCATACAGATGAGGCAGATAAACGCCGAATGAAGGTTGTTGCAGATCGAACCGATTCGAGTGTATTCTATGGCTTTGGTGAGCACTCACGTATTTATATTAGTCGTGATGCTGGACAGCATTTTTATGAGTGCGCACAGACAAAAGAGTGGCTTACAGATGTAGAATTTGGCCTCATCGACTGTGCCAATAAGACACAGATTCAGGCGGAAAGTGGAAAGCGTGGTGTACTGTATCTGGCGATTGGCGAGGCAGGTCTGTGGCGAATGCAGGTGAAGGAAACGAATGAATCAAATGAATTAAATGAGTCAAATGCGTTGGGTCTGTACCCCGTGTTCACACGTTTGAGCGCACCGGGGGATGCTGTTTATCGTCTTGGTCTTGGCGTTGGCAAGGATGGCGATTATCGAAACGGCAAAAAGGTTTTGTATTGCAATGCGTGTATCGCAGGCACATATGGTTTTTATCGAATGTTTCTGGATGAACAAGGTCAGATCAATCAAATTGAACGGCTGAACACAGAAAATCAGATGTATGGTGAGATCAATGCGATGGCTGGAGATTGCCGCGAGTATGGCACCTTTTATCTGGCAACAGGTTCAAATGGTTTGATTGTTGGAAAACAAGCAAAGGAAGAATGAGAAAGGCCCATATTGGCAATGCCATTTAGCTAGATGTTCGAGAAAATGTTTGATTTGCAATTGAGTTTTTTCAAAAGTACCAAAAAAGCTATCTATGAGGCAAAGCAGCAAAGAAAGAGTATACGAAATAAACGGATTAAAAGAATAAAAATAGTCCGCAACATATGCGCGCATCCAGTGCCTGTCCCCGGCAAAAACGGTCCTAAATGAGGTTAATTATACTTTTATTTTTTCCGTATATATGGTATAGTGGTTCCCATAGGAAGGTGAAAAGAAAGATATGAAAATATATAATATGGGGTCTTTAAATATTGATTATGTATATCGAGTACCGCATTTTGTTCAGCCAGGTGAAACGATTCCCTCTTATGGAAGAGAAATTTTTGCTGGCGGAAAAGGATTGAATCAATCAATTGCGCTTGCTCGCGCAGGTGCACAGGTAATTCATGGCGGTATGATTGGACCAGATGGCGCATTTTTAAAGGAACTATTGGAAGATTCTGGTGTGGATACCACACATATATGTACACTACAGGAAGCGAGTGGTCATACGGTGATCCAGGTAGATGAGCAGGGACAAAATTGTATCATTCTTTATGCGGGAACAAATCACTGTGTTACGAAAGCATATTTGGATGAATTGTTAAAAGATGCTTCTGCAGGTGATTTCATGCTGATTCAAAATGAAATAAATTGTCTAAATGAGGCAATGGAAATCGCACATAAAAAGAAGATGTACATTGCGTTTAACCCATCACCAATAAGCAAAGAGCTTTTTACGCTGCCATTGTCTTATGTTGATTGGTGGTTTTGCAATGAAATCGAGGGCGCTATATTGTTTGGAAAAAACCAAAAACAGAAAATGGCAGATCAAATAGCGATGGATCCGGAAAAGATCATGCAGCAGTTTCAAAAACAATATCCGCAGAGCCATCTGATTTTAACTCTTGGAAAAAAAGGAAGTTATTATTGTGATAAAAAGGATATTCTTTTTCAACCTGCTTTTGAAGTAAAAGCAATTGATACAACAGCGGCAGGAGATACCTATTCCGGATATTTTTTGGCAGATTTAGCAGGTGGAAAAAATATTTCAGATGCTTTAAAAGATGCATCGCTAGCTGCATCAATATGTGTGACACGAAAAGGTGCAGCACCATCAATTCCTTATAAAAAAGAAATAGAAAATTTGATTTGAGTATACAATCGGTCAAAAAATGCTAATTTTGTATTTATTCCAAAAACAGAATATAAGAATGCTTATCCAGCACTGGTAGTTGAACTAAAATGGAATAAGGACACAGAAACAGCTATACAGCAGGTAAAATTCCCCAGAGACCGTTGATGTTTCAATTGTAGTCTCTGGGGGTGAATGAAAAATTATAAAAACTTATCCAACTCTTTTTCAACCTGTTTTCTCTTTTTGATCTTTGGATGATCAAAAAGACTTCCTTTGGCGATAACCATTTCCAGATTGCGCAGTGCACGCAAATCTTTGAGAGGATTTTTTGCAGTGACAATCATGTCAGCGCTTTTTCCTTTTTCGATCGATCCGGTAATGTGACCAATTCCGGCAAGTTCAGCACTTCGCTTTGTTGCAGTATAGATGGCAAAGGAATTGGATACGCCAACATATTTATGAAAATAATAGAGTTCACGCCAGAAATCATATTGGGTAATCCATGGGCAACCAACATCATTGCCCAGAACAACAGGAATGTCATTTGCGAGTGCAGCTTTCGCACAGTCAATAATGCCCTTGAAGACGATGTTTCCATTATATTGCTCGACTTCGGTTGCATGGGTGATTGAACAGTCGAACAGCGCATATGGAAGCGCTGGTGAGATTGTTGTACACAAAAAAGCACCACGCTCTTGAAAGAGCCTTATCATAGAATTGTCCAGTTTGGAACCATGCTCGATTGAGTCTACGCCATTTTCCAGAGCAACGCGAACACCTTCTGGGGATTCTACATGAGCAGCAACCAGATAACCAGCATCGTGTGCTTGTTTACAGACGGCATATACCATTTCAGGTGACATTTTTAATTCACCAGGAACACCTTTTTTCTTGGCATCCAATACACCTCCGGTAATCATAAGTTTGATTAAATCAACCTTTTCTTGCTTCGCTTTTTCAAGTTGTTTCAGTGCATCTGGAATGGTCGATGCGGCAACTGCAACCGATCCAGCCATATGACCACCTGGAACGGAGATTCCCTGATTTGCAGCAAGAATGCGAGGGCCAAGTTTAGTGCCGGATTCAATTTCATCGCGCAGACGAGTATCAAAATTGCCGAGTCCACCAACTGTTCGGATGGTTGTGACACCACTGAACAATTCATCTTTCGCAAATGCTGCTACCATTTTATATGCGATTGTTCTGGTAAGCGAGGAACTCATAATGGTTTTGACTAGCTTTTCATTATCGCGCTGCTTTTTCTGAGGCTTTCCGTTTCCAGCAAGATGAACATGCATATTGATTAGTCCAGGAAGAATGTATTGTCCGTGAAGGTCAATCACCTTATAATTGTGAAGATCTGCATTCGCATCTGGTATCAAATCGGTGATGATTCCGTTTTCTACCAGAATACAAAGCCCCTGTTGGATTTTCATTTCTTTTGTTCCATCCAAAATTTTTCCATTTCGAAAAGCATAATTCATAGCAAATTCTCCAATTCCATAAGTTTATCGAATGTCTTTATTTCTGATTTGTCAAGCCTTTTGTAATATTGCATATACAATTTTTGCCTAATTAGAAAATTGCATAGTATTACAATTATAAATGAAGCTTTGACTGTCGGTTGAAAAATTCAATAAAAAGATCAAGAAGCGGCAAACTCCAGAAGGATCCTTCATGTTCAGCATGATCGACGCAGATAAAACTAACATCCGCACCACATTCTTCAAGACGTTTCACCATCTGTTCGCTCTGAGAGAAAGGCACTAAAGGGTCTGCATTTCCATGCGCAATTAGAAATGGAACATAATTTTTTCCTTTTTCAACATAAAAAATAGGACTTACTAATTGTAAAATTTTAGGATTATAGGTACCACCACAGAAGGCATTGATCATATTAGATGTTTCTGGATCAAGGAGAGCTGGGTCTTGCGGCATCATTGCGGTTAGATCAGTCGGCCCAAAGCAATCGATGACAGCGCAAACAGAATCAGAGTATTCTGCATATTCGCTTGTTTTAAAACGGCTGTCATCGCCAGTGAGTCCAAGAAGCAAAGAAGTATTACCACCAGAGGAAGTGCCGAATGAATAGATTTGCTTGTCATCAATTTGAAATTGGTCAGCGTGTGCTCTTAAAAAACGGATTGCTGTTTTTACATCCTGCAAGAAGGCGGGTGCTGGATAGCCGTCATCAATATTGCGGTGTCGCACAGTAGCAACTGTGTATCCAACGGCAGAAAAACGAGCTAATTGAGGAATTTCGTAGGTCGTATCAGGAAAATGCCATGCACTTCCCTGAATAAATACAATAACTGGATTGCGAGAATGGTCAGTATCGGCTCGTTGGGGAATCAGCATATCCATTGTCAATTCAACACCGGATGCAGTAGAATAAATAACATTAGGGTGGAATACAGAAAGGCCTTTTCGAGTTGGATTATTTGAGATTGTTAACATAAAGATCCTCCTTTTGAATTTTATTTCACGGCTTGAATCATAATTTTCATTATAACACAATTCCTATCAAATTTCAATATCGGGAAGGAACTTTTGTTTTTTAATATCAGGAGGAAACTTTTGTTGCTAGATATGAATGTTGTTTGATAGGAATACTTCTTGATATGCAAACAGTAACTTAGTTGGAGAATTTACATCAGAAAAAACAATTAGTTGAAAAATATGAGGAAGCATGTTACTATATATCCAGAAGTAAAAATGGTTCGGACACTCAAACAAAACGCATATAGAAGGAAAGGAGATCAAAAATATGGAATTTACAGAGATAATTAAAAATCATTATAAAACAATATATTTCATTTACGGAAGAATTACCAAACACCAGATAGGAGGATGTATATGATGGCGTGGGAAATAAAACATATATTTGACGGAGATTATGGTTGCGAGGAATTGCAGCCTGGAGAAAAAGCCAAGGTATCGGTTACATTAGTAAATGAAAAGGGAGAAACAAAAGTTTTATCTGTTGAGGATCAGTGGTTGCTTGATAAGAATTTGTCTGAGGGTTCTATATGGCCAGAACAGACAGCTTTTATCAAGTATCATTTATCTCCACAAAAGTGCTCTCCATTTCATGAAGGAAAATTTGAGGGCTGGGGAACCAGCTTTTGCTGGTGGCCAAACCGTATCGGCTATTCGGATGAGCTTTCCGAGCAGGCTGCCAAACTGTTTTTTGATCCGCAGGAGGGATTGGGTCTGACGATAATTCGTTACAACATTGGAGGTGGGGACGATCCCAATCATCACCATATTACAAGAACCGATTCGACGGTCCCAGGCTATGCAGTAGCAGTCTCTCACGATGCAGAGGGGTATCACTGGTCATATGATTGGAATGCAGATGAGAATCAACGAAATGTATTAAGGAAAGTGGCAGAGCGTTATGGAGAGAATCTGATTGTTGAAGGCTTTTCCAATTCGCCGCCGTATTTTATGACAAACTCTGGTTGTTCGAGTGGCGCTGAGAATGCGGGAACAAATAATCTTCGCGAGGATGCGTATGGCGCATTCGCTGCGTATCTTGCCGATGTTGCCAAGCATTTTTCTGATGAATGGGGCATTCGCTTTCAGAGTATGACGGCGATGAATGAGCCGGATACCGAGTATTGGCATGCATTTAGCGAGAAACAGGAAGGGTGTCATTTTGATCCGGGTGAGTCGCAGTCAGTTATGATTTTATCATTAAGAGAGGCGCTTGATGAGAGAGGTTTTTTTGATATTTTGATATCAGGAACGGATGAGACAGGAATTGACCTTCAAAAAAATAGCATTTGCAAATTAAGTGAGGCAGCAAGAGAGGCAATCGACCGCATTGATACGCATAGTTATCTGGAAGGAGACAGCAGAGGTCTCCAAAAGCTGGCTCTGGAGTATCAGAAAAATCTGTGGATGTCTGAGGTAGATGGAGGCGACGTAGCAGGTAGCAATGCAGGTGAGATGGGTGCTGCCTTGTGGTTGGCAAACAAAATTGTTTCTGATATCAATGGCCTTCTTCCATCGGCATGGGTTCTTTGGCAGGTGATTGACAGTCATATCAGCAGCGACGGCTATATGGGAAACAAAGATAGCGGAAAGCCGGATTATACAGGTGGCTATTGGGGGCTTGCAACCGCTGATCATGATGAGAAAAAAATTCTTTTAACGATGAAATATTATGCGATGGGTCAGTTCTCACGCTATATCCGACCAAATGATACCATTCTGCAGGCGGGGGATCGAACCGTTGCGGCATGGAATCCACAGGAAAGAAAGCTCGTTTTAGTGGTGGTCAATGACAGCGATCAGATACAGACCTGCCAGTTTGATTTGGATGAGTTTGCACTGAAAGAAGCCATTGTACAGCCGATTCGCACAAGTGGTTCAATTGATGAGGGAGAGCATTGGAAGCAGTTAGAGGCGTATCCGCTTGAGGGAACAGTCTTTGAGACACAGCTGAAGGTAAATTCCATTACAACATTTGTTATCAGAGACAGTAAAGAATGAAATACAATCGAAATGTGTTAGAAAAACGGAAAACGAGCAATGAATGGTCGACATTGGTGCCTGTCCCTAGCAAAAATTGAAACCTTCCTTCTTTCGCCTGGCGCAAGCGTTCGTTTTGCAGTAACAACTCAAGCCCATGAGGGTATTGAAATATGGTATGCTGGCGGGCTTCTTTTTGACACATCAGGTTTAAGCGATGAATAACTACTGGATTCCATATCTGCACACTCAGCCGTTGAAAGTCAAGCTTTTTATAAATCAATGGGGTGTGTTGAGGCAGAAGTTTATAATCAAAAACATGTTGAAGATGAACCGTATGATTGTCAATTAGAATGCGGTCTTTAAGAATAAGCAAATAAAAAGAGGCATGTCGCTGCAAAAGCTGGTTTTGAGGTTGCTTGGGTGGAAATGATTACAGAAAGAATGGAGTATTAAGAAAGAATCAATATTCCGGAGAGTGAAGAGAAAAGGCAGTGGCTGGAAAAACAGAATTTCAAAAACACTGCTGAGAATGCTTATACGGGATAAAAAGAACGGAGGTGTATCTGCATATGATTTTTTGCTTTTCAGGAACAGGAAACAGCCGATATATAGCAAGGCGGTTTGCTGAAGCATTGCAGGATACGATAATAGATATAAATGCAAAAATTAAAGCACAGGATAATTCGCTGATACAGACGGGACAGGATGTGATTATCGTAGTTCCGACATATGCATGGCGTATTCCGCGGGTAGTATCAGAATGGCTTACTAAAACACAACTGACATCTGCTGAGCGTATTTGGTTTGTTATGGATTGCGGCAGTGAGATTGGAAATGCAGCAAAATATAATAGACAACTTGCAGCACAGCTGCATCTGACATATATGGGAACGGTACAAGTTGTTATGCCGGAGAACTATATTGCTATGTTTGGTGTACCAAAGGCAGATGAAGCCGTGAAAATTGTGGAGAAAGCAAATCCAGATATTGAAGATGCTATAGCAAGAGTTAAGGAGAGACAGAAGTTTCCAATACCTCGAAATAATTTGTATGATCGAATCAAGAGTGGCCTTGTGAATCCGATTTTTTATCAGCTTATAGTCAAGGCAGATTTGTTTAATGCGAGCGAAGCCTGTATTGGCTGCGGACAATGTGCCTTAAAATGTCCGATAAACAATATTCAGATTCAGAATGGAAAACCTGAGTGGGGCAAGAGATGTACACACTGTATGGCCTGCATCTGCTATTGCCCTACGAAGGCAATTGAATACGGAAAGAAGAGCTTAGGAAAACCACGCTATCACTTTGAGGAACTAAAGATTCAATAACTCGTGAGAAAACTTGAAATTTTAACAAAGTAAGGATTTTGAGAAACTTAAAAATAGTTTGTTTTAAGAAAGGGGTGAGAAAGATTAAATTTTTAATTATATTGTGGATTTGGCTTATAACCGGCTGCTCTTTACCGGTAAATCGCATAGAAAATAATTATTATTTGACAATTTTAGAATCAGGTATTGAATTAAACACAAATGGCGAAATTATAAAAAAATGGAATTGGAACGGAAAAGAATACTATGTCCAACATGTAAAGATAATTCAAATCAAAATTGATAAAATACATGGAGATGCAATAGGTGGAAAGGAGGTTGAAGGTGAACGTTCTATTGCTACTCTCACACAGTCTGTGGGAATTCCAATATATGATAAAGATTTAAGAATATCAGCAGATGATTTAAAAATTGGTGACATTGTTGAACTAAAGTATATTGATACTTCAATTGAACAAGGAGCGTTATCACCTTTTAGAGGTTATGAAGGAATTCTTCTTGTAAAAGAAATTGTAAAAGTGAAGCTATCTGGTGCTAGTCACTGACAATCAGCTTTGACGAGTAAAAAAATAATAAAAAAAACCCTCCCACTTTTCGGGGATTTGAGCGATATATGAAGCAATTCAACCAGAGATGGATGTTATTAGGGCTATTGTTGAGGCGAGAACTTCTCAGAATATAACTCAGAAAGAATTATCTAAACGTACAGGTATTAATCAGGCAGATATTAGCAAGCTTGAGAATGGTACTGGAAATCCTACTATAAATTTACTTAAAAGATTAGCGGATGGAATGGGAATGATGCTTAAAATTGAGTTTGTTCCGAAAACAAAGCAAACAAAAGAATTTATAGTACCAGGTACTCGGAGCTAGGGTGCTCCAGTGCCTGTCCTCGGCAAAAAAGTATTTAGGAAAAAGAGGAATTTTATGAAATACAATTTGTATTTTTATGATGGTAGCAAGAATGCAGTTGTTATGACTTATATGGAGGGCAAAGAACTGGTGGTAGAGTGTGACAGGGCAGAAGCAAATGTGGTGTTTGATGTACTGGAGGATAGAGGCTATCTTGTCAGACTTGCCATGCAGGAGCCAGCAAGTTACATTCAGATTGCAATGAAGCCGAATGGCTTACAGGATTATGTGGATGCAATGTATTTAACTAAATAATAGGATTGTATGATGGCACTTTCGTGATGGCGAGAGTGTGTGGTACAATGAGAGGGTGAAAATTGAAGTTGGTGGTGCATAGATGAAGATACAAAGAGAAATTTTTAGAATTATTAAATGGATAGCAATACTGATTTTGGCATTGCTTGCAGTGTTCTTTTTAGTCAGAGCAATTGGAAAAGCAATCTATAATCAAACGCCTGCTGGTGGCATCAATGAATCTATGTATATTGATGTTAATGGCACGAGGCAGTGGATTAGTATTTACGGCGAGGATATAGATAATCCTGTCTTGTTATATTTACACGGAGGACCAGGTTCTTCAACAAGTCACTTGGATTATGTGATTACAAGAAAATGGGCAGATGTGTATACGATAGTAACTTGGGATCAGCGTAATTGTGGGAAAAGTTATAGCAAAGAGCAGAACGATGTGGCTTTGACAAAAGACTTGCTTTTAACTGATGGGAAGGAAGTTACAAAGTACGTGTTAGATTATCTGTCAAAGGATAAGCTGACTGTTTTAGGGCATTCATGGGGAAGTATATATGGAGCAAATTTGGTGCTTGAATATCCAGAGGATTATGAATGCTTTATTGGAGCCGGACAACTTGTAGATTGTTTGGAAAATGAAGAAGCATTCAAACAAGAAGCTTATATATGGGCGCAAAATGATGAAGAAATGCTGAATCTGGTAGAACAGTTGACACCAGATAATCCGACGGTAGAACATTTTTCTATCAAGAACACGATTATGCAAAAGTATGGTTATGATATGATGGCAAAGGGTGCAGATTATAATTTGATTTCCACAATAATTTTTAATCCATACTATTCTGTTGGCGATTGGATTCAATACCTAAATACAGATATGAGTATATATTTGGATTTTTATTCTTCTGGTGAATTTGCGAGTTTCTCAATCAAGGATAAGGTTGAATATCAAGTTTCTTTTTATAATATAAACGGTGACAGGGATTATCAAACTAATTACAAATTGGCGCAAGAGTATTTTGAAGAAGTAAGCGCACCGTATAAACAGATGTTTATTATGGAAGATATGACACACGGATTATTAGAGTCTGATTCAGAAGGATTTTCAGAGATTATTCATCAAATTGCAGAAATAGAAAGAGGACGCTAAAACTTAAGTAAGCCAGTGTGTTTAACAGAAAAGAAATTTGAAGTTTCTTAAGTGAATATCTACTCTACGGAACGTAGAAACCGCAAAAAGTCACCATATTCTACGTTGCGTGGGTGATCGTACCGGGTGCCAGACCGTGCGTCCAGCAAAGGGCGTACAATCCGGCTGGTGGAAATCCCGTCAAATAAGCTGCTAATCACAGCATTTGAAGCGAGGGGGGGCGGACAATTTTTGGACCTAATGTTGAAAGATGTTAGGAGGAAGAAATGAACAGGTATAGCACCGAAGAAAAACAACAGG
>OLPV01002428.1_pt1 | contig 12247 bp, 10 predicted proteins | sample 1671961 | NCBI WGS metagenome assembly OLPV01 (sample SAMEA3136630, study PRJEB25190) | human gut metagenome | biome: human gut; feature: human-associated habitat; material: faeces | place: Austria | collected 2013
AGAAACAGTACAAACTGCTGAACTTTATAAAATAATCCATAGGCTGTCTGTGCTGCTGGATTGAACTTCAGGATCAGATTCATCACATAAACCATAATGGACATCAATGCCTGTGCAATGATTGCCGGAAGTCCGATAGTATAGATTCCTTTGATAATTCCGCCATCCGGCTTCATGTATTTTGCCCCATGCTCGAATTCCTTATTGAATTTGATATGAAAGATAAGCAATAATACTGCGGATGCTACCTGACCAATTACAGTTGCATAAGCTGCACCTTTCACTCCCATTTCCGGGCAAGGACCAATACCATAAATCATGATCGGATCAAGGATAATATTTACAACGGCTCCAACCACCTGACCAATTGTGGAATAAAGAGAACGACCTGTTGCCTGTAATAACTTTTCAAATAAAGAAAAGAAAATAATACCAAAAGAGATTACGCAGCATATCCTCAGATAGCTGACTCCCATCTCCAATACTTCTGTATCTACTGTCTGTGATGAAATATATGCTTTCACCCCAAAGATACCAAACAGTAAGCAGACCACATAAATGATCACTCCAAGAAACAGACTGTTTCCTGCTACCTTTGCTGCTTTTTTACTATTTCCTTGACCAAGTGTCCTTGCCAGAAGTGCATTGGTTCCGACACCCGTTCCGATTCCTACTGCTACCATAAGCATCTGAACCGGGAATACCAAAGTCAATGCATTTAATGCTGCCTCACTGCCTACTCTCATATTTCCTACAAATGCACTGTCTACAATGTTATAGACTGCCTGCAATGCCATAGATAGGATCATCGGGATTCCCATCTGGACCATCAGCTTATTTACCGGCATCTCCTTCATCTTGTTGCTTTCCGCCATTTTTTAAACTCCTTTCTTTTTGGCACAAAAAAAGTGCGCACCTTGTCATATAAGCTGGACTTACGCTGACACGCTACACACTTTTTCATGGCGATATTGATTTTTGCAAAATGAAAACGAGTAGCCGGTAAACTGGATTTACGCTTACTTGCTACTCGTTTCTTGTAATTATATTTCCTCTTTTTCAAAAAGTCAAACAAAATTTTCCTTACATTCTCTCTTCTTTTTACGCATAACAAAAGCGGGTGATGGGAATCGAACCCACGTATCCAGCTTGGAAGGCTGGTGTTCTACCATTGAACTACACCCGCGTCTTAAAGACAAGTAATATGATATCACATCTCAGAAAAAATGCAAGCCTTTTTTTTATTTTTTGATCACTTTTTGTCCACTTTATTTTCTGACCGCTATTTTATCTATTTCGGTTCTTTTCCTTCCATTTCCACATATATTTTATCAATCACCTGTTTTCTATCCGATCGGAGTTCCTTTTATGTTTTCCAGATTAAAATCAAAAAATATTATACGGATCTGTTTTCTTTTCCTCGCGGCTTTCTTTGTGGGAACCGGCGCTGCATTTCTGCATGATCATTTCTTTTCAGCCGCTGTTCCCACCTCTTCTGAAGGCAACTGGGGGCTCAGCTTCCAAACTGATGGGGATCCCCCTGTCGGCAATGCCACATTTGACGAGTTGAAAAAATTTGATGCCTTTTACGCACAGGACACCTGCGAAAAGGTAATCTACCTTACTTTCGATGCCGGTTATGAAAATGGAAATACACCGGCTATTCTGGAAGCTCTTACGAAACATCAGGCTCCGGCAACGTTCTTCGTCGTCGGCACACTTCTGGAAAGCAATCCAGAACTTATCAAACAGATCCTCGCTGCCGGTAACACCATCGGCAACCACACCTGGCATCACAAAGACATGTCACAGATTTCTACAATGGAATCCTTTTCTGAAGAAATCCAGACAGTTGAAAAACTGTATCAGCAGATCACCGGACAGGAAATTTCCAGATTTTATCGTCCACCACAAGGCAAATACAGCGAAGCCAACCTGAAAATGGCACAGGATCTTGGCTATCATACCTTCTTCTGGAGTCTCGCCTACGTCGACTGGTATCAGGATAGCCAGCCATCCCACGAAGAGGCTTTTGAAAAGCTGCTTGGGAGGATCCATCCCGGTGCCATCGTTTTACTCCACAGTACATCCTCTACAAACGCTGAAATCTTAGATGAACTTCTCACCAAATGGGAAGAAATGGGTTATCATTTTGCTTCTCTTGATGACCTTATAAAAGCTACTGCATCTTAGGAATTTTTCTCTGTCACTTTATCGGAGGATTCTCTAATCGATCAGTCCATATTTCTTCATCGCATAAGCAATTCCATCTTCTTCAACGGTCTTTGTAACAAATTCTGTATAAGGTTCCAGCACCTGGTCATGCGCGCCCATCGCAATCGCATGCCCGGCATGCCGGAACATGGCCAGATCATTGCTGCTGTCTCCAAATACATACGACTGATCTCTCGTCATTCCAAAATGCTCCAGTACCCAGTCAATCGCAGTTCCTTTTGTATAGCCCTTCAGGATACATTCAAACGTATTACTTCCACGGTCGATTACTTCCATATCATCTTTGATAAATTCAAAAAATGCTTTTACATCACTTTTTTCATCCGTATAAATAAAGATTTTATCATATGGACATCTTCTCTGCTCCATATAACGCTCGATTCCAAGTCCACGGTTATTCATGTATTTTTTTGTATTTTCCAATCTGTCAAATCTTGAAACTCTTGAAGTGAAATACACATCTTCCGCTCCCTCAAAAATCCCATCAATCTGACATTTTGTCATATAATCAGCGATCTCATCGCCCCTCTCCGGATCCAGATGCTTTTCAAAAATAATTTCTTCATCAAATGTAAAATAAATCCCACATCCACACAAATATCCATCAAATGGAAGTTTTTTCAGTTCCACCGGAACACTGCAGTATGTTCTTCCTGTATTGATAAATAAAAAATGTCCTGCGTCGTGTGCCCTTTTAAGTGCATCTACCGTACTTGCGGGAATCTCTTTTGTAATCTCACTGAGTACGGTCCCATCAATATCAAAAAATAATGCTGCTCTATTCATTCTACCTTTTCCTCCCGGTTATACTCCAATTACACGATACTCATTATACTCATATCTCACCATTATGCGCAACCCTTTTTCATTTTCTGCAAAATATCTGTGATAAATACCATTTTGACTTCTCCATATAAAAGTAATATAATAGATGTTGTACAATTTGAAAAAGGGGTAATAATAATGAATAAAAGAATCGATAAGAAAAAACAGAAAAGAACACTTGAATCAGCAGTAACTGCTACAGCTACATCATCAGCACCGGCTACGGCAACTCCTGTTGTAGAGATAAAAGAAGTTGTAAAAGAAGTCAAAGTACCAGTAGAAGTTCCTGCCAAAAATCCTGCATTTTATGTTCAGTACCAGAGTGCAGAATATACTGTATCCGCTATCACAGAACGTGTGATCGCTGACTGCAATGCAAAGGGACACGCTGTAGAAAATCCGGAAGCTCTCTCCATTTATCTGAAACCAGAAGATAAAAAAGCATATTACACCCTTGGAGGGTTCAATGGATATATTGAATTATAAAGGAGTATTTTATGGCGCTTAACTTTCAACAGCTTGGAATGCTTGCAAAACTGAAATCCGCATTTTCCACTTTTCAACAGGAACATCCTAAATTTATGCCTTTTATTCATGCAGTAAAAGGAGATGCATGCCGCAAAGACAGCATCATCGAAATCTCCGTCAAATCTCCGGAAGGACGGAATTATACCACTAATTTCCGTGTTACCGAAAAGGATTTGGAACTTATCCAGATGCTGAAAGATATGCAGGAAAACCAATAAAGTAAAAAAAGCAGGTAAGAAAGGATAAAATTTCTTACCTGCTCTTTTTCTATCTTACTTTAGCATTTCTTTGCTAATACAAAGGAATGGCCTTCCATTTTTATTGCCTGAAGGCTGACTTTTTTACCGGTATATAAATCCATATACTCTCCCTCTTCTTCGATCCAGGCTGTCCGGTCCTCTTCTGCGAAATTAAAAAGTGCTGTCATCTGCTCGCCCTCCAGTTCCCGCACAACTCCAAGGATTCCATTTTCCCAGGTATCAAGCGTCCAGACATTTGCCGATGCGTCAAATACTTTTTCCTTACTTCGGATGGATCTAAGTTTTCCAATTCCATCAAACAGTTCTTTTTGTACCGTTCCGTTTCTCTTTCGTCCGTCTGCCAGCTTCCAGTCAAATTTTCCTCTGTGGATATACCTGGAATCAACCCGTTTTTCCGGATCATTTTTATAAGTATAATCATTTACCTGACCAATCTCATCTCCACTGTAAAGCATTGGAATTCCGGATTGCACCATCATATATGCATGCAGCATCAGATCAAATCTGACTGCTCTTTTTTTCTTTTCTTCATTTTGTTCAAATCCGGCACCTTCAATTCCACACATGGAAGCTGTCGTTGCACAGAATCTGGCATCTCCTGTTATCGGATCTTCATTATAAAGTTCCCCGCGGCTCACACTTTCTGCGATTTTTCCCGTGAAAAAGTCATTCAGATATCTTTTGTGCGGAACTTCCTGCATTCCCCAACCGGCAAGTGTCTGGAAATCCAATCCCCATCCAATATCATCATGACATCTGAGGTAATTTAAGAAAGTATACTCTTTCGGAAGGTTGTTCATAATATCAAGCTGCATCCGTAAAAGTCTGGTATCTCTCGTCGCAACCGTATTCCATGTAGTAGCCATCATGGTTACATTATAAAGCATATGACATTCCGGCTTTTCTATGGTACCAAAATAAGGAACTACTTTTTCCGGTTCCATCACGACTTCCCCTAATAATACAACCGACGGACACACAATCTCCCCGATCATACGCATCATCCTGACTATCGTGTGTACCTGTGGAAGATTTCTGCAGCTTGTCCCCATTTCCTTCCAGATATAAGGAACTGCATCGATCCGCAGAATGTCAATCCCCTGATTGACCAGGAAAAGGAAATTATACATCATTTCGTTAAACACCCTCGGATTCTTATAATTCAGATCCCACTGGTAAGGATAAAAGGTAGTCAACACGTAGTGTCCGATTTCAGGAAGCCAGGTGAAATTCCCCGGTGCAGTTTCCGGAAATACCTGTGGCACTGTTTTCTCATATTCTCTGACATAGTTTTCATTGTCACAGAAAAAATACCGGCTCATATATTCGCCTTCACCCATTCTTGCCTTCTGTGCCCATTCATGATCTTCGGAAGTATGGTTCATTACAAAATCCATACACAGATTCATGTCTTTTTCATGGCAGGCTTCAGCCAGATCTGCAAGGTCTTCTATGGTTCCAAGTTCCGGCTTTACTTTTCTGAAATTCGCAACCGCATAGCCTCCATCGGATCTTCCCTTTGGCGAATCGAGAAACGGCATCAGATGAACACAGTTTACACCACATTCTTCCAGATACTTAAGCTTTCCTTTGACTCCTCTTAAATTTCCGGCGAAATTATCAATATACAGCATCATTCCCAGCATGTTTTTTTTACGATACCACGCCTGATCCTTTTCCTTCTCCAGATCTCTCTTTCGAAGTTTCGCATTTCTTGCATGATAGTAATTCTGCATCTGTTCACAGAGCTCTGCAAACATTGCTTCATTATCATATAATTCCATATAGAGCCAGCGAAGCTCATCCATATGCTTCGCCAGTCTCTTTTCAAAAATATCATTTGTTTTTCTCATTTTTACTCGACCATTTCCAGATAAATCTGATATGCTTTGTACTCACCAAATTCAAGCGGCATCGGAATTCCAACTTCCATCAGCGCCTCTGCCGGATAAATTTTTCCGGTATTTGAATCTTTATAGAATTGTCCGGCACACAGACCTTTCATTTTTACATAATTTACTGTCATGTTTCCATGGATTTCAAGCATAACTACATTTACAAGCACTTCTTTCCCATCTTCTGACGCAAATTCCCATGCGCCGATTTCTTCTGCGAATGGATTACTCAGTCGATAGTAAAGTCCATTTTGTACAAGCTGTGCGTATTTTTTGTATTCTACTATCTGTTTCCTGATCTCTCTGCGCTCTTCATCTGTCATTTTCGCCGGATCCAGTTCATAGCCGAAGGTTCCTGCCATGGCACAGACACCTCTTGTATGGAGTGATGTCTTTCTTCCTGTCTGATGATTCGGAACTGCAGATACGTGAGATCCAACTGCAGATACCGGATACCCAAAGGATGTTCCGTATTGGATTCTTACACGATCCACTGCATCGGTATTGTCACTGCACCAGATCTGTGGTGTATAATACAGCATTCCCGCGTCAAAACGACCTCCACCACCACTGCAGCCTTCGATCAGAAGGTCTGGATAGCGGCTTATAATACGCTCCAGGAAATCATAAAGTCCAAGCATGTAGTCATACTGCACACTGCCCTGTTCTTCTGCCGTCATAGAATATACTTCTGCCATACTTCGGTTCATATCCCATTTTACATATTCGATATTTCCCTGATCGAGCACCTGACACATCTGCTCATAAACAGCATCCACAACTTCTTTTCTCGAAAAATCAAGGAGCAGCTGGTTTCTTCCTTTTACCGGTTTTCTTCCCGGGATCTGAATTGCCCAGTCCGGATGTTCACGGTAAAGATCACTGTCTTCATTTACCATCTCCGGCTCAAACCAGAGCCCGAATTTAACACCTAACGCATTGATCCTGCTGATCAGGTCACCAAGACTTCCCTGCAGCTTTTCTTCATTAACCTTCCAGTCGCCAAGTCCACTGTTGTCATCATTTCGACTTCCAAACCATCCATCGTCCAGTACAACCATATCGATTCCCAGATCCTTTGCCTGCTCGGCAAGATGATAGATATCTTCTCCCGTAAAATCAAAATAGCATGCTTCCCAACTGTTGATCAGTACCGGTCTTACTTTTTCTTTATATTTTCCGCGACACAGATTTTTACGGATACATCTCTGCAGATTCTGGGAAAGCTTTTCAAGTCCCTGATTGCTGCAAGTTAAAATAACTTCAGGGATCACAAATTCCTCTCTTTTTTTCAGTGGATAAGAAAACTGTTCTTCCTGCAGTCCCATCTGCATTCTTGTCTGCCCGAACTGATCCTTTTCTACTTCTGCTTTAAATCCTCCGCTGTATACAAAAGACATTCCATAACAGGTACCGGCATCTTCTGTCGTTTCTTTTTCTGCCAGTATCATCATCGGATTGTACTGATGGCTGGATGTTCCTCTGCGGCTTCCAATTACAAAAGCTCCATGTCCTACCGATGTTCTTTGCATATTTCTTTCCATCGCATGGCGGCCGTAAAATGAAATTACGTCAAATTCACCATGAACGAAATCGATACACGCTGCCTGTGCTTTTGTCAGTTTGATTTTATCTTCTTCTGTATTGATCACTTTTGCACTTCTTGTGATCACATCATACTCCGGAAGAACTCCATAAAGTAATTCTACCTGTAATCCTGTCACCTGATCTTTCATATAAATGATCAGAGTCTGGGCTTCCTCTTCGGCAGCATAAACCGCCGGAAGTCCCTTCAAATTGTATTTTCCATCACAAATCTCATATCCCTGATATCTTAAATCGCATCCCAAAGAACCATCTGCATTTACAAGATCAAGCACCGGACTCCTGAAATCTCCTGTTAGGCGGCATGGAAATTCCTGTGGCAGCGCATCAAGAGAATATGTTCTGTCATTTCCTGCATCCTGCGGATTTCCTGAGAAGCCACGGTCTGCATAGGTCAGAAGATAATCCATAACTCCATCTGTCTTTCTTCCATAATATAAATGCAGTAAAAATCCATATGCATCAATTTGCATCTGATACGTTGTATTTTGGGTATGTAATGTAAATGTTTTTGCTTTCTCGTTGTATATGATTCCCATATTCTTCTCCTTAAGCTTCTGTCAAATTTATTTTACTGCGCCATTTACAACACCGTTCAGAATCTGTTTCTGACAGATCAGATAGAAAATCAAAATCGGAAGCAGTGCCAGTAAATAGGATGCAAATGCAAGATTATAATTGGTTCCAAATTGTGTCTGGAATGTCATCTGTGCAAGTGGAAGTGTGTTCACATCACTACCTGCCAGAATTACAAGTGGTGTCATAACATCATTCCATGTACCAAGTGCTGTAAGTACCGCTACTGTTGCATGCATCGGTTTCATGATTGGGAAAATAACGCTCCAGTAAGTTTTCCAGGTTGTTGCCCCGTCTACATGTGCAGCCTCTTCCAGTGCCAGCGGAATATTTTTCAGATAACCGGAGTATAAGAGCACATTCATCGGCATATAAAATACAAGATAACACAAAATAACACCGAAAATATTGTCAATTCTCATCTGTGCTGTCTGCTTCACAAGTGGCATCATCAAAATTGCAAATGGAACAAACATACCGCTTACAATATAAAGATAGGCTACTTTGTAAAATTTACTGGTACTTTTACTTCTTCCGATCACATAACCGATCATAGAATGAATCAGAATGGAAAGAACTACCGTTACAATCGTTATCAGCACACTGTTGCCCAGTGAATGCCAGAAATCTGTTACACGCATTGCTTCTGCAAAGTTAGAAAAGCTCCAGCTTTTTGGCAGTGATAAGATTCCGGAAATACTGTTTGTCATTTCCGACGGTTTCTTAAATGCAATCACAACTGTAAGATAAAGAGGAAAAATAACGGTTACAAGACCCAGAATCAATAAAATTGTGATTGGCCAGTTTACTCTTTCTTTCACCTTTACTTTCATTATAACTGTTCCTCCTTATTTCCCAAAAAGTTCATCTGTAATACAGAGATCACAACGATCACTACAAAGAACACAACTGCATTGGCACTCTGGAACCCAAACTGTCCTCCGGCCATACCATTGTTATAAATCAAAAATGAAATTGATTCTGTACTCTGCGCCGGACCTCCTTTGGTAAGAGCCATGATCTGATCAAATACCATCAGAAAATTCTTCATGCAAAGTACCATATTGATGGTAAAGAATGGAAGGATCAGTGGAAATGTCAGATTCTTGAATTTTTTCCATCCGGTCGCTCCATCAAGAGAACCTGCTTCGTATACATCCTCCGGTACCGTCTGAAGTCCGGAAATATAAATAATCGTATTCATTGCAACAGACTGCCATGCACATACAATTACGATCGCAACCCATGCCCATTTTGAGCTTGCCAGGATACTGTCACCTTTTCCGCCCATCATTTTTACAACTGCCGGAAGAATATAAGTGAAAAAGTAATTGAAAATATAGCCCACTACAAGTGCTCCTAAAATATTTGGAACGAAATACATTCCTCTGAGTGCACTTTTAAATTTAATTTTACTGTTTAATCCAAGAGCTAAAACAAGACTTAACACATTTACAACTATTGTTGCAACAATTGCAAGCTTGAATGTAAACAGGTAGGATTTCCCGACTCTTGCATCAGTAAATAAGTCTGTATAATTCCGAATACCTACCCAGTCAAACTCGCCATATCCTCGAAAATTTGTAAAACTATAAATAACACCTTTAATAAGTGGCAGCGTATTAAAGCAGAAAAACAACGCAAGTATCGGTATCGTAATCAGTAAAAATGTCCGCTCTCTGCCATTCATCCTTTTCAATTTATTCATGATCTGTATCCCTCCTACTTGCCTGCTTCATAATCTTCCATCATACGAATGATATCCCTGTTATATCTGATCCAGTCTTTGTCAAATTTTTTCAGGAATGCGTCAACATCCTGGTTTATGAGAAATGTCTGGATTTGTGCATCGACTGCCATTTCTGACGGATAATAGTGGTCCTGGTAATCCGCCATACGGTTATCCTGAATATATGGTTTCATATCTTCCAGCTCCGGAGCCAGTTCAAAATCTTCATCTTTACAAGGCACTGCATTCTGCGCATCTAAGTATGCCTGGATACTTTCATGATCCATCAGAAAATCAAGGACTTCATATGCCGCTTCTTTATTTTCACATGCATCCATCACGCAGAACTGCAGATCTACTCCTGAATTTAATACATTGTCCTCTTCAGAATCATTAGCCGGCATAACAAAGGATCCGATATTCATATCCGGATTTACAGATTTGATCTGCGGAATTGCATAGCTTCCGATTGTATACATCGCTGATTCACCATTTGCAAATGCAGTACATGCATCGTTGTATCCGTATCCAAACGGTCCATCTTCACCATAATTTAACAATTCAAGCATTTTTTCTGCCACTTGCGGATATTCTTTGGAGAAGGTTGTTTCTCCCTTATTCACCTGCTGACAAACATCGGATGGTGCAAGTCCGACTGCAAGTGCATTCCAAGGTGCAAGGCAGGTCCAGGTATCTTTATATCCAAAATAAAGTGGCTGGATTCCTTCATTCTGAATCTCCTCGCAAAGAGAAATAAATTTATCCCAGGTCTGCGGAATCTCCCATCCATGTTCCGCAAACATATCTTTGTTATAGAGCACTCCTGCCGCATTTGCCACATACGGAAGCCCATATGTTCCTTCTGTCGGAACAAACTCCAATCCTTCAATAATATCCAGATAAGCAGGTTTTACTTCACTAAGTCCTTCATAATCTGAAAGGTCAGCCAGTATTCCTGAATCAACAAAATACGAATAATTGATATCTCCTCCGATTCCGATAATATCCGGATAATCTTCTCTGATAAAACGTGTTTTCAAAATTGTTGTCGCATCATTTGGGGAAGATATTTTTAAATGGATATCATCATGTGTCTCATTAAATTCTTTTTCGAGCTGTTCAAATATATCTACCGCCTCCGGTTTATACTGAACAAGTTCAATTTCCACTTTTCCGCTTTTTGGATTTTGCTGACATCCCTGTAATACTGCTGATGCCATCAGAATACAGGACATTCCCAAAACAATTGCTGCTCTTTTCCTTCTCATTTTTTCTCCTTCCTCACAGGTATATTCGTTTTTAGTTACCGCTCGATATATCAAGTACTTTGTTTATATTTGCATTATAACATACCATTATGCGACTATAAATATCATTGTATTTGGATTTTTATTCCAAAATGCTATTATTTTCCTCTTTTTTGCTAAATGCATAGCATTTTGGTATATTTTAGTTGCAATCTATTTATTAAATCAGTAGAATAAATATATATATCAACTGACTTAACATCTGCTAAACATCATTTTTTCACGGCAGAGCACCTATGAGAAAGGAATTATTATGAAAGAACTTATGTTTTCAGTATTTCCAAGCGAGAATTTTGTCGATCTTGGATTGTATCAGTTTGGTTACGAACAATGTGAACCGGCGCATAGTTTTGGTCCTGCCGTCCGTAATCATTTTCTTTTTCACTACATTATCTCCGGCACCGGAATTTTAATGGCAAATGATTCTCACGGTGTAACACAGACCTATCACGTAAAAAGTGGCCAGGGCTTTATGATTTTCCCCGGTCAGATCAATACTTATATCTCTGATGAAAAACTCCCATGGGAATATACATGGATTGAATTTGACGGACTACGTGCAAAGGAAACCATTGAACTTTCCGGACTTAGTTTGGATAATCCGATTTATAAAGCTACTTCTAAGGATCTGCGTGAAATACTGAAAGAAGAACTTCTCTATATTGCAAGTCACGGAGACGCTACACCATTTCACCTGATCGGGCATCTCTATCTTGCAATTGATGCTCTTATTCGTTCTACTTCCATCATGCAGACATCAAAAATCAGCCGTCTTCAGGATTTTTATATCCATGAAGCCCTATCTTATATAGAGCAGAATTTCCAAAACGATATTTCTGTCGAAAACATCGCTGCTGTATGCGGATTAAACCGCAGTTATTTCGGAAAAATTTTCAAAGACGGAATTGGAAAATCTCCTCAGGAATTTTTGTTGAATTATAGAATGATTAAAGCTGCTGAATTATTAAAACTGACAAAGCTTTCCATTAAAGATGTAGGTAATGCAGTCGGTTATCCCAACCAATTACATTTTTCCAGAGCATTTAAAAATATTTATGGAATATCGCCAAGAGACTGGCGTAATCAGAACAGACTTAAACAATAATAGAAAAAGAATGCTGCAGTTCAGACTGTGCATTCTTTTTTTATTATTTAATATGTAATAATAAAGAATGTGCCTAGGCTCGTAGTGCTTTTTATTTAACAGGAAGTTCCTACGGATTTTGCTATGCAATAAAAAAACTGCAAACCCTTACGGTCTACAGCTCCCTTACTTTCTACATGTAC
>OLPV01002429.1_pt1 | contig 12244 bp, 7 predicted proteins | sample 1671961 | NCBI WGS metagenome assembly OLPV01 (sample SAMEA3136630, study PRJEB25190) | human gut metagenome | biome: human gut; feature: human-associated habitat; material: faeces | place: Austria | collected 2013
AAGTGACCGGTATGATAGATTTTGAATTTGCATTTCGGTACGCGGAGGCGAAGCAGACGGCCCTGCAAAAGGCCGCCGGGTGCATTCCGGCGGGGCGCTGCGTCGTGCTGTGCGGCGGCAGCGGCTGCGGCAAGACGACGCTTGGCAAGCTCATTGCGGGGCTTTATAAGCCCGCCGCGGGGCAGATCGCGCTCTTCGGCAGTGGCAGAACGCCCAAGCAGCTTCAATCGCAGGTCATGTTCATCATGCAGGAGGCTGAGTTCCAGTTCTTCACCAATTCCGTCATAAATGAGCTTAAATACGGCCACGCCGCCACGCCGGAGTTTGACCAAGCCGCCGAGACGCTTCTGCGGCGCATGGGCATGTGGGAGTGCCGCGACAGGCACCCGTTTTCCCTTCCCGGCGGGCAGATGCAGAAGCTGACGCTCATGACGGCGTTTCTGTCGGAAAAGCCCGTTATAGTGCTGGATGAGCCGACGGCAGGGCTTGATGTCGGAGCCAGGGAAGGGATGCTGGATATTTTAAGAGAATATATGGAAGAAGAGCCGGAGAGAAGTATCCTGATCAGTTCACATATTTCGTCAGATTTAGAACATTTGTGTGATGACATTTATGTGCTTCATAAAGGAAAGATTGTACTTCATGAAGAGATGGATACGATTCTTGAAAAATATGCAGTGTTGAAAGTCAGTGAGGAACAATATCAGGAAGTAGATAAAAGCTATATTTTGAAAGAGAAAAAAGAGGTTTTTGGAATTGCCTGTCTGACGAATGAGAAGCAGTATTATATAGAAAATTATCCGGAAATCGTAGTGGAGAGCGGATCACTTGATCAGGTGATTCTTATGTTGACAGGAGGCGAGAGATGATGAAAGGAATCGGAGGGCTTTTGGAAAAGGATTTTCGGTTGTTTTTTCGGCAAGGTGGTAATCTATTTTGTGTGTTAGCGCTTGTTGCATTGTTTTTTATACTAACGGGAAAAACGGGAGCTGCTTTCATCGCAATATATATTCCATCTGTAATGGCAGTATATTCGGGTAATACGATTAGTTATGATGAAATTGATCATGGTTACACGTATTTGTTTTCTTTACCCGTAAATAAAAAAATATATGTCAGAGAAAAATATACTTTTTCCTGTATTATGACAGTATGTGGATGGTGTATTGGAGCAATCTGTGCAGGCATTGCTGTACTCGTAAATCCTGAAGAAGTGTTTAATCTGGAAATGCTGGCAATGGAGTTGATCACATTTTTTGTGTTTCAGGCAATTGCGGGAATTATGATTGCAATCCGGCTAAGATTTGAAGGCGAGAAAGGGCGAATTGTGCTGCCAATCGCAATTTTAATTATTTTTGCAGTTTGTTATACAATTGGTTCTTTTATGAAGGCTAACTTGGAATTAAAAGAAAGTATCCTGCATGTGATAGGCGAAATAGGAGATTTTGAAATTGCGATTTCGCTTATTGTTTTAAGCCTGTTAGTATGGTTTGCTTCATATAAGTACAGTATGAGAGTTATGAAAAAGAAAGAGTTTTAAATTTTCCTTCACGTAAGTGGACTTTTGAATGAAGAAAAAGTGGAGGCGATATCTATGTTATGCACAAGACCTTGTAACGCTTCGGGAAAAAGAAACCCCCACTTCAAAATCTGTAAGATTTAAGTGGGGGGAGTATGTTACTTGGTTCAGATTGCGTCCAGAGCCTGTGCGATATCTGCGATCAGGTCGTTTTTATCCTCCAGACCACAGGAAATACGGATAAGTCCTGCAGGGATGCCGGCAGCGATCAGCTGTTCATCGTTCATCTGTCTGTGAGTGGAAGTTGCCGGATTCAGGCAGCAGGTTCTTGCATCTGCCACATGAGTCTCAATTGCAGCAAGTTTCAGGTTTTTCATGAATTTTTCGGCAGCAGCTCTGCCACCTTTTAATTCAAAGGAAACCACACCGCAACCGCCATTTGGCATATATTTCTGAGCAATGCTGTGGTATTTATTGGATGGAAGTCCAGGGTAATTAACGAATTCTACTTTGTCATGGCTTTCCAGGAATTCTGCAACAGCCTGTCCATTTTCTACGTGTCTGGGCATACGCACATGAAGAGATTCCAGACCAAGGTTCAGAATAAATGCACTCTGAGGAGACTGCATACATCCCAGATCTCTCATTAACTGGGAAGTGCATTTGGTGATAAATGCTCCTTCTTTTCCAAATTTTTCTGCGTAGGTAACGCCGTGATAAGATTCATCCGGTGTGCAGAGACCCGGGAATTTGTCAGCGTGAGCCATCCAGTCAAAGTTGCCGCTGTCTACAATAACTCCACCCAGCGCAGCCCCATGACCGTCCATATATTTGGTAGTGGAATGTGTGACAATATCAGCACCCCATTTGATTGGCTGTGCATTGACCGGAGTAGGGAAGGTATTGTCTACAATAAGGGGAACGCCGTGAGCGTGAGCTGCCTTTGCGAATTTCTCTACATCGAGAACAGTAAGGGCAGGGTTGGCAATGGATTCACCAAATACAGCTCTGGTGTTGTCCTGGAATGCAGCATTCAGTTCTTCTTCAGTGCAGTCCGGGTCAACAAAAGTAACTTCCAGACCCATTTTTTTCATGGTCACAGAAAGAAGATTGTAGGTACCTCCGTAGATAGATGAGGAGGAAACAACGTGGCTGCCTGCTTCGCAGATGTTAAAGACGGCCATAAAGTTGGCTGCCTGCCCGGAGGAGGTGAGCATTGCAGCGGAACCGCCTTCCAGAGCAGCAATCTTAGCCGCTACATAATCGTTGGTAGGATTCTGAAGTCTGGAGTAAAAATATCCCTCTGCTTCCAGATCAAAAAGTTTCCCCATGTCTTCGCTGGTATCATATTTAAAAGTTGTGGACTGAATGATCGGAATCTGTCGCGGTTCTCCGTTTCCAGGTGTGTAACCGGCCTGTACACATTTGGTGTTGATTGAATATTCCATAAAATTTACCTGCCTTTTCATTGTATTTATAAATCATATGGTATACTTTTTTTCGACAAGTGTAAAGATTGAATATGGTTTGCTGGTTGAAAATCTTTTTGCGGCTGTGGAGCCACGGATTCTCCTTTTGGCTGGGTCCATAATCCGGTATTCTCGAATATCTGCTTCAGTGTAAAAGCTGTTATGGCTAATCAGAATTTCTGGAAACAAAAGTCACCGGTAAAGATGTGTAGAAAACAACGGAATACTTAGCAAACGTTCACAAAATTCTGAATTAATAAGGAAACAAGTTGCTCTTTCTGAAAAAATTATTTATACTTATAATATATATAATAAATTTATCGTGATAAATTTGCACTAGAAGGAAAGGGGGCAGGCGAATGCATCACAGGGGAAGAAGAATATTGGCATGGCTGTTGACGGCAGCTGTCACATTAGGAAGTAATTCTGTCATCGTACTGGCAGAAAATATTGATCCGTCAGAGACTCAGGTCATGGAAGAAGAAGCCGCGGTAACAGAGACAGAAGAAAACCAGGAACAGGATATACAGGCAGATATTCCTGTAATGGAAGAAGACGAAAATGGTGAAGCATTTGATGAGATCGGAGGGCTTGAAGAAACTGAGACAGATGAGATCGTTCCGGAAAATGAAGACGAAACAGAACTCCAGGAAGAAGAACTTTTTTCCGCAGGAGATGGTGAAAAATCTGATCCGGAAGATTATAGAATCTGGTTTTCAGAACTAAGAGTTGATGATTATTCTACGTTTATTTATAACGATGAAAGAAGTTATGAACTTAAGTTAGACACAGAAAATCTTAATGGTAAGAATGCTGAGATCGCCTGGGAAGTGGGACTTCGGAAAGAGGAAAAAGAGGAAGATCCGGATTCGTTTATTTCTATAATGGGCTGGTCACCGAACCGGCAGTTCTGGAATACAAAGGCAGGAGAAGTCGGTATCCTCAGAATTGATGGAGAAAAACTCTACGAAGAAAACATACAGAGAGAAGAAAGTGCAGCATACAGGAATTATTGGTTTGAGGTTCGTGCGTATGTAGTTGTTGACGGTGAAAGAGTTTATCAGACAGAGGCAGGATTACATTCAAGAGAATTCATAATAGAGTACTATCTGCCAGAAGATCAGTTGCTTCTTCCGGGCTGGAGATTCGACATTGATGAAGAATATGAAGGATTTTTAGATAATGAGGCTCATCCAGAAGGTACAAACTTTGGAGTAGCAATTTTAGATGCTGAAGTGCACAATGCTGAATCAGAAACTGACGAAGACCCGGTATGTACCATAGAAAAAAAGGAGCATGGATGGCAGATTGAAGCACAAAGATCAGGAACAGCGGAAGTAATCCTTACCTATAGAGACTATGCGTGGGAGGCTGTAGAACATAGATTCTTCATTTATGTGAATGGCGATAAATATATTCTGGAACCCCAGTGGCCGGCATCTGGAAATCGTATGACCAGGAACAGTGAAATGAAAGCATCGTTTGTTTTGTGGCATGAATGGAAATACAGTGACCAGGAAGAAGGTTCGGAACAAATAGAGGACTGGACACTGGAGTTTGCACCGGATGAGAATGGATGGATATATGATACAAACAGTTTGAGATCTGTAGATATCAATGGACATGAAGTGACTGTCAAAGCAGGTGACAGTGGCGAAGGATCTCATATCCGTCTGAAAGCGATAATCCCATCTGAAAATGGCAGCCTGGAAGAAGTGGCATCAGAGAATGTATATATTGATGTGCTTTATGGCTATGATGTTTTGTATCCTGAAATAATCAGAAACATTAATGTGGGCGAAGAACTGGATCTCAGTTCACTGGGAATGAGAGTTGAACATGTTGACCAGGATGGAGAAACAACGACTCGGGATGACGTTAAGTATGAATATGAATATGACGAAGAACAATGGAAAAATATAGCACCAGATGGTGCTGTTCCGGTTCTTAAAAGAATGACAGCAGAAGATACCAGTATTGTGGTCATTGCCAGAGACGAAGATGACAATGAACTGGATCGCCGGGAATACCGGTTTAATCCGCGAGATTATTCCATATGGTTTGAAAATCTCCGGGAAGATGATTACTGGACTTATGTATTTACCGGAGAAGATCATAAGATTTCTGCTAATGTAGAAAATCTGGGTGGTACAAATGCAGAAATTAAGTGGAAAGTCGGATACAGATCCGACACGAAAGAATGGGTAGAAGCACCAGAAGCCTGGAAATTCTGGGAGGTAGATAACCAGGACAGCAGCAAAATAACCATAAAAGCCGATAAACTTGAGACAGCATATAGATGGTTGGATAAAATAAGCTCTGGAAGCCAGAATCTCTGGTTTGAAGTCAGGGCAAATGTTGTTGTAGGTGATATTGTAGTAAGCGATGAAGCTGCATTCGGAGTAGGAAGGGTGCAGAAAGAAGAAGAAAACTATGACGACTGGTTTCCAGTTAATGATCAGAGAATCCTGAAGACGGATAAAATATGGATACCTGCGAAGTTTGACTGTTGGGTACGAAATGCGGAACATCCAGGAGGAGAGTTAGTTTCGACGGATATTACGGATGTGCAGGCAGCAGATCCGGGAATAGTAGAATGTCAGTCCAAAGGCAAGGGAAAGGGCTGGATGCTTAAGCCGTTATCTCAGGGAACTACGAAGATCAATATTAAATACAATAAATTAGATGGAACAGAGGCTGCTAAAGAAATCACAATAGAGATTCAGGACAGAGTATACTGGATGGAAATCGGATTTTTGGATAACAATAATCAGATACTTGCAGGCGGCAGCAAAATAATCAATGTAGAAGTATATTACCGAGACGAAGAAAACCCAGAAAGAGTAAAAATATCACCATCAAAATATACCCTGCAGGCAAAAGCAGTAAACTGGACTTCTCTGGTAGCGGATTTAGTTACGGACAATGAGAACTCACAGATTATGATGAAAGCAGAACAAGCAGATGAACAGGAGGATATAGAAGTTCTGGTTAAGCTGGCTCTGAAAGAGAAGGATGAAGATGGAGAGCCGATCTGGGCTGCAGATGAGCTTGTTTATATTGATCTGGTTCTGAAATATGAAGATACTGTGGAGCTTGCAAATGGTATGAAAGAGGTTCCTGATATCGGTGAAAAGCTTGATATCATGAGATTTGAACCAGTTCTGAAACGCTATGCTGAAATAACAGGAATCTGGCATGAGGTAACAGAAAATGTAAGATTCCGTCTGGAATATGATGAAAATATGTGGACACCGACGGAAGAAACGAAAAACTCACTGGTACCTGTACTGATCAGAAAGGACGGCAGATATACAGATATCAGGTTGATTGCTCAGGAGAATGTTTACAATCCGAGATATGGACGCTGGAAATGGGTTGATGTAGCAGAGAGGATCATTGATATTCCTGCAATTTCGTGTGATCATAGCTGGAAAGTTGTAGAAGAGATTCCTGCAACTTGCATCAAAACAGGAAAAGCTCATAAAGTATGTGAATTCTGTGAGACAGAAAAAGAGGAAATTCTTCCGGTAACAGGTAAACATGTAATGGGAAAATGGAAGGTGACAAAGTCTGCCAGTGTAGTAAAAGAAGGTTTAAAAGAAAGAAATTGTACAGTTTGCGGAAGTGCTAAAGAAACAGCAAAAATTGCAAAGCTGAAACCGACAATAACATTAAATCTGCCGGTTAAGGAGCCGCTTCCGTTACAAGTGAAACAGTCCTATCAGGTTGTAGCATCAAAGCTTGCAGCAGGCGATAAGGTGGTATCCTGGAAGAGCAGTAACAAGAAGATTGTAACTGTATCATCGAAGGGCAAGATCACAGGAAAGAAAAAAGGAAAAGCTGTTATTACAGTTAAATTGCTGAGTGGAAAGACCACAAAATTTACTGTGAAAGTTCAGAATGGAATTGTGGAAACAAGTTCCATTAAAGTAGTGAACAAAGCAACCGGTGCAAAACTTCCAAAGGAAGCCAGCCTGAAAGTAAAGAAGAAACTGTCTCTTAAGACGACGGTTGCACCTGTGACAAGCAGACAGAAGGTTACCTACAGTTCTTCTAATAAAAAAATAGCAGAAGTAACTTCAAAAGGTGTAATTACCGCAAAGAAAAAAGGCACGGCAGTGATTACTGTAAAATCCGGTAAAAAGACTGTGAAGATCAAAGTGAAAGTGAAATAATAATACAAACCTCTTCCGCCGCTGCCATTTCTTTTAGAAACACTGACTTTCGCCGGTCAGTGTTTCTTTTTGCTGAAAAATGTGGTTGTGCATTTATGGATAATGTGCTTATAATAACGTATAGAAAAAGGGAGAAGAGTTTTTAAGAGTTTTAAAGATACATTACTAAAAACAAAATAATAAATGATTGGGAAATATCTATGATAATAGAAAAAGAAGTACATAAATGTAAAAAAGTAAGATTTCATTGGTTGATCTGGCCATTGTTTGTTTTCTTTATCATGATTTTATGCAATGGTTCATCTCCTGTTGTTGGTGGACGTAAAACAGACAGCTCCGTTTTCTTTGCTATAGGAAGAGCTATGGCATCTGGAAAAGTTCCCTACAGAGATCTGTTTGACCATAAAGGCTGGTATCTGTATCTATTTAACTGCCTTGGTGCGATGATCACTTCGCACAGTACAGCAGGTCTTTTTATAGTTGAGTATATATTTATGCTGGTTAATGCACTGCTTTTTTACAGAATGGCCATACTCATAAAAGGAGATAGAGCTGGTTTTTTATATGCAGATACGGCAGTGGCTGTAGGACTGTTATTTACATTAAATGGAATTACTTACCAGTATGGAAATTTTGCAGAGACTTATGGACTGACTTTTCAGCTTATTTCTGTATTTTTGATTTTGAAATATTTTGGTAGTTCAGGAAAGACTCATCCACCGGTTTATATGCTGATTCATGGAATTTGTGTTGCAGTGATGCTGGGATTGAGGGCAAATCTTGTTGTTATGTGGGTACCGGTTGGGGTGCTGCTTATCGTGTATTTGCTGATGGAGCGTGAGTTTCAGAATGCAATCCTTAATATTGTGGCAGGAATTGCAGGTCTGTTGCTGGGAACTATGCCGGAGCTGATTTACTGTGCGGTGACTCACAGCCTGGAAGATATGATACAGCAGTCTTTTTTATTCAATCTTTCCTACGCAAATGGAGGACAATCTGTACTTCGTAAGATGACAGATATGCTGCTTTACAGAAGAACCATATGGCTGATCGTTTTGCTTGCTGTTTCTGCTTTCATGGTTCTGAAAAGCACCAAAGTATCTGTGAAATTTAAAATATTATATATAGCGGGCCTGCTTTTTTCACTTTATTCTGTAGCACTTTCCGGCAGAAATTACGGACATTATTACGAATACCTTCTTCCTTTTATTCTCCCGGTGGTGCTGGTAGTATCCGAAAAAATTTCCAGGATACTTTCAGAGAAAAAAATATATTTTCGATACCTGGCAGTTATCTTTTGGGTTTTTCTGACAATATTGTGTAATATAAGTATACCGGCTAGATTGTTTTTGCACACAGATTCACAGAAATATGCAGAAGCAACCGATGAATTAGCCCGGTTATATAAAGAAAAGTATAGTGACCTGAAAAATGTTCTTGCAGTTAACAATAATGCGACGATATATAACAAATTTGATGTGCTCCCACAGGAAAAATATTTTTATATTCCGGCAGTCAGATATAAAAAATTCCCTGAGCCAATTGACAGTCAGGCTGCTTCTATATTAAGTGGAAAAAATGATGTTGTCATATTAGTTTATGATAATTATAAGAAAAAACGCATTTTTCAGACTACCAGATATGATAAACAAATCATCGAATATCTGGCAGAAGAGTATACTATGGTCTGTGAAAAGAACCATATACAAATGTATGTAAAAAATTAAGGAGAAAAGTCATGTCTTCATTATTTATTGTAATTCCGGCGTATAATGAATCAGAAAATATCAAAAAGACCATTATGGACTGGTATCCGGTGGTTGAAAATCATAACGATGAGGGACAGTCCCGTCTGGTGATCATTAATGATGGCAGTAAGGACAATACTTATGAAATTGTATGTGAAATGGCAAAAACCCGTCCCTTGCTTATTCCTCTTACCAAACCAAATGGAGGACATGGATCTACAGTTTTGCATGGCTATCGATATGCAATAGAGAACAACGCGGATTATATTTTCCAGACAGATTCTGACGGTCAGACAAATCCCGGGGAGTTTGAACAGTTCTGGAGAAAACGCAAAATGTATGATGCAATTCTTGGTGACCGACAGGAAAGAGGCGATGGTAAATCCCGGAAATTCGTGGAAAACACAGTATGTTTTCTGCTGCGGATGATTTTTGGAGTAAAAGTTCCGGATGCCAATGCTCCTTTCAGGCTTATGAAGGCAGATCTGGTGAAAAAATATATCGGCAGACTTCCAGAACACTATAATCTTCCCAATATCATGTTCACAACATATTTTGTTTATTATAAAGAGAAGGCAACTTTTATTCCAATTACTTTCCGACCACGAAAGGCAGGAACCAATTCAATCAATCTTAAGAAGATTACCAGGATAGGTATTCAGGCTGTAAAAGATTTTTATCATCTGAAAAAAGCTATGTAAAAATATTGTACACAGGTGAAGTGTAGAGTAGATGATCGATCATAATTAGAAAATGAAATCATAATCGCAAAAGTGGGGCAGCGGCAGGAATGTGGCTGCCTCATTTCTTGCTTTTATGGGCTATAAAGGGTATAATGATAAGACATATATTTGTGATTAAAGGGAGGATTTTTACAATGAAGATTGCAGCAACCTACGATAATGGAAATATTTTTCAGCACTTTGGAAAAACAGAAACATTTAAGGTTTATGAAGTAGAGGATAATAAGGTTGTTTCCAGTGAAGTGATCGGTTCCAATGGAACAGGACACGGTGCGCTGGCAGGACTTCTCGCTGCACAGGGAATCAGTGTTCTGATCTGTGGAGGAATCGGAGGAGGTGCACAGACAGCACTTGCAGAAGCAGGAATTGAAGTATACTCCGGTGCACAGGGTAACACAGATGAAGCGGTAGAGGCTTATCTTAAAGGAGAACTGACATCTGCAGGTACCACCTGTGATCACCATCATCATGAAGAGGGACATTCCTGTGGAGACTCCTGTGGAAGCAACTGTGGTGGTGGATGTGGTTCTCATACTACACTTACAGGACGTAACGTAGGTAAGACCTGCCGTACACATTACAAAGGAACTTTTAATGACGGAACTCAGTTTGACTCCTCTTATGATCGTGGAGAACCGCTTGAATTCGTTTGCGGCGCAGGACAGATGATCAAGGGATTTGATGCAGCAGTTGCAGATATGGAAGTTGGCCAGGTAGTTGATGTTCACCTGATGCCGGAAGAGGCTTATGGACAGCCGAATCCAGAGGCAATTTTTACCCTGGAAATCGCACAGCTTCCAGGTTCCGAAGATCTTACTGTAGGTCAGCAGGTTTATCTTTCCAATCAGTTTGGCCAGCCATTCCCTGTAAAAGTAACAGCTAAAGAAGAAAAAACAATCACTTTTGATGCAAATCATGAAATGGCAGGAAAAGAACTGAATTTCAGAATTGAATTAGTTGAAGTAAAGTAACTATTCAGAAGGTAGTATCCCGCGAGGTGTTTTGGCATGTTTTTTGCCAAAATCCCGAGACATACAAGGCAAAATGCCATCACCGAAGGTGATTAGGAATGCATTTTGACTCGTAACTGTGAGGGTACTGAACAGTTGCGAAGTAAAATAAACATATAGAAAAAGCCTGGCTTTTGCGGAGCGGCATTGTATTACACGATGTTAGCTCTGCTTTTCTTTATAAAGAAAACAGACGGATGCTAGGCAAAAACGCTTTATTGTAGTATAGTGGTAAAAACAGACGAGGAGTGACAAAAATGAATACAATTACAAGAGAAGAAGCATTTGCTTTACTGAAAAAATACAACAAAGATCCTTTTCATATCCAGCATGCACTGACTGTAGAAGCTGTTATGAAATGGTATGCCAACGAACTGGGCTATGGCGAAGATGCAGAATACTGGGGAATTGTCGGACTTCTCCACGATATTGACTTTGAACTTTATCCGGAAGAACATTGTCTGAAGGCACCGGAAATGCTCAGAGAAGCAGGTGTGGGAGAAGATGTGATCCACAGTGTGGTATCTCATGGTTATGGAATTACGGTAGGCTGCGGGGCAACCATAGACGTAGCACCGGAACATGAAATGGAAAAAGTCCTTTTTGCAGCAGATGAACTGACAGGACTGATCTGGGCAGCAGCTTTGATGCGCCCATCCAAAAGCACAAAAGATATGGAATTAAAGTCTCTGAAGAAAAAATATAAAAGCAAAGGCTTTGCGGCAGGGTGTTCCAGAGAAGTCATACAGAGAGGAGCAGATCAGCTGGGCTGGGATCTTGCAAAACTATTGACAATGACACTGGAGGCAATGGCTGCAAACGAAGATCTTATCAATGCAGAAATGGAAGCAGAGTAGTGGCTTGAATTTCTGTTGGTTTAATATTATAATTGACTGAGAATATATTTAAGGAGGAGTCAATCATGATTACCTGGAATAATCTGGATAAACTTGCATCTTTTAAAGAACTAGAAAAGGTTTCCAAAGTAAACCTTGTAGAGGCAATGACAGGAGAAAACGGTGCAGAACGTGTAAAGAACTACAGTGTACCGATGGCAGAGGGCCTTGCATATAACTACGCTGCAAAACAGGTTGACGATGCGGTTCTGACAGGACTTAAGAACCTGGCAGAGGAAGCTCAGCTTGCAGAGAAATTTGAAGCACTCTACAATGGAGAAGTGATCAATACAGGAGAGAAACGTCTGGTACTTCATCATCTGACTCGTGGTCAGCTTGGAGATACAGTGACAGCTGACGGCGTTGATAAGAGAGCTTTCTATAAAGAACAGCAGGATAAGATCGCTGATTTTGCAAACAAGGTTCATGCAGGTGAGATCACTAATGCAGCAGGAGAGAAATTTACTACTGTTGTACAGATCGGTATCGGCGGAAGTGATTTAGGTCCTCGTGCAATGTATCTTGCGCTGGAAGGATGGGCAAAAAAGAACAATACCTTCAAGATGGAAGCAAAATTCATCAGTAACGTAGATCCTGATGATGCGGCAGCAGTTCTTGCTACAATTGATGTTGCACATTCCATTTTTGTACTGGTTTCCAAATCAGGAACAACTCTTGAAA
>OLPV01002435.1_pt1 | contig 12207 bp, 7 predicted proteins | sample 1671961 | NCBI WGS metagenome assembly OLPV01 (sample SAMEA3136630, study PRJEB25190) | human gut metagenome | biome: human gut; feature: human-associated habitat; material: faeces | place: Austria | collected 2013
TATAATTAACACCACATGCTAAGACCCGATCCGGATCGTCACCATATGTACGCACATTAGTAATCGGATTTCTCCAGTTTCTATCAATATCAACCACTGGTGCAAACGCCCAGTTACATCCCACCGCTGCCCCCTCGCTGCAACTTACTTTTCCTAAACGATAGGCGTCCTCGGTATCTCCGGTTGCAGCTATCTGCATCTGTTTTCCGTACTGTGTTCCATCCGTTGCAATTCCACATCCACCATCCTCAAGATTAGCTCCGACCAAAAGTGGAATTTTACTATGTTCCTGAAGATAACGATGTGTTCTCTGCATCTCCTTAGCCTCACCGCACCGATACATGATTCCACCGATATGGTGTGAAAGCATAACATGTTCCAGATAATCTGCATCTCCTGAATATCCGATCGGTACAAATAACTGACCGATTTTTTCTTCTAACGTCATTGCTTTTTTTGTATTTTCAACCCACTCGATATCCTCTTTCACAAGAAAGAAGGGTGCCTTTGTCAAATTGATCATATTTCTGTCCTCCATTTGTTAAGCATCAGTTATTTAAGGTTGCATTCAGCAAAGACTGACGCTACATGTCAGGTTTTTTGTAAAAACTTGACGCAATTTATTTGCGTTTTCCGGTAAACACACGAATCAATAAATGTTCGTTACTCAGATAAATTAGGAACACTACAAGCAATAAAGCATTAATGATTGCCTGCATGGATGCATTTACTTCATTTGAGAATACCGCAAATGTGGAATTCAACATTGACATACATAAAGCTGCAAGTAAAAATCCAATCTTTTCATTGGTAAATCTGCTGATATAAGATCCAATAAACATTGGAAGAAATGCAGTAAACATAATACTGATAGATCCAAAGTTAAGCTGACCTCCATTGATGGTTGTATTTCTGGAAGCGTTTAAAAAGCCAACAATTCCCATCAGGCCACCGCAGATCACATAACAGGCAATTGCATTTGGAATTTCTTTAATTCCGGTATTAACTGCAACCTTCTGACCATTCTTAAGTGCGTTATAATCGTATCCGAATTTTGTATAATCAAAGAGTCCAATAATAATTACCAGTACCGCCACAATAATAATTGCTGCATAAAGCCAGTTTCCTGTAAAAGCAGTCATGGATGAATTCTGTACCTCTTTCATAACGTAACGACCTTCTGTAATTGTAAAAAGAATTCCTTCATAAATCAGTGTTACACCAAGAGACGTAATAATTGGTGGCAAATGTAAAACCACATACAAAACACCGGAAATCAGTCCAAGCAGCATACCAAATAAAATAGTAAGCATCAGCATTATCGGTGCACTGCCCTGACCTCCACCTAAAAACGAATATGTAATCTTTGCACCAATCACAGAGGAAAGCAATGCCATTGATCCCAAAGAGAAATCAAAACGTCCACTGTTAAGATTGATGGACAAAGCGATAGTTGTGATCATAACAATTGCAATATAGACAACAAAATTGTCAAAGCTTGTCATATTCATGATCATTGTTTTTCCTTTTGCCATACAAATACCCTGTAACAAAATAGCCACCAGTACCGGTATGGCAAGTGCTCCTGCTAAATTTTTTATACAAAGTCTGTTTTTACTTTTCATGTTATCTTCTCCTTTCTTTTTACAGGATAATTTTTCATACCCTCTCCCAATAGATGAAAGTAATAAATTCATCTATTGGGAGAGGGTGCGGCTTCTTTAAGAAGCCGCGACCAAATAATAAAAAACAAGTTAATTAGATGCAACCACCTCATTGATAGTATCAAAAGTAACTGTATCACCAATAATTTGATCCAATGTATCCCTACTGTAAATCGGGTTATCACCATTATCATTCTTGTAAAATTTATCAAATGTCTCACTATCTGTTGCTACCTGATAATTTTGGCTGAGTGACACAGCATTTCCCTGCGCATCACGAATTACATTCCCATTGATTGCATTCATCACTAATGCAAAAGCAGGTCCTACCGATGATGAATATTTTCCAGCAAGATATACAAGCTTTCCGTTTGTGATTGCCTCTCCATTACTCTTGGTAAAGGAATCAATATCAGAAAACTCAATACCTGCTGCATTCAACTGCTGTGTAAAGAATGTTGTTGCCATTCCGACAGAGATGAATGCTTCCGGAGCCGCCTGAATGGCTGCATTGATCTCGTCTGTTGTTGTATCACCATATCCCTGTAAATAAGATACGATCTTGATATCTCCTGAAATCTTTGACAAATCTATACCCTGATCAGCAAAAATCAAACCAACTACATCCTCTTCAGTTGTCGCTCCGCCATAAGAAAGTCCAAGTCCTGCAAGTACGCCGGCTGTACGATATACGTGCATTGGATTCGGAATAAATGCGCCATAGATTGCAGCAGTCTTAATGCCTTTATCCGCAAAGAACTTGCCCATTTCTACACCAGCTTCATACTCTGTATCCATACTCGGACCCACCTGTCCAAGAAAATATTCATCTGTTTTATATTTTTCAAACTGTTCCTGATCAAGTGTTCCTGCTGCAACTGCATAATAAATCTTGTTTTCCTCACATGTTTCAATCTGTAATGCACGATCATTGCTTGAAAAAGAAATGACTGCCTGATATCCCTGAGAAGCAAACTTCTCAATTGCAGATTTCTCACTTGCAGCATCCTTAAGTTCGTCTGTGTAAGTAAATGTTACACCATACTGATCCGCAATATAATTCTCATAGTAAGAACGGAATCCTAATGCTTCCTCACCACTGACATCCTGAACCAGAACACCAATCTTGACATCTCCTGTCGGCTTTTTTTCCTCCTGTCCATTTGAAACATTTGTATCATTTGTTGCATCCTTACTGTTTCCACATCCGGCCAGCATTGTCAGAGACATAGCTGCAACAAGACCAAAGCTTAACATTTTTTTCATTGTTCGTTTCATAAATTTCTTCCTCCCTGTTTTCTTTTAAAATTTATCTTTAACACACAATGTGTTAAATTCTTGTTTTATCGCGGTAAAGTCTGCGAACGATAGTTAACGCTTGCAACATATACTATAATCAGAAAAAACACTGCACTTACAATCTGCGTAATGCCATATCCCGATGTAGAATCAATGAGCAGATCCAAAATATTATTTAATACAATATAAGAGAATCCTCCAACAACTGCCGCGTAAATCTTTGATCTGGCACCACCTGAAATCGGCATTCCTCCAAATACAATTGCAACCATAATATTCATTCCAATATCCCCGGCTGTCGTTGTTGTAACAGATGGTGTATATACCAATGTCATAAATGCACCGATTCCTACTCCTACTCCCGCCAAAAGGAAGCCCAATATTGCATATGTGTTATATTTAATACCGGAAAGCTGCGCACAGATTGGGTTTCCACCTACAAATTTTTCTCTTCTTCCAAACTTTGTATAATCAAAAACAAATACACAGATCGCAACCCAGATTACCAGAACTCCAATCTTAAATGCCGAGTTATCCAGATGTTTTACAACCTCGCTTGGAATACTGATTCCACCAACCGCACCACCTTTTGTCGTAATAATCTGCGATGCAATCGCGGATAACACGGACATCATTGCTACCGTTGTAACAAACACCGGAATATGAAATATGGACGCAAGCACTGAATTGACCAGTGAGCAAACAATTCCTGCTAATAAAATCACGATAATCATCAACGCAAAATTTTCAGTTGCATTATAGGTAAGTACTCCCAGCGTGGCCGCAAAAAGCGTTGCGGCTCCCAGGCTGATATCAAATGAACCCAGTGTATAAATAAAAATTGCACCTGTTGCAACAATTGATAATACAATCCCTTCATTAAATACAATCTTAATATACATATCCAGACGATATCCTTTACTGCTTACAATTCCACAAAATACTGCAAGCAATACGACAAGTGCTACAAAAGGCAACGCACTTATCATCATTTTTTTATTTTTCGTCATTCTTTTTTGCCTCCTAAATCATATATTCAATAATCTGTGCATCAGAAAGAGTTTCGCTTCTCTCAAATTCCGCAGAGACCTCACCATTTTTCATAATTAGAATCCGATCACTCATTCCAATCAGTTCCGGTAATTCCTCACTGATCATAAGGATTGATTTTCCCTCATTTTTCAATCTCACCATAAGCTGGTACATTGCCTGTTTTACACCGATATCCACGCCTCGTGTCGGACAGTCCAGAATAAGGATTTCACTTCCACAGCCGATCCATTTTCCAAATACAACCTTCTGCTTATTTCCTCCGGAAAGCTGTGATACTGACTGATCTCTTCCCGCACATTTGATGGACAATTCTTCAATCTGATGATTCACATATTTTTTTTCTCGATTTTTCAGAATCAGAAAATTATTGATCGCAAATTCACTCATTCCTGCAATTGAAATATTATCTTCAATACTTGCATTAAGACATAACGACTCAACATCTCTGTCCTTCGATACATAACCCACACGTTTCTTCATTGCAATTGCCGGACTGTCAATGATCGTTCCGTCTTCCACCGTAACGCTTCCCTCTTCCGGCTTTAATGCTCCAAAACAAACCTTTCCAAGAGAATGCATTCCGCAATGTGCCAATCCACCGATTCCAACGATTTCTCCTTTATGCACCTGAAATGAAATCCCTTTTAACCGGTCTGCATATACCAGATTTCTTACATCCAATGCCACTTCCGGCTGTGAACTTGCCTGAAAGTCACTTCGATAATAATCACCTTGCAGCTCTCTTCCGATCATGCTCGCGCGGATTGCTCCGGCCTCAAATTCTGCTTTTTCAAATGTCCGGATAATCTTGCCATCTCGAAGAACGGTCAACGTATCACAGACTTCCATAATTTCATCCAGATCATGCGAAATAAAAATCACTGATTTATTTTCTTTACGGAAGCGATTCATAATGTCATATAAAATTTCTCTTCCGTCATGTGATAATGCTGTACTCGTCTCATCGATTACCAGAATCTGAGGTTCTTTCATCACAACTTTAGCAATCTCTACAAGCTTTCTGGTTTGAAAATCAAGCTTCTGCATAAGCATTTCGCCTGTTACATCATTGACACCGATATTTTTCATCACCCTGGTCGCATCCGCATTCATTTTCTTACGATTAATCAGGCCGAACTTATTCTTATACTTTTCAGACTCCGCAAGGAAAATATTCTCAGCTACCGTAATCTCCGGTATTGTTCCGCTCTCCTGAACAATCATTCCAATTCCCTTGTGAAGTGCATCGATCATGCTAAGCGGCTTCCAGCTCTGTCCCTGAAATGTCATCGCACCGCTGTCACATTCCTGCATTCCTGCTACAATAGAAGTAACCGTTGACTTTCCCGATCCGTTTTCTCCAATGAGTCCTCTTATTTCTCCCGGATATACAGTCAGTGATACATCATTCAAAGCCACTGTACTTCCAAATTTCTTATTCATATTTGCAACTGTTAAAATTGGTTCACTCATTTTTATCACCTCGTCTTTATGCTTATTATAGATTTTTGTTAATTTTTATGTGATTTTGTTTTTTATCTGTTTCACTCATTTTTTTAATGTGTTTTTCTTTTTTCTATACGTTTACCTTAAATTTAGTCTCGCCTCTAAAAAATAGATTAAAAATCCTATGTTTTTATTGATTTTTGTATTGCATATATGTTTTAATCAATATAGTTACCTTTTTATATGAAATGGAGGAATTTTATGTCAGAGAACTACTATCTTATTTCCGATAACGATGTACACATGCCGATCCGGTGTACGATGCAGCGATTTGATCATATCCGCCAACAGATGCATGATTATTTTGAATTGTCCATGATTGTTTCCGGAAGCTGTACATTACAATTTGATGATCATATGTACAGTCTCAGGGAAGATGATATTTTTTGCATCAATCCACTTACACTTCATGAACTACATGGTGTCAATTGTGTCATCATAACCGTTCTGTTTAATCAAACATTATTTGAACAGATTCTGCCGGTTCCATCACATCCCCGCTTCTTCTGTATTAGTCCCATGTCGGATAATCAGGAAGCAATTGCACAATTACGCTCTCTGATTGCTCACATCATCAAAACAAATGTGGACAAAAAAGATGGCTACGAACTTCGCAACTGGTCATATATCTATAATGTTATGGATATTATGTACCTTCATTTCCGTGTAAAATTATCGACTGCAAATGAAAAGAAAAACCACAAATACGCTATCCGGATAGCAGAAATATCACAATTAATCCAACAGCGCTATACAGAAAACATAACCTTAAAAGAACTTGCCGATGAAGTTCATTTGTCCGTTCCCTATCTTTCAAAATTCTTCGTTGACTATTTTGGGATGAATTTTCTAAGCTACCTGAATCAATACCGCCTTATGCATGCGATGCAGGAACTTTCCATAACAGATAAAAATATTGATGAAGTAGCGATTGACAGCGGATTTCCTAATAGTCATGCCTTTGTAACTCTTTTAAAAAAAGAATATGGAATGCTGCCAAAAGAATATCGGCGCGAGCAAAAAAAAGAAAAGCAACAGACCTCTCAACAATTAGAACAACATAATTATATTGCAGGATTAAAGAAATATTTAAACGACAATACACATACCCACGTCGTATCCCCTATATCAAAAAAACAAATTGATTTCTCTGTAAATGGAAGTTCTTACGTATTGCTACATACATGGAAAAAAATGATGACAGTCGGTCGTGCCAGTGATGTGTTAATCTGTGATATTCAGGAAATGTTGACCAGATTTCAAAATAGGATTGGATTTGAATATATTAAATTATGCGGTATATTTTCAGATGATCTGCATGTGTACAATGAGAAAGCAAACGGTACACCTGTGTACAGTTTTACATATATTGATAAAATTCTTGATTTTGTAACCAAACTTCATCTTAATCCATGGATTCAACTTTCTTACATGCCGGAAAAGCTCGCCAAATATCCAAATAAACGCTTGTTTGGTTCTAATGTCAGCCAACCCCATTCCATTGCCGCATGGTGCCGGCTTGTTTCAGAGTTTCTGCAACATATCAGCAACCGCTATGGACTTGAGGTAATTCGCTCATGGAAATTCGGTCTTTGGAACCAGCCCAACACAAACATGGATCTTTTCGGATTTTCAAACGAAAAAGACTTCTTTCAGTTTTATAAGGAAACTTTCCTTTGCGTAAAAAATTTCTGTCCGGATATTGAATTTAGTCTTCCGCCGACTTACTACATCGTATCCGAAGGCTACGAAAACTGGTATCTGAACTTTCTGGAATGGTGTAAACAAAACGACTGCATCCCTGACAGTTTAAGTTTCACTTATTATGACACCAAACTGATTTCCAATAAAAATCATTCAAAAGAATCTTTCGGTTTCATATATGCCATGAGTTTATCGGAATCACCAGACGGACTCAAAGATTTTGTCATGCAGGTTCTCAGAGAACGACGCCGGCTAAATCTTGGTAAATTGCCAATCTACTTATCCGAATGGAATAATACACCAAGCCAACAGGATCTACTGAATGATACCTGCTTCAAATCCTGTTATATTGTCAAGAACATCCTTGAAAACTATGACCGTCTGGAAAGTTTTACTTATCAGGCGCTCACAGATCTTATGGCAGACAGTTCTTTACCAAATATGTTATTTTTCGGTGGACTTGGTCTTTTTACCGTAAATGGAATTCCAAAAGCCAGTTATTATGCCTACACACTTCTTCAACAATTGGGTGATCAGTTTCTTGGGCGTGGAGACGAATATTTTATCACCCGTGAAAATGATAGTTTTCAAGTCATGCTTTACAATTACAGGCATTTTAATTACTTATATGCGAATGGAGAACGTTTTGATATGACAGAAACAGACCGCTATACCGTTTTTGCTGATTCGGAACCGGTAATGATCTCCCTGTGTTTATCTGATATTCCACAGGGAAACTATAAGATTTCTGAAACCTATGTAAATCGAACGCATGGAAGTGCTTTCGATCAATGGGTTTCTATGGGTGCATTGGAACTTACTACACCTCAGGAAATTGATTGGTTAAAAAAATCATCCGTTCCTGGATTTCATCAGAAAATTGTGTCTGTCAACTCCGATGAAATCCTCGAACTGGATGTCACATTAGAATTGTTAGAGGTACGATTAATTCAAATTACACCTCTCCACTGACTTTTTCACAACTTATCAATGGAAAGCAGATCCGAAAATGTATGGATTGGATATGTCACATATTTATGACTCGCGGCATCTCCAATCCCTGCACTTATGAATCCACCGGCATAAGCCGCATCAATTCCTGCAAGTGCATCTTCTACAACAAGACAATTTTCCGGCTTTTCCTCAACCATTTCCGCCGCTTTTATAAAAACCTCCGGATCCGGTTTTGACTTTGTAATGTTTGTTCCATCGCTGACCGCGTCAAAATATCCATCTAATCCAATTTGCTTTAAAATCTTCTTTGTATTCTTACTGCTTGATCCGATTGCAAGCTTGTAACCGCGCTGTCGCAAGGTGTCCAACGTATTTTTTACTTCATCCGAAAGATCCCTTGGAGACATCTTTTCCAATAGACGAACGTAACTTTCATTCTTTCTTGTAGCAAGCTGTTCTTTTTCTTCCTGTGTATAGCATCTTGATGCTCGCTCCAAAATGATATCAAGGCTTTCCATACGGCTTACACCCCTTAATCGTCCATTAATTTTCTCATCAAAATAGATTCCTTCTGCATCTGCCAATTCTTTCCACGCCTGATAGTGATAGTTATCTGTGAAACAAATGACCCCATCCAGGTCAAAAATAATAGCACGTATCGTATCCATAAAACACGCCTCCTTTTTCATTTGCTTCACCATAACAAAAATAAGGACAGCTTTTTAGCCTCTGATTAGACCAAAAAACTGTCCTTATTTGATATTTTTATTTTTGATGTGTTATGCGATAAGATCTCGGTGTCATACCAAATCTTTTTTTAAATTGCCTGAAAAAATAACTCTGATTCTCATATCCTACATCAAGTGAAATATCTTCGATTGACAGATCCGTTTCCTCAAGAAGTTTGACCGCAGCCTGAAATCGCCTCTGTTGCAGTAAATCCTGAAAATTTGCCCCTGTCTTTTGCTTGATCAGCTTACTTAATACGGTAACTGACTGATGTGTATCTGCTGCAATCTTTGTCAAATTTGCATTTTTACAATCACTGTTGATATATTCAAGAACCGACTGCACAATAGTCTCCTTGTAATCCATAGAAGAATTATGGCTCAAATTCTCCAAATGATTTAACAAATACAAAAAGACAAGTCCCATGGAATACTGATTGATAACATCTTCATTCATATATTCATAAAGCATGGATTCTATCATATTCTCCATCAGATTTTCAATCTGGGGATTCTCCTTTAAACGAAAAATCAGATAATGAGGAACCGGACTCTTCTGCCGGAATGCCCCTGCAATGAACTCCGCTAAAACATTTTTTTCCTGAAGCATTCCAAGCGGAATTTCAAAAAATTCCGGCAAAGCAATAAAATTGATTCCAATGTCTTCAAATTCAGCTCTGTGAATCGCATGTTCCACATACTGATTGAGCATCAGTAAATCTCCTTTATAAAGTGTTAATTCTTTTCCGTCAATTACATGTGTAATCTCCCCCTGTACCACATACATAAATTCCACATAATTATGCCGGTGCAACGGAAATTCCACAAATCTGCTGTGACGTCTTACAGTAATCAGTTTTCCCCTTCTGAGCAGTTTTTGACGATCAATCTCCTGTATGGACGCTTCGCTGTATAACTGTTCCTCAATCGCGGCCTGTCCTGCCTTATATTTACTTTCCTCTTCTGATATCTGCATAAGTTCATCAAGAAGTTGTTGTCTCATTCCTTCTTCTCCATTAAATACCCGGTCAAAGTCTGCATCACCAGATTTTGACTTAAAAGGGGGCATGATTCAAAGAATCATACCCCACTATTTACATGCCATTACCAATAAACAGCTTACTATTGATTTCTCAATGTCCTTCCCACAGAAACCGTATAATTAGATACAACCGTTGTCTTATCGGAAAGTGTTGTGGTTGCCTGTACAACAACGGAATGGATATTGACAGACATTCCTGAAGTAACGGAATAACTTGCGCCCGGTACACTCGATCCGGTAACGGTACAGTCTGCGATCACTCCGCCATCCATTCCCTGAATGCTCAGGCAGTTCTTTGCCAGATCCAGTGCCGTCTTACAGTTTACGGTAGATACGGTGCGATCTACACTGATCACTGGATTTGCCTGACTGTCGGTAACTTCCAGATATCCCGTAGTTGTAGCCAGTGATGTGCTCTGTCCATCACTTGGATAGAACTTCAGTTCCAGCAGATAAGTACCTGTCTGTGCCTTTGTCACAACATTTCCATTCAGTGAAACCGCAGAAATCGGAATTTCTGATCCACTGCCAATTGCTGCAGGTTCTGTTGAAGATCCACCCTTTGACAGATCACTTTCATAATATTGTCCGCCCTTACTGATCCTTACAGATGCAATATTCACATACTGATAAAATACGCCTCCGCGATACTCTGCCAGACGCAATGTTGTCACTTTTGATGCAAGCAGATCCGATGCAGATGCTCCGGAAGTAATTGCCAGATCAATGACCGGTTTGCTGATATCAACCTTATAGGAAGATGCTCCATTATAAGGAGGAGTCTGTACAACAACGGTAACATTAACGGATGCCTTATGTCCGTTCATTGTCAGGGTCAGGGTATAATTGTAAACACCTGCTGCCCTTCCGGATGCGTCAAATACCATACGGTCGGTTGCCGGATCATAGGTAGCCATAGATACTTTATTGGTACTGTTCTCTACGATCTGGGATGTCTCGTTTTCAAGTTTCATACTCTGACCATACTGATCCCGTCCATCGATATTGACGTATTCCTTATAGCCTGCCGCATAAGCGTTTGACATGGTAATCTGCGTATTATCTGCAGTCAGTGTTGCAAGGTATGCCGGTTCCGCCACCGTAATCTCGTATACATAAGTGTATTCCTGCTTTGCATAGGTTGCGGTAACGATAATATTTGCGGTACCTGTCTTGATTGCTGTTGCATAAGCAACATTGTTCTTTCCAGGATTTACAAGCAATGTGTCCGGATCGGAAGACTCAAACTTGATGCTGTCATACTTCATCTCGGTATTGTCTGTATCCAATGCCCGGAAATGTACATAATAATTGCTGCCGGATGCAACATTATGATTGTCCTTGTAACTGGATGCACTGTAATTTGGCACTGCTTCCGAAGAGGTAAGTGTAAGGTTTGTGTTGTTTGACACACTAGCTGCCTTACATACAAAGGTTCCGCTTCCGGTCAGTACCAGATTCGGATCGCTTGCACATTTATAAGTCAGTGTAACCGTTCCGGTATCCCCAACTCTGGTCATATAAATCTTATTATCCTTTGTACGGTAACCATTTGTAATCCGTTCCGTATAAGTAATATCTCCCGGATATGCTGTCTTGACATCAATTCCGTTTGCATCAAGAATCTCGTATTCGATTGGTGTCTCTTTTCCGACGGTCACTTCTGTTGTCACAACTCTAAGGCTGACCGGTCTTCCCACGGATGCGGTAAAGTCATATGTTGACTGTCCATCGGTAACCGTATAGGTTGCACCGTCTTTCAGCTGATTATAGGTTGTAAGAAATACCTGTGTTCCGTCATCGGAAAATACAGCCGACTTGATTTCCATCTTTGCACCCGCCTGGGTCCGGATAGAAAAATCTCCTGTTTTCACAAGATTTTTGGCATTTCCGGAATATACAGCCGCTACCTTGTTTGCTGCCATCTGTGCAATTCCGGTCATGGAAGTTGCGACAGTGATAACCTTGCTGTCGGAAACCACTTTATTTCCCACTTTTGCCTGAACGGTGATGGTATAAGTACCTTCTTTTGCCGGAGTAAATGCACCGGTCTTTGTAATCATGGACGAAACATCATTTCCGTTTCCATCCACAGCGGTCCAGACATTGGTGCTGATGGCATTTGCCGGAGTGATACGGAACTGGAACTGATAGGTCTGTCCCACCTGATATTTCAAGACTCCGTTATCTACAATGGAAATTGTTTTCGGCAGTATTTTAATCTTGGCAGACTTTGTCTTGATCGTGCTCACGCACT
>OLPV01002436.1_pt1 | contig 12202 bp, 9 predicted proteins | sample 1671961 | NCBI WGS metagenome assembly OLPV01 (sample SAMEA3136630, study PRJEB25190) | human gut metagenome | biome: human gut; feature: human-associated habitat; material: faeces | place: Austria | collected 2013
GGGCGCTGCCGAAAAGCCGCCCCCTTAAGTATCCCCCGGCCGCATCGCCGGAAGCATGTCAAAATGTTTTAGATTGCTATGGGTAGTTCTGTCGAAAGCACTCGGGTATAGTAAGCTGCACACAAAAAGCACGATGCCGCCCCGGCACCGTGCTTTTCGGTTTCTTTTAGCCCACCGCGTTGGCGAGATTACCGTCCTGGTAGTACCAGGTGACGCCCTCGTCGGTCAGCTTCTGTCCGTTGGACAGCTCCGCGTCCAGCCGGAGGGTCAGCCTCTGCTCGGCACCCAGGGTAGCGGGCAGGTCAAAGGACACGTCATCCAGGGCGCATTCATAGCTCTTGGCAGTGTCGCCGGGGGCCATGGTCAGCTCCTTGGTGGCAAGCTCCTGGCCGTCCAGGGTCAGAATCAGGGTTGCCTTGGTGCAGCCGACTTCCTGACCCGCATCGGTAATCCGGGGAGCCTGAACCGTGGCCGCGCCGGAGGAAATCACCAGCTTGCCGCCCTCCAGAGCAGACTCTCCCAGCGTCAGGCTGCAATAGGCCTCCAGGGCGGATTTCAGGTTGATGTAATCCTCGTTGATGGGCTCGGCAGGGGTGTTCACCGCCACCTCCGTGCTGGTGCCGTCGGCACCGTTCAGCACCACATAGTAGCAGTAGCCGTCGGCGGTGTTCAGGTCAGCGTCCGCCACATAGTTGCCGTCCTCCCAGGTACAGGCAATGGTCTCCACCGTCTCGTCCTCCAGGCGGATGACGAAGTCCGCGCTCTCGCCGTCCAGATGCCGGTTGGGGGTAGCCGTCAGGTGGATGGTGGCGCCGTTGGGACTGGACCAGGTGCTGGCGCTCAGGCTCCAGGTGGTAAGTCCCAGTTCCTCCAAAGCCGCCTGGGTTGTGGCCGCAGGCTCGGTAGCCGCCTGGGTGGTCTCCGGGGTCTCCTTCTTGCCGCAGGCATTCAGAGCCATCGCGCAGAGCAGCAGCATGGCCATTGTCAGGCTAATCAGTTTCCGATTCATTCTGTTTCCTCCTTTTTCTTCAGTGAGAGAATTTACAGTACGGTCATTATACTCCATTTGTTTCCATTTTGCAACCGTTTTGTAAAGAAAAGTTGGGGCAAATTATTCACGGGAGCCAAAAAGCGGGAACGGCACCGCCGTTCCCGCTTGGAAGGGTCACTCTTCCTTCGGGGTTTCCTCCCCCTGGGGCAGGGCGTTCTTGTCCGCGTTGACGTAGGCCATCAGCTCGTCGCCGGTGATGGTCTCCTTCACCAGCAGGAACTCACTGATTTCATCCAGCAGCTGCCGGTTTTCCGTCAGAATCCGCTTGGCATCGGCATAGGCCGCATCCAGCAGCTTCAGAACCTCCTTGTCCACCTGAGCGGCGGTCTCCTGGGAGCAGTCCATATAAGCCTGGCCGTCCAGGTACTGGTTCTGGACGGAGGCGGTGGTCATCAGGCCGAACTTGTCGCTCATGCCATACTGGGTGACCATGTTCCGGGCCAGAGCCGTTGCCCGCTGGATATCGTTGGCTGCGCCGGTGGTCTGCACGCCGAAGACCACCTGCTCCGCCGCCCGGCCGCCCACCAGGGTGCGCAGCTCCGTGCGCAGCTCCTCGGCGGTGGACAGGAATTTCTCCTCCTCGGGCATCTGCATGGTGTAGCCCAGAGCGCCGGAGGTGTGGGGTACGATGGTAATCTTGGAAACGGGCTGAGAGTGCTTTTCCAGCGCCGCAACCAGGGCGTGACCCACCTCATGGTAGGCAACCAGCCGCTTTTCCATATCGGTAAGCACCGTGTTCTTCTTCTCGGTACCGGCAATGACCGTCTCAAAGGAAACCAGCAAGTCTTCCTGGTTCACCGCCTGACGACCCTGACGGACAGCCCGCAGGGCGGCTTCGTTGACCAGATTTGCCAGATCCGCGCCTACCGCACCGGCGGTTGCCTGGGCAATCTTGCGCAGGTCTACGTCCTCGCTGAGGCGAATCTTCCGGGTGTGCACCTTCAGGGTATCCAGACGACCCTGGAGATTGGGCTTGTCCACAATGATCCGCCGGTCAAACCGACCGGGGCGAAGCAGTGCCTTATCCAGGATTTCCGGCCGGTTGGTAGCCGCCAGACACACAATGCCCTTGGAGGACTCAAAGCCGTCGATCTCGCTGAGCAGCTGGTTCAGGGTCTGCTCCTGCTCGGAGTTGCTGCCGTACCGGCTGTCCCGGGCCCGGCCCACAGCATCGATTTCGTCAATAAAGATGATGCACGGAGCCACCTTGGCCGCCTGCTGGAACAGGTCACGAACCCGGCTGGCGCCCATGCCCACGAACATCTCCACAAAATCCGAGCCGGAAATGGAGAAGAAGGGCACGTTGGCTTCGCCCGCCACAGCCTTGGCAAGCAGGGTCTTGCCGGTACCGGGAGAGCCTACCAGCAGCGCGCCCTTGGGCAGCTTCGCGCCGATGGCGGTGTACTTCTGGGGATTGTGGAGGAAATCGATGATTTCCTGTAAGGACTCCTTGGCCTCGTCCTGTCCGGCCACGTCCTTGAAGGTCACACCGGTCTGCCTTTCCATATAGACCTTGGCCTTGGACTTGCCGAAGCCGCCCATCATGCCGTCGCCGCCCATCCGCTTGGTCAGCAGATTCATCAGCAGGAACATGCCGCCGATCATAATGGCATAGGACAGCACCATCATAATGACGGAATTATCCTCCACGATCTCGTTGCTGACCTTCACGCCCGCATTGTTCAGCTCCTCTGCCAGAGCCAGCAAATCGCCGCCGCTGGGGATGCCGGTGAAGCAGGCCTTCTGCCGGGACAGCTCCTTGGCTGCCTCCTCCTTGGTCATATACACGATTCGGTCATACCGAAGCTCCACCTGGGCCAGCTGTCCCGCGTCCTTGGCGGCAAAGAAATCCGACAGTGTGGTCTCCGTATACTGGCTCTTTTCCACCGTGTTCATAATCCAGCTGAACAGCAGCACCAGAATCAGCGCGATCATCAGCGGGGTAAAATAACTTCCTTTGGGGCGGTCGCCCCCGGGCTTTTTCCCGTTATTGGGATTATTTCCCTGATTTGGTTCCATATCCGCTCGCCTCCTTGTTTGCCACATCATATCACAAATTTTCCCCGTAGGCAATGAAGGATTCTGATCGGGATGGTAAATTTTCTGTGAATAGCCGGCGCAAACCCCGGATTTCCCCGGGTCTTCAAAAAATAATTCTTGAGAAAATGCGGTATAACTGCTATAATGCCTGTATCTATTCCCATCAACAGCTTATGCAAGGAGATACCCTTATGAACGAAAAACGCCGTCCCCAGGGACGGGAAAATTCCCCCCGCCGGGCCGACCGGTTTGCCCAGCGTCCCGAGCCTCAGGAGGAAACAGAAGGTCAGCTGGAAGGCCGGAACGCGATCACGGAGGCACTGAAAAGCGGCCGCACCATCGACAAGGTGTTCGTGGCTCAGGGTGACACCGACAAGAGCCTTCAGCGGTTGGCCGCTCAGGCCAAGGAGGCGGGAGCCGTGGTAGTGCCCGTTGACCGGCGGAAGCTGGATGCCATGTCCACCACCCGGGCCCATCAGGGCATCATTGCCCTGGCCGCTGCCCACGAATATGTGACCATCGACGACATTCTGGAAGAAGCCGCCGCCCGGAACGAGGCTCCCCTCGTCGTCATCTGCGATGAGCTGTCCGACCCCCACAATCTGGGTGCCATTCTGCGAAGTGCGGAGTGCGCCGGTGCCCACGGAGTCATCATTCCCAAGCGGCGCAGCGTCGGCCTCACCGCCACCGTAGCCAAGGCCTCCGCCGGTGCGGTGGAATATATGAAGGTAGCCCGGGTCACCAACATTTCGAATGCCATTTCCGAGCTGAAGGAGAAGGGTGTCTGGATTTACGGCACTGCCGCCGAGGGCTCCATTCCCATGTACCAGGCAGACCTGACGGGTTCCGCCGCCATCGTCATCGGCAACGAAGGCGACGGCATCAGCCCCCTTGTCCGCAAGAACTGCGACGTTATGGTGAACATCCCCATGCGGGGCCGCATCAGCTCCCTGAACGCCTCCGCGGCGGCATCTATTTTATTGTATGAGGCGGTTCGCCAGCGCGTTTGATCTTTCTTCTGATGGAAATCTTGATTTTCATTGGAGTTCCGTATAACCAGGAGGAAACCCAATATGGACAACAATCAGGAATTTGATCTGGAGGACATCCTCCGGGAATTCGGCAGCGAAGCCCCGGAAAAGAAACCGGATCCCGGCTCCGAGCCGGAAAAACCCCAGGCGGATGCCCCCCAGGAGCCGGAGCTGACCTTTGCCCCCAAGCAGGAGGCCGGGAAAGAGGAGCCTGCTCCTTCCTTCGGCGTCCCCGCCCCGGAAACAGCCCAGGACAAGCCGGCTGAGGAAGCCGCATCCGACGAGGACACCCACACTTTCGCGCCCGTGACCGAGTCCCAGGCTGCGGAAGCTCCCGAGGCCGGCGGGGCCGAGGATGTTACCTCGGAGCCTACGGTGGTGCTGAACCTGCCCACCCAGGAGGAGTCTCCCAAAGAAGCATCCAAGAAGGCGGAGCCCGCCTTTGAGGTGGAGGAGGAATACATTCCTTCCCCCATTCTCTTCACCCCCCGCTCCCGGCTGCGGGAACTGAAAAAGCAGCTGGTGGCCGGTCCCGAGCGGCGGTACTATGAGCTGTCCGAAATGGGCACGGCAAAGTCCCAGATCGCTTTGCTTGTCAATCTGGTGGTGGTGGTGCTGTGCGCCGGCGTTGCTGCCCTGTCCGCCTTTGGACTGGTACCCGAAAACCGGATGAAGCTGGTGATTTTCAGCCAGGTGCTGGCCATGCTGGTCTCCGCCCTGCTGGGCTCCAACCTGATGCTGGACAGCCTGGGGGATCTGCTGCGAGGCCGGTTTACCGTGGGCACCCTGATGACATTGACCTTTGCCGCCTGCCTGGTGGACAGCGTATTCTGCCTGCAGGAGCTGCGGATTCCCTGCTGCGCCGCCTTCAGTCTGGAAATGACCATGGCGATGTGGGCCCGCTTGCAGCGGCACAATTCAGAAATGGCCCAGATGGACACCATGCGCAAGGCCGTCCGGCTCCATGGCATTGTCCGGGTGGAAAACTATTATGACGGCAAGGACGGCCTTCTGCGCAAGGAAGGCGAGGTTGCCGATTTCATGGACACCTACAGCCGAATGTCCTCTCCGGAATTCGTTCAGTCCGTCTATGCGCTGCTTGCCCTGCTGGTCTGCGTGGGCATTGCGGTGTTTGCGGGCATTTCCCACGGCACCAGCTTCGCGGTGCAGATTCTCTCCACCTCCCTGCTCGTTGCCGTACCCGCCAGCTTTTTCGTCTCCATCACCCGACCCATGGCCATTCTGGAGGCAAGGCTTCACATGGTGGGCACCGTTCTGTGCGGCTGGGAGGGCGTGAAGGATCTGTGCGGAAAGGCATACTTCCCCCTGTCCGACCAGGATCTGTTCCCCCAGGGCAGCACCAAGCTCAACGGCGTCAAATTCTATGGCCAGCACAGTCCCGATGAGGTAGTGTCCTACACCGCCTCTCTGATTCGGGCAGCCGGAGGCGGACTGGTGCCGGTATTCGATCAGCTGCTTGCCAGCCGCAGCGGCAGGGTTTACCCGGTGGAGAACTACCGCAACTACGGCGACGGCGGCATCGGCGGTGAAGTGGAGGGCGTTCCCGTTCTGGTGGGCACTTTGTCCTTCCTGCAGGATATGGGCATCGCCGTCCCCGAGGGTTCCATGATCGCCCAGGCGGTCTATGTAGCCGTGGACGGGGAGCTGTCCGCCGTATATGCCATCTCCTACGCAAAAATGCGCTCTGCCGCGGCAGGCCTTGTGACCCTGTGCGGCTATCGGAAGCTCCGGCCTCTGAAGCTCTGCGGTGACTTTATGCTGACGGAGGAATTCCTCCGGAGCAAGTTCAACATCAAAACCAACCGGATTGTGTTTGCCGACCGGGACACCAGCCAGCGTCTTGCCCAGCATCCCATCTCCCCGGATGAGCCAGTACTGGCTCTGACCACCCGGGAGGAGCTGCTGAGCGTGGCCTACGCCATCACCGGTGCCCGTTCTTTGCGCCAGGCCACCAAGCTGGGCGTCATTATCCACATGCTGGGCGGCTGCTTAGGGCTTGTGATTATGCTGGCACTGGCGTATCTGGGCCGCACGGATCTGCTGACACCCGCGAATATCCTGCTGTATCAGCTGGTCTGGGCCGTGCCTGGGCTGCTGGTCACTGAGTGGACAAGAGTCGTATAAAGCATTCAGGCCGGAGGCAACCGCCTCCGGCCTTATCTTTTCCCTGTCCATCAATAATCTCATTTCTATCTGAATCCTTTCGATACGCTCCCCAGTGCAACCCGAAACATTCTGATGTGCTTCCGGCGGTGCGGCTGGGGGATTCTTAGGGGGGACGATGCCCTCATCGCCCCCTGAATTGAAAGTCTATCCTCGTATTCCAAGACGCAGAGAATGTTTCGGCGTTGATCCCTCCGGGGGCAATGTTCTTGTCCCGGCAAGAACATTGATAAGTAAGCGGGCTTAGGGGGCGCTGCCGAAAAGCCGCCCCCCTAAGTACCCCCCGGCCGCCTTAACGAACCGCATCGAAATATTTCGGGTTATTATTGGCAGATTTTGGGAAATCACTCGGATAGAATAGATGATTTGATAAACTAAGAGCCAACTTCGAAAGAAGTTGGCTCTTAGTTTATCTTCTGTGCCGCTCCAGGAAGTCTCCCAGCTGCTCCATGGCCTGAGTAATCACCTGAGGCTCAGGCAGCATGACAATCCGGAAGCGCAGATCCTCGAACCAGTCGAAGCCGTGGCCGGGAATCACCAGCACATGCTTCTCGTGGAGGAACCGCATGGCAAAATCCTCGTCGCTTTCAAAATCGAACACGTCTTTTTCCAGTCCCGGGAACAGATAGAAGGCCGCCCGGTTGGGAACCTGGGTCACTCCGGGAATCTTCGCCAAGGCCTCCACTGTTGCCTTGCTCTGCTCGTAAAGCCGACCGCCGGGAACCATCATGGCCCGGGTGCTGTCCGGGTCAGAAAGAGCTGCCGGAATCACCAGCTGGGTCAGGGCGTTGCCGCACAGCCGCATGGCCGCCAGCTGCATAACTCCCTGCTCAATGCCCGCCAGCTCCTCCTTCGGGCCGGAGAACACCATCCAGCCGCAGCGGAAGCCGCAGATAATATGAGACTTGGACAGGCCGTTGAAGGTGACGCAGGGCACATCCGGTGCCAGAGCCGCCAGGGAATAGGTAGGCAGGTTCTCCAGCACCAGCCGGTCGTAAATTTCGTCGGCCAGCAGCAGAAGGTGATGCTCCCGGGCAAGCTGGGCAATGGCCAGCAGCGTTTCCTTGCTGTACACCGCGCCGGTGGGGTTATTGGGGTTGATGACCAGGATGGCCTTGGTTCTGGAGGTAATTTTGCGGCGGATATCCTCCAAATCCGGATTCCAGTCATTTTCCGGAGCGCAGCGGTAGTGCACCGGCTTGCCGCCGCCGAGATAAGTATTGTTGCTCCACAGGGAGTAGCAGGGAGAGGGCACCAGCACCTCGTCCCCGGTGCCGACCAACGCCGTCATCAGCATGGACACCGCCTCGCTGACACCGTTGCAGATATAAATGTCTTCCAGCGTAACGCCTTGCAGACCCCGGCTAACATGATAGTTCCGAATTGCCTGCCGGGCTTCCGCCATGCCCCGGACGTCACAGTAGGGCACAGCCTTGTCCACCTGCTCCAGGAGAGCGTTACGGACGCTGTCCGGCAGCCGGAATCCAAAGTTTCCGGGGTTTCCGGTATTCAGCTTCAGCACCGGCGTTCCGGCGGCCTGCATCCGCAGAGCTTCTACATACAGCGGCCCCCGAATGTCCGAGTGGACATAGGTCAGCCGATCGGATTGTGCAATCATGATACTCCCTCTCTTTATCCAACGTTTAGGGGTTATTATAACACGGCTTTTCTCAGAAAACAACCATAATACTGAACTCCAATTAAAATCTTAAAAAAAGATTTTAATTGCCTGAAGTGCAAGGAGTTCATATGAGACTTGTTTTGTGATTTCTTTCCTTATAAATCACAAAACAGGCAGCGCCTTCAGGCGATGCCTTCCTGATTAAAATTATTAAGATTTTAATCAGGAAATAGTATCAAAGCACCGAAAAAACCGGTGCGTAACGAATACGCACCGGTTTTTTACCGAAAGCAGCCGCGCTCCGACCTCAAAGGATTCCATGGGATGGCACCGCAAAGGAACAAGCACGCAGTTTTCCCGTCCTCCGCCGAAAAAACTGATTCCGTCTTTTCTCAGACCTTGGCAATGTCCCGGGCCACATGAACGCCGCTGGCGGAGGCATGGGACAAAGAGTGGGTGATGCCGCTGCCGTCGCCGATGATGTAAAGGCCGGGATAGCGGCTCTGGAGCTTCTCGTCCACCTCAACCTCCATGTTGTAGAACTTGACTTCCACGCCGTACAGGAGAGTGTCATCGTTGGCGGTACCGGGGGCTACCTTGTCCAGGGCATAGATCATTTCGATGATGCCGTCCAGGATTCGCTTGGGCAGCACCAGGCTCAGATCACCGGGGGTGGCGTTCAGAGTGGGGGTGACAAAGGATTCCTCGATTCGGTTGGGGGTAGACCGACGGCCCCGGATCAGATCGCCGAACCGCTGGACAATGACGCCGCCGCCCAGCATATTGCTGAGTCTGGCGATGGACTCGCCGTAGCCGTTGGAGTCCTTGAAGGGCTCGGAGAAGTGCTTGGCGACAAGAAGGGCAAAGTTGGTATTCTCCGTCTGCTTGGCCGGGTCTTCATAGCTGTGGCCGTTGACGGTGATGATGCCGTTGGTGTTCTCGTTGACCACCGCGCCCTTGGGGTTCATGCAGAAGGTGCGCACCTTGTCCCCGTACTGCCGGGTGCGGTAGACGATCTTGCTTTCATAGAGTTCGTCCGTCAGGTGGGAGAAGACCTCCGCGGGCAGCTCCACCCGGACACCGATGTCCACCCGGTTGGACTTGGTGGGGATGTCCAGCTCCCGGCACACCTGCTCCATCCACTTGCTGCCGCTGCGGCCTACGGAGATGATGCACTTTTCGCAGGTGAAGGTTTCCTTGGCAGTGACCACCTCATAGCCCCCGTCTACGATTTCCACCTTTTCCACCGGGGTATCGAAGAAGAAATCCACCTTATCCTTCAGATAGTTATAGAGGTTTTCCAGCACCACATAGTTGATGTCCGTGCCCAGATGGCGGACGGAGGCATCCAGCAGATGCAGGTCGTGCTGGATGCAGGCCTTCTTGAACTGGGTTCCGGCGGTGGTGTAGAGCTTGGTGCCCGCACCGCCGTAGCGCATGTTGATTTCGTCCACATAGCGCATGAGCTCCAAGGCCTGACGCTTGCCGATATACTCAAAGAGCGTGCCGCCAAAGTCGTTGGTAATGTTGTATTTTCCGTCGGAGAAGGCACCGGCGCCGCCGAAACCGCTCATAATGGAGCAGGTTTTGCAGCCGATGCAGGTCTTTACCTTTTCTCCGTCGATGGGGCAGTGACGGCGGGCAAGGGCGTGACCTGCCTCGATGACCGCCACCTTTTTCTCCGGGCACCGCTGGGTCAGCTCATAGGCGGAATAGATGCCGCCGGGGCCGGCACCGATAATCAGAACGTCGTAATTCATGGGTTTCCTCCAAAATATTCTATGCGTTTTTCTGGATTCGCATAATCTCTTACGTTATCAGTATAGCGTATCTGTCAGAAAATAGCAAGACAGAAAAAACGCGCCGTTTCCCGGCGCGTTGGGTTATTGTCTTCTTTCTATGGGCAGTCTTATTGAAAGCGTTCCGCCAAAGTTTCGAAGAAGTCAGCTCCGGCCTTCAGAATCTCCTCGTCAAAGTCGAAGGTATCCGTATGCAGGGCGGGCACGTCCCCCAGACCCAGGAAGAAGAACATGCCGGGCAGAGTCTTCTGATACCAGGAAAAATCCTCGGCGGTCATACTGGGGCTCTCCAGTACCCGGAAGGGACATATCTTCCCTACCCGCTCGGCCAGCCCCTCCGGATTCATCACCGCAGGATAACCATCGCTGAAATGGATGTTCACAGTGCAGCCGTATTTGGCTTCCAGTTCCGTCCCAATATCCCGGAGGCCCTGGGCCAAACCCTCAAAAATTTCATCCTGGAAGGCTCGGAGTGACCCCTCCATCCGGGTATGGGCGGACAGGGCATTGCGCACGGTGCCGCTTTCGAATTTTCCGAATTTCAGCAGACGATAGACCCTATCCGGCAGCTTCCGCTCCATTTCCATGGCCTTCCGGTAAAATTCCGTCCCGGCCATCAGGGCATCGATGCCCTCCGCCGCCTTGGCAATGTGGGCGGATTTTCCGCAGATGTCCACATTTACCTCGCTGGAGCGAGCCATCAGCTCCCGGGGACGGCTGGCAATGACCCCGGCCTCCAGCCCCGGCCACAGGTGCAGGCCGAAAATGGCCTGTACCCGGTATTCCCGGAACACACCGGTTTCGCAGATATCCCGGGCGCCGCCGGTGGTCTCCTCCCCGCTCTGGAACACCAGCAGTACATTGTGGGGCATCTCCCGCTTTTCGCTGAGCCGCCGGGCAAGCTCCAGAACAATTGCCATATGCCCATCGTGACCGCAGGCGTGCATCCGCCCCGGATGCCGGGAGGCGTAAGCCGCCCCGGTTTTTTCGGTGATGGGCAAGCCGTCGCAGTCCGCCCGGAAGGCGATGGTCTCCGCGTTTCCAAAGTCAAACCAGGCGCACAGGCTCCCCGCCGCCGGGGAGAACACCCGGCAATTCAATCCCGCCAGGGCATTTCGCAGATAGGCGAAGGTCTCCGGCAGACACCTGTCCAGTTCCGGAATCTCATGCAGAGCCCGGCGATCCTCACGCAGTTTCATTGGCGCTCCCTCCTTTGGAAATCATTATAGGTGACGAACCGGCTCCTGTCAATTTTTCTCCTTGTTATTTTCGGTGGGGGATGATAAAATACCCCCAAAAGCGAAAGGAGCAAACCTATGAACGCACAGGAAATCATCGAATATATCCGCACCTCGGAGAAAAAGACCCCGGTGAAGGTCTACGTCTGGGAGAAAACCCCGGTGGCATTCCCCAATTGCCAGGAATTTCCCGCCGGAGAAGGCTGCAAAATCGTCTTCGGCGACTGGAAGGACGTTAAGCCCGTGCTGGAAAATAACGAATTTTCCCACCTGGAAATCGAGAACAACTGCCGCAATTCCGCCATTCCCCTTCTTGACATGAAGGACATCCCCGCCCGGATTGAGCCCGGCGCCATCATCCGGGAGCAGGTGGAAATCGGCAAGAACGCCGTCATCATGATGGGAGCCGTCATCAACATCGGTGCCATCGTCGGCGAGGGCACCATGATCGACATGGGCGCCGTTCTGGGCGGCCGGGCCACCGTGGGCAAGAACTGCCATGTGGGCGCCGGAGCGGTGCTGGCCGGGGTGGTAGAGCCCGCCTCCGCGACCCCCGTCATCGTGGAGGACAATGTACTCATCGGGGCAAACGCCGTGGTCATCGAGGGCTGTCGGATCGGCCATGACGCGGTGGTGGCCGCCGGAGCCGTTGTGGTTGGGGACGTGGCTCCCAACACCGTAGTAGCCGGCTGCCCCGCCCGGGTCATCAAGATCAAGGACGAGAAAACCGCCGGAAAAACCGCCCTGGTGGATGCTCTGCGGGCTCTCTGACCCGTCACAAAAAAGTACCTCCGGAATAACATGGAATGAGCGGTGAAGCTCAGAATTTCCAAAATATCCGGAGGTATTTCTATGTGCGGTAATAACAACGGTCTGTGCGGCTGCCTGAACAACAACTGGTGGTGGATCGTCATTCTGATCCTGCTGTGCTGCAACAGCGGGCTGACCATCGGCTGGAACAACGGCTGCGGGTGCGGCTGCGACAACAACAATAACTGCGGCTGCGGCTGCTGATACACAAAAAGGGCACTCCCACACGGGAGTGCCCAAAAACTGTTAAAACCTTCGTCCTATCTGCGTGCTTCCGACAGACTACTCTATAACGCGCCAAAATATTGGGGAGCAGTTCCGGCGGTGCGGCCGGGGGATTCTCAAGGGGGCGGCTTTTCGGCAGCGTCCCTTGAGCCGGCTTCTTATCAATTTTCTTGCCGGGACAAGAAAATTGCCTCCGGAGGAAC
>OLPV01002441.1_pt1 | contig 12179 bp, 10 predicted proteins | sample 1671961 | NCBI WGS metagenome assembly OLPV01 (sample SAMEA3136630, study PRJEB25190) | human gut metagenome | biome: human gut; feature: human-associated habitat; material: faeces | place: Austria | collected 2013
TGCTGTTAGCTCTTTCCGGTGGCGTGGATTCTTCAGGAGTTTCCGAACATTGAACAGGCTGTCATAAATGACATCAACCGAGAACTTGTTTGCACTTATTCTGTCATCAAGAATAAGGTTGAGGAACTGATCGATGTATTGGCAGAATATCAGGCCGAGTATCAGGCTATGAATGATGACAATAGGAAAGATTATTTTCTCGGGAAGCGTAGTCGCTACAATGAGCATCCGGAGAGTGATGTCGAGACCGCTGCATTGTTCATATTCTTGAATAGGACTTGCTTTAACGGGTTGTACCGTGTCAATTCAAAGGGGGCGTTCAATGTTCCGTTCGGGCGTTATGCCAACCCGAAGATTTGCGACGCTGAGACTTTGAGAGCTGATTCAGAACTTCTTAAACGGGTGACGATTCTTTGCGGAGATTTTGCACAGACAGAGGAGTATGCTGACGAGCATTCAGTTTTCTATTTTGATCCTCCGTACAAGCCCATTACTGTTACATCTTCATTCACCTCATATTCAAAGGAGGGGTTTGACGATGAAGAACAGATTCGTTTGAGAGATTTCTGCAATCGCATTGCGGAGAAAAAAGCTCTGTTTGTCGCCAGCAATTCGGATCCGGCAAAAGATTCAACTTCCGGCAACTTCTTTGACCATATTTACCAAAGGTTCAGCATCAAACGTGTTTCCGCATCAAGGATGATTAATGCCAATGCGGCTGGACGAGGAAAGTTGTCCGAGATAATGATAACCAACATAATATAGCACATTATATGAGGGATTTTAATGCTTGGCTTGGTGAGTTCCGCAACTCTATTGCCGATTATAAATATTACATTGACTTTCCCAAAGTGTTTGCCAATGTTGATGCGATCAAGATTGAACTGAACATTCTTAACTCATTGATCGGGTCACGAAATATCGAGGTTGAGTTTGAAAATATCATCGAGCGTTACCCGGAGACGCTAAAGTGTATTCCTATACTTCTGGCTAAACGCGAGATGGATATTTTCGCAAGGGATGAGGAGGGTCAGTTTTGCTATAATTTCGCGACAAGGAACTATCCAACATCTCAGTATAAGGTCTTTATGAGAAAGACTGGACTGCTCGATCTTATGGAGAATCATCTGATTAATAATCTGGTGGACTATGTGACTGGTGTCGAGACTGGACTTGATTCCAACGGACGCAAGAATCGTGGTGGTCATTTGATGGAAGATCTTGTTGAGAGTTATCTCGTTCAAGCTGGCCTTGTGAAAGGAGAGACTTATTTCAAGGAAATGTATATTCACGAGATTGAGGAGAAATGGAACGCGGATCTGTCTTCAATCTCCAATAACGGAAATGCTGAGAAGAGATTCGATTTTGTCATCAAATGTCCGAATATGATTTATGGCATTGAGACGAACTTCTATTCTAGTCCTGGTTCCAAACTGAATGAGACCGCACGGAGTTATAAGACAATAACATTGGAGACCAGGGATTTAGATTTCTTCAAATTTGTATGGTTCACTGATGGTCAAGGATGGGTAAATGCTCGGAATAATCTGAAAGAGACTTTCGATGTCCTTGAGAACCTCTATAATATCAAGGATTTGGAAGATGGCGTTATTTCAAAGCTGATTCAAGAATGATTACACCTTTCTTCAAGTCCGGTAATAAGGATTTCACTTTGGTTAAAGGGGATTGTATCGAGCTGATGTCTCAATTTGAGTTTAAGTTTGATATGATTTTCGCAGATCCGCCATATCACCTGTCTAATGGGGGCATCAGCGTTCAGAGCGGAAAAATGGTGTCCGTGAATAAAGGTGACTGGGATAAATCTAAGGGATTTGAGGAAGACTACCTGTTCGATAAGGCTTGGCTTTCAGCCTGCCGAGAAAAGCTAAAGGGCAACGGAACAATTTGGGTAAGCGGCACTTATCACAACATCTTTTCCATAGCACGGTGTCTGACGGAACTTGGATTCAAGATTCTGAATTGCATTACTTGGGTGAAGACCAATCCCCCACCTAACCTTTCGTGCCGGTATTTCACGTACTCTGCTGAATATATCCTTTGGGCTCGGAAGGAGCAGAAAGTCGCTCATTACTTCAATTATGAGCTGATGAAAGAAATAAACGGTGGTACACAGATGCGTGATGTATGGACGCTTCCAGCTATAGCACGATGGGAGAAATCGTGTGGAAAGCATCCTACACAGAAGCCTTTATGCGTACTTTCGAGAATTATTCAAGCTTCCACAGAGCCGGGAGCTTGGATATTGGATCCATTTACCGGCAGTAGCACGACAGGTATCGCAGCCAACCTGCTGGGGCGCAGATTTTTGGGAATAGATATGGAGGATAAGTTTCTGGAGATCAGCAAAGCTCGAAGAGAAGAACTTGACAATTGGTCTCTTCGTACTGAATATCTGGAGAAACTGCAAAAACAGGCTAAACTCTTCGAGGATAAGGATATTCGTGTCCTCAGCGAGCCGCCTGTTTATTATGGTGAAGAGTTGCCGTTCTAGTATTCCCTGTGATTGATAGCCAAGTTCAAGAGATTTCGGTAGTTCTTTTTACCTTCTATACATTCTTTCGTCCAAACAAGGGAATATTTAAATTGATGAGCATCCTGATTCTGTTTCTCACACAAGCAGAAAAGTTCTAATATCAATGCCAAGCCACCTATTGACAGAGTGCCAGGAACATTAACATTTGCATAGGTTTTCTCGATGTACACCAATGATGTTGGGGCATAGTTTCTACGTTCTTCCACAGAGCGAAACGGAGTACACGTATCATAGAATGAAGAAAAGTAATCAAGTATGGCCTTCATTTCTTCCGAAAAATGCTGTGCCTTTAGAAGCACATCTACAATCCAGTCAACGTGAGGCAGCAAGACAGGCTTTGCATCCTCTCCTGGGTTAAGATATTTCACCCGGAAATCAAGTTCTGGGTTCTCTCCTCTGTTTCCTTGGAACATGCCGATTAGCGTTCCATCTTGTGTGGCAAATGTATGGATGGCCTCTTCATTGCCACGTACCATTCGCATTTTACCGTCTCTGTAATAATCTGGGTTATAAGTCATAGCGTATCATTGTTAAGTAATTCGCATATAGAGATATTCAAAGCCTTTGCAATCTTCTCCATATTGCAAAGCGTAATGTTCTTTTCGGCACGTTCAATCATACCGGCCTTGTCCGCAAGCTGTTCTTGCGACAGGCCAAGTGCCTTTCGGTGCTGTTGGACGCTCTGGCCAAAATGCAACAAAATAGGCTGTTTATCCATTTTAAGTGTTGTTCTTGCTTTACTTGACAAAAGTATGAATATATACTAAAGTTATCAACATACTATAATTAGCAGAGCAGGATAATCAACTGATTGTCATAGATATTTCAGAAAGAGGCTTCCTGATTTGTGCAAGCGGTACTTGCACGATTTGAGCATAGTTTACTCTGCCAACTTTGACACAGCTAATGGCACCACGAGGTTGGCGGCCACGAATTCGTCAAACTACTTGGTGCAATATTACTATTTTGGAAACATTCCATAATGCGATTCAAAACTTATTTTGTGTGCAAAGGTTCGATTACTAATTGAGAATAAAGAATGTCTTGTGTTAAAAGTTACGGAGAATTTGTATAATATCCGTAATATCTTACACCTTTGTCAAAGTATGAAAGCTTGTGACGAATGAATGATATTCAGGAACTTACCTTTCGTTGACCTGATTATCAGCGAGTGGTGAGTAAGGGGTTAATTATCAAGGGAATAGTATATTGCCTTTGGCGGTTATTGACTAAAGACAGAGTTCTAAAGTCTTGATTGTTAGTGCTTTATTTATCACGGTCGCTTCGGCAGGCTCAGCGACCGGCTTGGGAAAGAAACAATAGTTGGCTTTGGGAAAATTACAACAGTTTCTTTATCTCTTCCTCGTCTGGCAGAAGTTCTTTCAAACGCTCCTGACTTGACTTGTAGGTGGCGACACCCATCGGTTTGGTGTAATCCTGAAGGACATACTCAACATAAGCACGGTCGGCATCCTTGCACAGAACGATCCCGACAGACGGATTTTCGCCTTCGATGCGTTCCTCATCGTCGAGGACTCGGAGATAGGCGGCTAGTTGACCGAGGTACGCCGGTTTGAAAGAGCCTTTCTTTAATTCAATGACTACCAGTGACCTCAAGACTCGATTAAAGAATAGCAGGTCAACCCAATGATCGTGCCCAAGCTTGTCGTAATGTACCTGATTGCCAAGATATGAGAAGCCACGTCCGAATGTCATGATAAAGTTCTTGATATTATGGACTATCTCGTTTTCTACCACACGTTCGTCAATGTCTTCATCCCTTTCGCCCAACTGCTCGACATTGATGTAGTCCAGCAGATATTCATCTTTGAACATCTGGATTGCCTGAAATGCCCGCTTATAGTCTGGAATGGTCACGCCAAAGTTATTCGGCATTTTGCCTTGATTATGGTAGGCATCCTCGGAAATCTTTCTCTCCAGGGCGTCAACGGACAGGCTGAGATCGGCGCAAAGCTGGATATAGAATTTTCGCTCCTCGACATCTTTCACCTTCGTGATAATTATGCAATGATGGGTAAAGCCTATACTCAAGAAGGCTGTCCACGGGAAGTTCGAGAAATTCGCCAGTTGTAACTGTCGAATTTTATTATTCTCAGAATCAACAACCAGCAATTCGCCAGTCATGACTGGCGAAGTTGCTTCAAGCGACTTCCATTCTTCATAGAAAGCTCGCATTGACTTCAGGTTTGATGGAGAGAATCCTCTCAGCCCAGGTATCTCACGGCGCAACTGTTCGCTGATTGTCGCAATGGCTCCCTTTCCCCAGAAACCCTCGCGGCTATTGTATGAGATGAACCGTCCAATGCCATAGTACAAAGCCAGTTGCTCCTGATTCACACCCTTCAAAGCTTTCGCTTGGCTCTGCAGAATAGCGGTTTTATCTGCTTGACAGCATCATTGTATTGTGTGGAAAGTTTCTCTTTCATACTCGTCAATTAATAATTAGAATTATAGATCGGTGAATGCCAGTGCCTGACCGGAAGGAGAGTCGGGGAGGAGACGGCTGTCGGCGATGACTTGTTTGCCGTTGAGGAATACACGATCGATGACACCACGAAGTGTTGTATCTTCATACGGTGACCAACCGCACTTGTAGGCGACATCCTTTACGGAATATTCCTGATCCGCCCCAGCCGCAACCCCAGCCGCAACCCCAGCCCCGGCTGCGGCCAAGGCATTCTTTACTGAATATTCCCGGCCAGGATCAATGACCACCAGGTCGGCGAAGTTTCCGGCCTTCAGGGAGCCTCTGTCCTTGATGCCCAGAATCTCGGCGGGTCTTTCGGAGAATGCGGAGGCGATGCGGGACAGGGTCAGGGTCAGGGTCAGGCACCGGCTGTCCTCCTTTCCTTTATTGAATATGTCCGCTGCTGTCAGCACGACGGCTAGGGATTGCTGTATGGACGGGAGTCCGGAAGGACATTTCAGATAGTTGTCCACTTTCTCTGAAAGCAGGTGAGGAGCGTGGTCGGAGCCTATGGTGTCGATTATGCCTTCCGCAAGACCTTTCCTCAGAGCCTCACGGTCAGAGGCCGACTTGATGGCCGGGTTGCATTTCACCTTCCCCTTCAACTTCTCATAGTCCTCATCGCAGAACCATAGGTAATTCGCTGAGGTCTCAGCGGTTATATTCGGGTTGTGAATTTTGGCGGCGCGGATCATCTCCACCTCCTCGGCTGTCGAGACATGCAGCACGTGAAGTCTGGTGCCATATTCAATGGCCATCGCAAGAGCTTTGGCGGTGGAGCGGATGCAGGCCTTGCGGCTGCGGATCCTCGGATGCTCGCTGAAAGGAATATCCTCGCCGAACTTCGCCTTGGCAGCCTCCAGATTCGCCTTGATGATTCCCTCGTCCTCGCTGTGGATCAGAATCGGCTTCCCTTGAATCCTGAACAAATCAGAAAGAGCCTCATTGTCGTCCACGAGCATATTCCCGGTGGAAGAGCCCATAAAGACTTTGATGCCACCGAACTCTGCGCCGTGGCCTTCGGCAAGATATTCCCGGATCATCGCCGCGTTGTCGTTTGTGGCCCCGATGTGGAATCCGTAGTTTGCCCACGAGCGTTCGCTGGCTCGGTTCAGCTTGTCTTGAAGAGTCTCCAAGTCGGTTGTCGGAGGCTTCGTGTTCGGCATATCGATGAAGGATGTGACTCCGCCGAGCAGGGCAGCCTTCGACTCGCTTTCGATGTCGGCCTTGCGCTCCATACCAGGTTCCCGGAAATGCACGTGGGCGTCTATTCCGCCGGCCATCAGCACCTTGCCGTCCAAGTCAATGATCTCCGAGTCCGGGAAAGCCTGAACGGCAGCAGAGTCGTCCAGGTCGGAACCGCCGCGGTGCCATATTCCCGCGATTCTCTCGCCATCAATGGCAAGGGCTCCCTTTTTGGTGGAAGCCCCTGTCACTATTGTCGCATTGGTAAGTAAGATCCTTGCCATTGGTTATCCTTTACGATGAAACTTTCTGAATTTCAGGCGGATGACACCCCAGAACGCCTCTCCGAAGATTCCTCCGCTCATCTTGGACGTGCCAAGTTTGCGGTTCACGAATATGATCGGAACCTCCGCCAGCTCGAATCCCAGTTTCCAGGCCGTGTACTTCATCTCGATCTGGAATCCGTAGCCCTTCATCCTCACATCGTCCAGGTCGATTGTCTCCAAAGCCTTGCGGCTGTAGCACTTGAAGCCGGCCGTGCAGTCGTGGATCTTCATCCCAAGGACTGTCTTGACGTAGATTGACGCGAAGTAGGACATCAGAATCCTGCCGATCGGCCAGTTCACCACACTGATTCCGTCGCAGTAGCGGGAGCCGATGGCGACGCCTCCGCATTCCGCGCAGGCCTTGTAGAGTCTTGGCAGATCCTCCGGGTTGTGGGAGAAGTCAGCGTCCATCTCGAAGATGTAGTCGTAGCCGTTCTCCAAAGCCCATTTGAAGCCGGTGAGATACGCTGTGCCAAGCCCTAACTTGCCCGAGCGCTCGATCAGGAACAACCTCTCCGGGAATTCCGTCTGGACTTTCTTGACAATCGCGGCGGTCCCGTCAGGAGAGCCGTCATCAATAATCAACACATTGTACTCTCCTTCAAGCGAGAATACTTTTCTGACAATCGCTTCAATGTTCTCTTTCTCGTTGTAAGTCGGAATTATGACGACTTTCCTGTCCATAGTATAAAGTTATTATTTAGTTTTCATCATTTCCTTGACCGCAGCCTCAAGTTGCTTGTCTTCGCCCCTGAGGACGGATGCCGGGTCATTGTCAACCTTGATGTCTGGCTCAATCTGTTGGTTCTCAAGATATTTGCCTTCCTTGAGGCCGAATGAACCGACCTGAGGGATTCCAAATACCATACCATTAATCTGGGTCTCCCACCAAACGGCGGTCATAGTGCCCGGAACCGGCATTCCGATCAGTTTGCCTACTCCAAGAGTCCTGTACGTGTACGGGAATCCGCAGGCGTCAGAGTAATTGTCCTCGCACATAAGCACGCAGGATGGTTTTCTCCATTTGTTGTACGGCTCGCTGCCGATGTACTGTCCCCTTGGCGTAAACCTTATATATTCCTTGCCGCTGAGGAAGGTCGCGAGGTCGTCGTGCAGCCATCCGCCGCCGTTGTGCCTTGTGTCAACCACAGCCGCGTCAGCCGCCCTGTACTTGCCGAGCAGTTTTGAATATACCGTCCTGAAGCTTGGCGAGTCCATTCCCTGGACGTGCGTGTAGCCCACTTTACCGCCTGACATCTTGTCCGTCATTTCCTCTCTCTGCTTCACCCACCTGCGGTACATAAGGGATGATTCTGAATATCCCGGCTCGATGAACAGCTCGACATCCTTCTTTCCTTTCTTCACAACGATGGCAACCTTCTTGCCGGCCTTGTTCCTGAGAAGACCGAACCAGCTCTCGCCAGCCTTTATCGGCTGTCCGTCAATGGATTCGATGATGTCTCCGGCCTTGATTTCTGAATCAGCGAGATTCAACGCACCGCCCGGAAGCACCTCGGCTATCTTCAGTCCATCGCCTTCGTAATCATAGTCATAAATGGCTCCCAGCCAACCCATTGTGAACTTTGAGCGTTGACTGTAGCGTGCTCCGGTGTGGGAGCCGTTCAGCTCTCCAAGCATCTCGGAGAGAAGATCCTGGAAGTCAAAGTTGTTGGCGATGTATGGCATAAACCGCTCGTAGTTCTTCTTGTAACCAGCCCAGTCGATTCCGTGGATCTGTGGATCGTAGAACTTCTCGTTCACCTGCTTCCAGACGTGGCCGAAGATGTAGTCCCTCTCGGCCTTAGGCTTGAACTCATAGTCTCCCGAGAACGAGATTGTGCTCGTCGCTCCGCTGGCGATCGTGATCTTCGTGATGGAGCTTCCTGTGAAAACATAGAGATCCTTGTCGTCGGCTGACGGTACCAATGAACCGTACACTCCCTTCTTGATCACTTTCACGTCACCTTTCTTGATGTCCATCTGGCAGAGGTCATAGCTCTTCTCCAACCTTGTGGTGTAGAATAACTTGGTTCCGTCCTGGGTGAGATAGAAGTCGCCGAGTCTTCCGGAGAAGCGTGTCAGGCGGGCTGTGCGGAACTCCCTGTTCTCCAGGTCAAGAACGAGTTTCTCAGGCTTCTCCGCCTGCTTGACAGAATCTTTCTTTTCCTTCTTCTCCTCTTTCTCGATCTTCTTCTCGGACTTGTCTCCGTCCTCAAGTGCCTTGGCGATCTCAGCGTCCTCCTTGTCCTGGTAGAACTTGGTCATCTCCTTTCCGTCGAAGAACATAATGTAGATGTCGCTCTCGGCTCCCCAGCTTCCGTGGCTGCGGTAACCGTCCTTGTCTGATTCCCAGGCCATCGCCTTGCCTTTGAGCGTCCATTTGAAGTTCCCGTCGGAATAGCCGCTTTGGGTCAGGTTCGTGATCTCGCCGCTCTCTATGTCGATCAACGCGATGTCGGAATTGTTCCATCCGCCGTTGATCTGGTAGTTGCTAAGGAGATATTTGCTGTCCGGGCTCCACTCGAAGCCCTGGTCGCCGTCAGCGTAGGAGTAATTCACGCCTTTAAGCAAAGACTTTTCCTTTCCGTCCTTGGTCGATTTGATGACCAGTTCGGTCCTGTCGCGCAGGAACGCCACCCATTTCCCGTCCGGAGAGACAACGGGCTGGAAGCATGTCTCGCTTTCCGATGTCACAAGCTCTTCCTTGAACTTGGTGGCATAGGTGAACCTCTTTTCCTTCTTGTCGGTCAGCGAAGTCTTGTATATTCCCCAATGACCGTTCCTTTCCGATGAATAGTAAAGCTCGCGTCCGTCCTTTGAGAAGCTGACGTTGCGCTCCTGCTCCGGGGTGTTGGTGATTCTCTTCGTGGTCTTGTAGTCGGCGGACGTGACGAAGACATCGCCTCTGATCACGACAGCGATCTCTTTTCCGTCAGGGGACACCGCCATAGAGGACGCTCCGGTCGAGAAGGTGAGATATTCAACATCATTCTCGGTCTCGTCCTTCGCCACGGTGATGTCGAGCTTCTTGGGCTCGCCGCCGTCCGTCATTGTGTAGAGGTCTCCGTTCCAGGAGAAGCAGAGCGTGCCGTTGCCGGCCACGGAAAGGAATCTTACCGGGTTGTCCTTGAATTTCGTGAGTTGGGTTGATTTGCCCGGCTCGGTGATGGACGCTTTGTGGACGTTGAGTGTCCCGTCAGCCTCCGATATATAATAATATGTCTTTTCGTCAGCGGCGAAGACCGGATTCCTGTCCTCTCCGATGAATGATGTCAGTTTCGTGAATGTCCCGTCGCCGGTGACCCTGAACCTCTCACCCTGAGCCGAAGCTGGCTTATAGAGCCAGATGTCCCTTGTCACGGATGACTGGTGGTGCTTGCGGAGCGGATCCTCGTAGCCTTTGTAGTCTTCGTAGATGACCTCTCCTGAGTTGTTCACACTCATAGCCATGAGAGGCATTGAGGTTACAAGTTGAGGCCTGCCGGCTTTCTCGTCAACCTGCCAGACCTGCGGGCTGCCCGGGAATCCGCCATAGACGGCGTCCTGCTGGATGTTTGCCTGGAACAGAACCCTGCCGCCGTCAAGCACGCAGAGAGGAGTCTCGTTACCCGGGTAATCTGTCAGTCTTCTCGGAACACCACCCTCGGCGGAAGTGATGAATATGTCCTTGGAGCCAGCCCTGTAGGAAGAGAACACGATCCTCTTCCCGTCCGGAGTCCAGAGGGGATCCGAGTCATAGGCTTGGTTCGTGGTGATCTGGAGTGCCCTTCCGCCGTTGACATCAACCGTGAAGATGTCGCCTTTGTAGCAGAACGCCACTTTCGTTCCGTCTGGGGAGATCGCGCTTTTCCTGAGCCATTTCGGCGTTTCCTGCGCTGTCATTGCCGTGGCTGTCGCCATGACAGCCGCAGCCAGAATCAATGTTCTTCTTAAGGTCATATTCATTGATATTAATTAATATGTGAGCCGCCCGGGCGACTATTTGACAAAAGTATCAATTTTTACCGATATTTTACTATTTTTGTGACTGCGAAAATGCTAAAATTAATATTCTATAAATATTATGAACAGAATCGATTGTTTTGTCCCGTTCGTGAGCGATGAGCAGGTGGCTGTGACCGCCGCGAACCTCCGCGCCGAGTCCGAGGTCGCCAAGGTTGAGTTTCTTGACGCGGCCATATTCAAAAGCACAACCGGCATCAGGAAGATTGCCGAGTCCGCGGCCGCTCCTTTCACAATGATTTACACCAAGACGACTGAACTCAGCTTCGGCCAGTTCGCCCTTGAGCGCTTCCTTTCAATCGCCGAGGATTCCTCCGCCGCCATGGTCTATGCCGACCATTTCAACGAGGTGGACGGCAACCGCGCCTTCGCTCCGGTGATCGACTGCCAGGAGGGCGCGCTCCGCGATGACTTCGATTTCGGCTCTGTGCTGATCTACAGAACCTCCGCGTTGAAGGAAGCCGTCGCCAGAATGGACGTTGACTATGAATATGCCGGCCTCTATGACCTGCGCCTCAAAGTCTCCCAGAGGGGAAGCCTTGTCCACATCAATGAATATCTCTACTACGAGATCGAGACGGACACCCGCAAGTCCGGCGAGAAACTCTTCGACTATGTGGATCCGAAGAACCGTGCTGTCCAGATTGAGATGGAAAAGGCTTGCACACAGCATCTTAAGGATGTCGGAGGTTACCTTGAACCGAAATTCAAGCATATCGAGTTCTCGGATGATTCCTTTGAATATGAGGCCTCTGTCGTCATCCCTTGCAAGAACAGGGTGCGCACGATAGGCGACGCTCTGACTTCCGCGCTGAATCAGAAGACCACTTTCAAATATAACGTGATCGTGGTTGACGACAACTCCACTGACGGAACCGTGGATGTCATCAAGAAGTTCATTGATGACCCTAAGCTCGTCTATATCGCGCAGGACAAGAGCTATCACGCCATCGGAGGCAACTGGAACGCCGCCCTGCACCATCCTAAGTGTGGTAAATTCGCCATCCAGCTGGATTCTGACGATGTTTATTATGATGAGAACACAGTGCAGAAGTTCGTGGACGCTTTCTATGCCCAGAACTGCGCCATGGTTGTCGGTACCTATAGAATGACGAATTTCCAGATGGAGACTCTGCCTCCTGGAATCATCGATCATCGTGAGTGGACTCCGGAGAATGGCCGTAACAACGCTCTGCGCATAAATGGTCTTGGCGCTCCGCGCGGATTCTACGTTCCGATGCTTCGTACGATCAACTTCCCTACGACGAAGTATGGGGAGGACTATGCGGTGGGTCTTCGCGTCTCCAGAGAGTACCAGATAGGCCGAATCTACGATGTTGTCTATAATTGTCGCCGTTGGGACGATAATTCCGACGCTTCGCTCGATATCGACAAAGTAAACGCTAACAACCTGTATAAGGACAGGATACGTACTTGGGAGCTGCAGGCGAGAATAAAAATGAATAAAAAAAGTTAAAAATTTTTCAGAAAAAGTTTGCAGGTTCAAAAATAATGTCTACCTTTGCATTCCCGTTCGGAACGAAACACAAACGATCTGAACAGGAATGCAAACAAGTTCATTGAAAAGACTGAAGGAAGTACAACAAGTACCGAGAACGAAAAA
>OLPV01002444.1_pt1 | contig 12175 bp, 10 predicted proteins | sample 1671961 | NCBI WGS metagenome assembly OLPV01 (sample SAMEA3136630, study PRJEB25190) | human gut metagenome | biome: human gut; feature: human-associated habitat; material: faeces | place: Austria | collected 2013
GGCGGCATACTGGTTGAAAAGGACCCGCCAAAGCGCTCGCTTGAAGAAAGCCGGACTTTTTTTGCGCTTAACTCCCTAAGGGAGATGAACGATATGTACTTGCAACTATACGAGGAGGCAAACCATGAAACTTGAAGATACCATTCGCACCATACCCGATTTTCCCAAACCCGGAATACTTTTCCGCGACGTTACCACGCTTTTTAAGAACCCCGAGGCGTTCCATCAGCTTATAAGCGATATGGCCGGGGACCTGAAGGACAAGCAGGTGGACGTGGTGGTCGGGCCGGAGGCGCGCGGCTTCATAATGGGTAGCGCACTTGCTTACGCACTGGGCGCGGGCTTTGTGCCGGCGAGGAAGCCCGGCAAGCTCCCCTGCGAAACGGTGAGCTATGAATACTCCCTTGAATACGGCACGGATTCGCTGGAAATACATACCGACGCCATTCAAAAGGGACAGAAGGTAGTGGTTGTGGACGATTTGCTGGCGACCGGCGGCACGGCGCTTGCGGCGATAAAGCTTATTGAGCAGATGGGCGGTGAGGTTGTTGCCGTTCGCTTCGCAATAGAGCTTAAGAGTGAGCTTAACGGCGCGGCCGCGCTTGAAGGCTACGACGTTAAGGCTTCCATAGTATACTGATAAAAAGAACGAGCATATACGGAAAGGAGGTTTGCCGGAATGAGCAATGAAAAGATAATAGATAACAACGATGAAATGCGGCTGGACGGTATGAGCGAAGTGAACATAGACAAAATGGTCGACGCATCCGAGCATCATCTTATAGACGACGAGGAAGTAAGGATGCTGATGGACGAGCTTGAAAAGGCCTGCGCGGAAAAGTTCAGCGAAGATGATATGGCGCGGCTTAAAAAGGCCATGAACTTTGCGTATAAGGCGCACCTGCCGCAGAAGCGCGAATCCGGCGAACCGTATATAATCCATCCGCTGGCTGTGGCCAAAATGCTGTTTGAAATGGGCATGGATACCAACACCGTTATAGCCGGCCTTCTTCACGATGTGGTGGAGGACTGCGACGGGATAACGGTTGAGGATATTGCCCGCGAATTTGGCACGGACATTGCGGAGATGGTGGACGGCGTAACCAAGCTGACCAAAACCGGCAAAAGCGACATTATAAGCAAGGAAGAGGCGCAGGCGGAAAACCTGAGGAAGATGTTCCTTGCCATAGCCAAGGACGTCCGCGTTGTTATAATAAAGCTGACGGACAGGCTGCACAATATGCGCACGCTTGAATATTGCAAGCCCGAAAAGCGGCAGCGCAAAGCGCGGGAGGTGCTGGACGTTTATGCGCCGCTCGCAAGCCGCTTCGGCATGGGCGCAATAAAGTGCGAAATGGAGGATCTTGCCTTCCATTACCTTATGCCGGAAGAATACGCCGCGCTTGAAAAGCAGATTGAGCCGCAGCGGCGAGAGCGCATGCTTACGCTCAATAAGGCTATAAAAACGATAGAGGAGCAGCTTGCCGCCGCCGGCATACAGGCGCAGGTGAACGGCAGGCCGAAGCACCTATACAGCATATATAAAAAGTTCCTCAGGCAGAACAGGAACCTTGCCGAGATTTATGACCTTATAGCCGTGCGTGTTATAGTGAACACCATAAACGATTGCTATGCCGCGCTTGGCATAATCCATTCCATATGGAAGCCCGTGCCCGGCAGGTTCAAGGATTATATAGCCATGCCAAAGACCAATATGTACAGGTCTTTGCACACAACGCTGTTTTCCGATACCGGCTTGCCGTTCGAGGTGCAGATAAGAACATATGAAATGCACCGCACGAGCGAATACGGCATAGCGGCGCACTGGATGTATAAAGAAGGGCGCGCCAATCAGGACGAGCTGGACAGCAAGCTTGCATGGCTGAGGGAGGCGCTGGAGCTTGAAAACTATGCGGATACCACAAAGGAATTTGTTGAAAGCATTCGCAAGGATTTCTTCAGCGACTATGTATATGTGCTTACGCCGCGCGGGCAGATAATTGACCTTGTCACCGGCTCCACACCGCTGGACTTTGCGTACCGCATCCATTCAAACGTTGGTAACCATGTTCAGCATGCAAAGGTAAACGGCGCGATAGTAAGGCTTGACTACAAGCTGAAGAATAACGATGTTTGCGAAATCGTGACCGCGCCCAACGCAACCCCGAGCCGCGACTGGCTCAAAATAGTAAAAACCCAGCAGGCCAAGGCAAAAATTCGCCAATGGTTCAAAAAGGCCAACCGCGAGGAAAACATAATCCGCGGTAAGGAAATGCTCAGCGAGGCCGCAAAGCGGCAGGGCAGGCAGCTTGGCGAGCTGACAAAGAAAAGCTATTATGACGATCTCCTCAAGCGGTTCAACATGAACGATATTGAGGATATATACGCCGCGATAGGCTACGGCGGCATAACCACAGGGCAGGTGCTGCATAAGCTGATTGAGCAATACCGCAAGGAAGAAAAGGCGAATCAGCTTGCGGCCAAGCTTGAGCAGAAGGAAGAACAGCGCGTGCAGAACGCCGTATCGCATCACGGCGTGGTGGTGAAGGGAGAGCCTAACATGGCGGTGCGCTTTGCGCATTGCTGCAGCCCGCTGCCGGGCGACAAGATAGTGGGTTACATTACCCGCGGCCGCGGCGTATCGATACACCGCGCAGATTGCCCGAACATGACGGATCTGATGCTGGACAAAGAACGGCTTATAGACGTTGAGTGGGCGAGCACGGAAAAGGCAAGCTACCCCGTTACTATACACATTGTTGCCGGGGAGCGGCCGGGGCTGCTGATGGAAATATCGCAGCTGCTTATGAATTTGAACATAAGCATACTGGCTATGAACGCGAAAACCACTGAGGATATCGTGACTGTGCAGCTTACGTTCAATGTATCCGGCGCGGCGCAGCTTGACAGCATTATGAAGGGCATGCGCAAAATACGCACCGTGAACGACGTATACAGAATAAACGCATAACGGGGGATTAGGAACATGAGAGCCGTGGTGCAGCGCGTGGAAAGCGCAAGCGTAACCATAGACGGAAGGGTAAACGGGAAAATAGGCAAAGGGTTCATGGTGTTGATAGGCATTGACGAAAACGACACCGATAAGGATCTTGACTATATTTGCGATAAGCTGACGGGGCTTAGAATATTTGAAGATGAAGCGGGCAAAATGAACCGTTCCATTATAGATGCGGGCGGGGAGATACTGCTTGTAAGCCAATTCACGCTTTATGGTGATGCACGGCACGGCAAACGCCCAAGCTTCATCCGCGCGGCGCGGCCCGAAAAGGCGATACCGCTTTATGAAAAGGCGATAGCGAAGCTGGGCGAAAAGGTGCACGTTGAAACGGGCATATTCGGCGCGGAGATGAAGGTGCAGCTTATAAACGACGGCCCCGTAACAATATTACTGGACAGCGAAAGGACATTTTAACATCATGGAAATAGCATCCCTTATAACCGGCCCCGTCGGGGTGAATACATATATTGTATACGGCAAGAACGCGGGCGAATGCATAATAATAGACCCGTCAGATACCGAGCTTGTGAACAAAAAGCTTGATGAGCTTGGCGTAAAGCCAACGGCGGTGCTGCTCACGCACGGGCATTTTGACCATATAGTGAGCGTTACCGATCTTCAAAAGCAGTATGGCGCAAGGGTGTATATACACGAAATCGACGAAGCGGGCCTTAGGGACGCAAGCGTCAACCTGTGCGCAATGGCGCATATAGATATACCCCCCTGCAATGCGGATGTTAAGCTGAAGGGCGGCGAAACCATACACGAGGCCGGCTTTGATATCCGCGTGCTGTATACGCCCGGGCATACCAAGGGCAGCGTATCCTATGCCATTGCCGACGGCGAAAGGAAGGCCGTGTTCACGGGGGACTGCCTGTTCCATGGCAGCATAGGCCGCAGCGATTTCCCCGGCGGGGATCATAAGGAACTGCTTGATTCCATAGGCAATCAGCTTTTCACTCTTGATGGCGATTATGAAGTTTATCCCGGCCACATGGGCGCGACCACGCTGCAGTTCGAGCGGGAGCATAACCCCTTTATGCGCCGCTGGGGTAAGGACAAATGATAAGCCTATACACGAACAAAACCGAGTATATAGCCGATATAGCCGACGAGCTTCGGCTATTTTTGGCAAAAGAGGAAATAACGGAGGCGGAGAATGCCGCGGCGGACGTTTGCGTTACGCTTGAAGGCAGCGGTACCGAGCGGCATGCACGCGCGCAGGTGAACACGGAAAAAGGCATGGCCGTTTACGAATGGGACTGCGTTATACCGCAAGGGGCAGACGCGCTTGAAATAAAGCGGCGAGAAAAACGCGCGGTGAAGATAGCGGCGTTCAGGGCAATGGCAAACGTATACGGCGTTATGCCGCCGTGGGGCTCGCTTACGGGCATAAGGCCCACGCGGCTGCTGAGGGAGCTGCGCATGCGCCACGGCGAAGCGGAAGCGATAAGAATGATGCAGCAGGACTTTGACGTGAGCGAAGAGAAGCTTGCCCTGGCAAAGACAATAAACGCCGTGCAGCAGCCAATTCTTGACAGCCAAACGGAAAAGGATGCGGATATATACATAGGTATACCGTTCTGCGCATCGCGCTGCCTGTATTGCAGCTTTGCCTCCCAGGTGCGCACTAAAAAGACGGACATGGCGGCCTATCTTGCCGCGCTTAAAAAGGATATAACGCTCGGCTCCGCCATATTGAAGCAGGCGGGCCGCAAAATACGCGCAATGTACATAGGCGGCGGCACGCCAACCGTGCTTACGGCGGATGAGCTGGACGGCCTTATTGCCCACGCGCTTGAAGCATACGCAGGATTCAATGGGGAATTCACCGTTGAAGCAGGCCGGCCGGATACGATAACAAAAGAAAAGCTGGGTGTGCTGAAAAAATACGGCGTGAGCAGGCTCTCCGTAAACCCGCAGACAATGAACGACGCAACGCTTGAACTGATAGGCCGCAGTCATAAAAGCGCGGACATTATAGCCGCGTTCAACATGGCGCGGGACATGGGCTTTGACAATATAAACATGGACGTTATAGCCGGCCTTCCCGGCGAGCATGCGGCGGACATGGAGCATACGCTTGATGAAATAATAAAGCTTTCGCCCGAAAACCTTACCGTGCATACGCTTGCATTAAAGCGATCGAGCCGCCTTGTTACGGAAGGGGAAAAATACCCAATGCCGGAGGCGGAGGAGGTAGAGCACATGGTACACATGGGCAGCGAAGCCGCGGCGCGGCTCGGCATGCGGCCGTATTATATGTATCGCCAGAAATATATGAGCGGCAATCTTGAAAACGTGGGCTACGCCAAGCCCGGCACGGAATGCGTATACAACATAGACATGATGGAGGATACCACCGCCATAATGTCCCACGGGGCGGGAGCAATGACCAAATGTGTATACGATGCGGCGCGCCGCGTGGAGCGCGTGCCTGCGCCAAAGGAGATAAGCACATATATCGCCAAGGTGGAAAAGCTGAGCGGAGAGAAGGCAAGGTTATTCCTGTAAGGCTTTAATATCAGGATACATAAAGCGCGGCGCATTTGCGCCGCGTTTAACGTTGCTTTGGTTCGGGGTGCTTTTTTATAGCTTCATTTCCATGTTTATGTTCCGTTCTGTCATGCCAAGGCCTTTATAGAACCGCATTGCGCCTTCGTTAAAGGCCCAAACGGTGAGCATAAGCGTGTCCGCGCCGCGCTCCTTTGCAAGGCGGACTGTTTCATTATACAGCAGCGTGCCTATGCCCATTCCGCGGCAGTCGCTATGCACACATATGTCGTCAATATAGGCTATGCGGTGCGGCAGCATTGCCGGATTTGGATTGGCGGGCTTCATGAATGCGGATGCAAAGCCAACAAGCTTATCGCCGTCATACGCGGCAATGGGGAAGGCGTTTGCATCGCTGAGCAGCGCGGCATAATGCTCCGGCAAAAAGTGCGCATCAGCGGCGTAAACATCGCTGCGCGCGGCATGGTGCAGCGCATGAACCTGTGCCACAAGGGCGCGCACGGCAGCGTAATCATCAATGGTTGGCTTATGAATGACTATCATATGTTCTTCAGCACTATTTCCTTCATGGGCGTGGTTGAATCTATCGGCCCGCCGCCAAGGCAAACCTCGCCATCGTACAGCACAACCCATTGCCCGGGCGTAACGGCGCGCTCCGGCTGCATGAACGTTACGCGGCAGCCCTCGCCATGGATGCTTACGTGTACGGGTACGTCGCTTTGACGATAGCGGAATTTTGCCGTGCAGTCAAATTCCGGCGCGGGCGGTTCGCCGGCGATGAAGTGCATATGCCCCGCCTCAAGCGCAAGGGAGAAGAGCTCTTCATGCTCGCCCTGCTGAACTATAAGCAAATTGCGCTTCATGTCCTTGCCTATTACGAACCAGCTTTCGCCGGTGCCATCGCTGCGCCCGCCTATGCCAAGGCCGCGGCGCTGACCAAGGGTGTAATACATCAGCCCGTCATGCCGTCCTACTATCCTGCCGTCCAGCGTAACGGTATCGCCCGGCTGTGCAGGCAGATATTCCATAAGGAATTTTTTGAAATTGCGCTCGCCTATGAAGCATATGCCCGTGGAGTCCTTCTTTTTTGCGTTGGGCAGCTGCGCTTCTTCGGCTATGCGCCTAAGCTCGGGCTTTAGCATATCGCCAACGGGGAACATGGCGTTTTTCAGCTGCGCCTGCGTAAGACCGGCAAGAAAATACGTTTGATCCTTGTTCAAATCCTTTGCACGAAGGAGGGTAACATTGCCGTCCGCCGCCTTATTAAGGCGGGCATAATGCCCGGTTGCCAGGTTGTCCGCCCCTGCCGCCATGGCAAGGTCAAGAAACGCCTTGAACTTTATTTCGCAGTTGCACAATACGTCCGGATTGGGCGTTCTGCCCTTTGAATATTCGTCAAGAAAATAAGAAAAAACCCTGTCCTTATATTCCTTGGCAAAGTTCACGCCGTAGCACGGTATGCCTATCCTTCGGGATACGGCCATCGCGTCCTGATAATCCTCCGTTGCGGTGCATACGCCGTCCTCGTCAGTTTCTTCCCAGTTTTTCATGAATACGCCTGTCACATCGTAGCCCTGATGCTTTAATACAAGCGCGGCTACGGAGGAATCCACCCCGCCGGACATGCCTACTATAACCCTTTTTGCATTAGTTTTCATATGTTTATCCTTATTCGTTGCCCGTAAGTCCGGGGCTTCTTAAAAGCGCGTTGCCAAGATATATCCGGTTTATCATGCCCAGCTTTTCGCCGCCTTCGCTCATCCAAACCTTTTTTATATAGGGAAGCTCGGTAAGCGTGTTTACAAAGCTGTATATTATAAGAATTTCCAGCCTGTCCGCACTTTCGGCGGATTCATAGCTGAGCGCTTCCTTCAGCTTATCCGTAAAGCCTTCCTTCCATTCTATAACCGCTATGCCGTCCGCAAGATACACACGCTCCACATCATCGCGCGAAAGGGGAGCGAAGCCAAGCCCGCTTGAGCTTTGCGCATCTATAAGCGTGAGCACGCGCTTTGTCAAATCATATTCGTCGCTTGATGGGACTATTTTATTCTCCCGCTTCAGCATGGATCCGTTCTCGTCCGGATAATCCACGCTTACGCTCGTGCCGAGCATATCGGTATACATGTCGCGGGTAAGATAGTCCACGTCTTCATTAAGCTTTGTGCGCGTGCCGTCCTCCGCTTCAACGTAAAGCACTATGCCGCTTATGCCGGGAAGGTAGCCCGTAAGCGTCAGCGTGAGCGCGGCGCACATGAGCTGCTCGTCATAGTCGTTCTTGGGCTGCTTTATGGTTATGTATATAACCTTCGGCGCGAACAGCGGGAGGGAGCTTGGCGCGGAGGTGGAGGACGCTTCGCCGGTTTTATCCTTTGAGGTGTTCTTTTCGGCGGAGGATTCCGCATCGGTTTCTTCCTCCTCCATTCCGGCTACGCCTATGCGCGGCTCACGCGCAAGCGTAAAGTCCGCTGGCAGCACGGGCTCAAGCGCGTCCTCTCCCGATATGCCCGCGGCAAGCTTGCCGGTAAGTATTGTAACAAGATCCGTTACCGAAGCTTCGGAAGAAACGCTCAACTGCACGCTGTGTGCGGCTATAAGCGTCCGTTCGGCATTGGTAAAATACATGGTGACGTATTGGTCAATGTATTTCACGACCTCGCTCATGGAGCCTTTGCTGCGGTCTGGATATTTTTCGGCCATATCCTCGGCATATTTATCAAGGCTTTGGCCTAAATATCGCGCTTCGCCTATGGCGTTGCTGTTGTAGCCCTGCTCCTTGCCGTTATACAGCACGTTCACGGCCTGTATGCCAAGCGTATCGCTCAGCGTTGCGGCTATCGCAAGGCGGGCTATCAGCCAATCTGACTCGCTGCCCGGGAAGCCGCCGCTTAGATACACGTTGCATATGCCCATGGACTTTTCAACCTTGTCCAGCTTCAGCTTGGATGGTACAGACCGCTCGAGCGACTGGCTCTGCGGCCCGTCCATAAGCGCGCGCATTGTGCAAAGCGCCATGCTTTCACCTTCCTCGCAGCGCACTGTGCGCTTTTCACCCGCAAGGCGGGTGCCGTCCTCGTTTATATAATAAAGCGTTGCTTCAAATTCGCCCTGGGCAAGCGTTTCCTCGCCCTGTCTGGGCGGCACGTTGCTGCTCAGCTCAAGCGCGGGCGGGTAGCTGTCCTCGTTCATGCAGGCGGAAAATATGCCCATGCATACCGCAAGCGCCAATATGAGCGCAATGCATCGCCGCATCATACGCCGTCACCTCCCAGCATGTTTATAAGCGATTTGTAGCCCGGTTTATATATGCTGCCCTCGCTTTTGAGCGTAAGCTGATATCTGCGCACGCCCTGATCATTATCCAGCGTTATTTCAACCGTTACCAGAATGCTTGAGGAATCCTTGTTCTGCGTTTGCTCGCGCACGGAAAAGCTTTTTATTTTGGCAAGGTTTGCCATGTATGTTTCAAAGCTGGCGTAATCCGGCTTCTGCGCGCCGCCCTGCTCAAGTTCGGCTATCAGCGGATACGCCTTATCGTATTCGCCGTTCTGTATATGCTCAAGCAGGCATGCTACCACGCCCGGCGCGGTTATAACATACGAATCGTCAAACCCCATAGGCTCCAGCAGATCGTGGCTGCCGCCGCCGAATGTTTCAAGGCCAAGCTCGGTCCTGCGCACGCGCGCGGCCGAACCGTTAAGCTCAAACAAAAGCTGCACGCTCACGTCCGGCCTGTTCGCGGTTATAGTGTTTACTATGGACTGCGCGGCAAGCCTTCGCGCAAGGTACATTTCCTCCCTTGCGTTTTCCACGCGCGCTTCGTATTCCGCGCGGGAAAGCAGCCCGTTTTCCATCAATCGGGAGCCGTCCGCAACGGCTTCGTCCACAATATTTGTATTGAAGAACTCCGCCGAAAGGGTAACGTACAATATTGCCCCTTCAAGCGAAACATCAACTATTTCAGTGCCCGCGGGAATGACCGCGCTTATGTTTCCGCTAAGCGGCGGCGTGCCCTCCATAAGCGTGCGTATCATGGCGCGCTCCTCGCGCTCGCCCGCATAAACGGTTATTGTCGCCGTTACGCCGACGAGATACGCTTCATCAGTAAGCCTGTAATAAAGCTTTGCGCGCATGTCCTTTGCAATGCCCGCTTCGGGGTCTATATCGGGCAGATCCTCATGCACGCTGTCCTCTTTTATCATGCCGCGGGAGCAGCCGCAAAGCGTGAGCAGCAGCATAAGCGCCGCCGTGAGCAGCGCCGTGAGCCGCAGTGTGTTTTTGCCGTGCTTCATGCGTTTACTCCTCCCCGTCCGCAAGCGGCAGATGCACCGTGAACGTTGACCCGTGCCCAAGCTCGCTTTCAACCGTTATAAATCCGCCGTGAAGCGTAATTATCCGCTCCACTATCGCAAGGCCAAGACCCGTGCCGCCCGTGCCGCGGGAACGCGCCTTGTCCACGCGGTAAAATCGTTCAAAAAGGTGCGGTATTGCGTCCTCCGGTATGCCTATGCCCGTATCCTTCACAATAAGCTGCGCCTCGCTCCCGGTCTGCTTCACCGCCGCGTCAACATGCCCGGCGTCTGTATACTTGACTGCGTTTTCTATAAGATTTACAACGGCCTGCTCTATCTGGCGTTCCTCGCCAAATATCATTGCGCTGCCGCCGGTGAAATTCAGCGCTATGCCCTTGTTCTCTGCAAGCGGCTTCAATCGGGAAACAACGCGCTCTGCTATGTCCTTCAAATCAACGTTTTCCCGGTGCAGCAGCGGCTGACCTTCATCGAACTGCACAAGGCGCAGAAGATCCGTTATAACGTTGGACATTCTGTCTACCTCGTGGTTAACATCCTCGAAGAGCTCCCGCATTTCGGCAGGGTCCGGATTTTCTTCATATAATATGGATTCGCTTAAAAGCTTCATTGTGGCAAGGGGTGTTTTAAGCTCGTGCGATGCATTGGATACGAATTCGTCCCTCACGCGGTCGTGAGCTTCTATCTGCTCGCTCATTCGGTTGAACGCGCGGCCAAGCTCCGCAACCTCGCCCTGCCCATGCACCTTAACGCGCACGCCGCTGCCCTGCTTGCCCATGCGGCGTATGGCGTGGGTCAGCTCCACAATGGGCTTTGTAACAAAGCCGCTGAGCGTAAAACTGAGCGCCACCATAACCGCAGCAACAATGCCAAAAACTATGGCAACCTCGGCAATTATGTCCGCAACGCTGTCCTCAACGTCCTGTATCATGGCGCTGAAAAGCACCGCGCCCAAATATTTGCCGCCCTGAGTTATTGGGGCGGTGTAGTATACGGCCCAGTTGGCAGAGCCGGAGAGCTTCAGCGCGCTTTTGTCCGCGCCTGTGCTTATTTTATGGAAGCCGAACGCCGCTTCCTTCCCGCCGATAAGCACATCGCGCACTTCTCTATACGGCAGCATAAAGCCCGTTTGGTATGAGGCGGAGTCTATCTGCACCACCGCATCCGTATCCAGTATAAGCACCCTGCCGCCCATTTCCTGCGCGCGGGTGAGCGCCAATGAATACAGCGTGTCTGCATCGGAATCAAAGCTTTGGCTTATTTCAAGGGCAAGGCGGGTGGTGGCCTCCTGCTGCTGCTTGGTACGCTGATTGACAAGCGAGGATTCGACCAATATTGCCACGGTAAAGCTTATGGTAAGCAAGGCCACGATGGTTACCGCCAAATATATGGCGACCATCCTGACCCTGATCGAGCCGAAAAGCTGTTTTCGCTCACTGCGCAAAGTAATAGCCAACTCCCCACTTAGTCAGAATATATTCGGGATTGGCGGGGTCCCGCTCGATCTTTTCCCTAAGGCGGCGGATATGCACGTCCACCGTTCTGAAATCGCCCAGATAGTCCTGACCCCATATGGTTTCAAGCAGCTCGTCGCGGCTGTATACCTTGCCGGGGTTTTTCATGAAAAGCTGAAGCAGGTCAAATTCCTTCATGGTAAGGCTAACGTTCTTGCCGTCAAGCGTTGCGCTGCGGCTGCCTATGTTTATGCTCAGCCCGTTTGCGCTCAGTTCCATTTTGGGCGCTTCGCGGTTCGCACCAGCGCGGGGCAGTATGCTCTTTATCCTGGCCTTTACCTCCAGTATGTTGAAGGGCTTTGTCATGTAATCGTCCGCGCCGTATTCAAGGCCGAGTATTTTGTCCATATCCTCGCCCTTGGCGGTGAGCATTATTATGGGAATGTCGCTCGTTTCGCGCACTATCTGGCAAACCTCTATTCCGCTGAGCTTTGGCAGCATAACGTCCAGCAGCACCAGATCATAATGCTCGCTGTTCAGCTTTTTTAATGCCTCCTCGCCGTCCGATGCGGAATCGGTTTCGTAACCGTCCTGCTCCAGCGTGCGTTTCAGCCCTTTTATCATAAGCGGCTCGTCGTCCACAAGCAGTATTCGTCTTGCCATTATGGCGTCCTCCTTTCGCCGCGCAGGGGTTTTACGCGCAGCTATAACTTTCCATATTTATTTATTATACCATAAAAGCGCCCCGCATAAAGGGGAATAATTTGAACGAACGGTGTATTTAACAATAAATTAACCGCTGAACTATGTACAAATGCATATAAATTTTGTTATAATAGCCAAAGTGTACTATGCCGGCATATGGATATGCCGGTTTT
>OLPV01002447.1_pt1 | contig 12168 bp, 10 predicted proteins | sample 1671961 | NCBI WGS metagenome assembly OLPV01 (sample SAMEA3136630, study PRJEB25190) | human gut metagenome | biome: human gut; feature: human-associated habitat; material: faeces | place: Austria | collected 2013
TAGATTCTTGTCTCAAAACCAAGACCAGAAACCGTATTGATGAAATTCTCATGTCTGTGAACGGAACGTTGTCAGAACACCAAAAGACATTTTTAAAAATTCTCATGACTCATTACGATTCTCTAAAAGAGCATCTTACCGAAGTCGAAACGAGTCTCGAGGAAGATATGGCTCCATTTACTTTACAAGTTGAGCAGTTGAATAGCATCTATGGGATAAGCACAACTGCTTCCTGTGCAATTATTGCTGAAATCGGTATTGATATGGAGCCATTTAAAACTGCGGAACACATCTGCTCATGGGCTGGTCTATGCCCAGGTAATAACGAAAGTGCCGGAAAACGAAAAAGCGCCTCTGTCACAAAAGGCAATCCTTACATAAAAAGTATGCTTTGCGAAATTGCCTGGGTGATTGCTGGGAAACGAAACACCTATCTTTCTGCATGGTACTGGAGAATCAAACAGAAAAAAGGAGCCAAAAAAGCCATTGTCGCACTTGCCCGAAAACTTCTTGTCATTATCTACACAATGTTAAAGCAAGGAACTCTATTTGACGAATCCTGTTTTGAAACCAGGCGTAAGAATTGTGAGCAAAAACAGCTTTCTCGTTATATACGGGAATTGGAAAAGCATGGCTATCATGTGGAAGCTCAAAGCTAGCATTTCTTAAATACGATCAATATCTTACTGCTGGCAGCCAATACTGTGACTGCTTTATAGTGATGCTTTCATAATTGTTGAAAACATTTGTTGTCAAGGTTCAGTTTTTTGCTACGAGTTTTATTTTCGTAGCAAGGTGCGAATCCCATTTTAGGTATGGGAAGTCTTAGTTATTTATAATAAGAAATTCACAGGGAATGGATATGGGGTTGATCATGATTATGTTTAAAAAGATTTCCTGAACGACAAGGTGTTGGGAACAAATCTTCTTGAAATCTCAGAGGCACTTCTCAAGATAGAATCTAACGATGCAAAAGAAGTCATGGGATTGCCAAGGTTTTTTGTGTAAGTTATAAGATAAAAACTTGACAATCCCGTATTATCTGATAACATGCTGTCCTTTGTATAAAAAGAAATTTTTACGATATGAATTTATACGATTACTTCCAGTATTCGTTTACCGTTATACTCTAATTCCTGAATACCGATTTGTTTATGTTTATTAAAATTAAAGCTCAATAAATAGCCTTTTTCCTCTTTGTAATAATCAAGATACTCAAACAACTGTTGTTCACCACGCGTGTGATATTCATTTCCACGCCATATTTTTAGTTCAATGATAAAGAGTTTTCCTTTGTAATCTACAATGATATCTGTCCGGCGATTATCTCTGGTTCTTGATTCTATATAATAATTTCCCGTTCCATTGATAATAGGTTTCAGGAAAAGTAAAAACAGTTTTCTGCCGTTTTCTTCTATGAATTTCTGATCATTGTCTGCATATATTTCTTCGTAGTATTCATAAAATTTCTGCATGACCAGATCCATCTGCAGCATATCTGATACCACAAACTGGCTGCGACTGGTGGATGCTTCCATGTACAGTTTATTATTCACAGCCATTTCAGCAAGAAACATATCGTAGAGCTGAGTTTCGAATATTCTGTTGGAAACGGCGACGATTCCGTTTTTATCTTTCAGAAATCCAAATGTAACGCCCAGGTCGATGATCGGAGTTTCTCTTTTGTAGGGAAAATCTATCCCTCCAAAAAGGATGTTCTGGAGCATTTCTTTTAATTGAGGATGATCCAGTAATTTTTTTGTCAGGTCGTCAAACAAGGTATTGGGTTCTTTTAGAAGGATTTTTATTGCAGCAAGTACGCCGTTTTTTGTCCAGGCTGTTTTTTCTGTAAAATTATCTGTATCGGTCAGCTGTTCATCTATGATCTGACATATTCTGGATACCAGATATGGATATCCGGAGGTATAATCATATACTAATTCAGAAACTTCAGAAATATTCATTCCTGTATGATGTTCAGATTCATACTCTTTCAACATAGATGAGATATCCTTACAATTGAAATTCATATCTATCTGAAAATCAGCAGCTATATTCCATGGACTGTTATATTTTGTTTCCTTCTGGGGATGAAGCTTTAATTTTAATGTTTTTACATCATAAACACCAGCCAGGATGACTGACTGAAATGTTTCGTCTTTTCCCTGTTGCCATTTTAGATATTTGTCCCTTAATAATCCCAGGAAAGATAAAAAAATCTGATTATCTGAGCTTTTATCAACCTCATCAATCATAAGAACAATTTTTTTGTGAGAAGATCTGCATAAAGTACTGATTTTCATACCTAAAGAACGCATCGGGAATTTTTCTGATAAAGGTCTGTTCCATTCTGCAAGAATGTCTTTAGAGACTCGCTGGTTTTGCAGACATTCTCCTATATCTAAAACCAATCCTTCAGCCAGAGTTTCCAGAGAGTGGAAATATTCATCAGCGGCTTCAAAACTCAGACTCAGAACAATATAGTCCTTCTGAAGCCGACGCTCCAGTAAATAAAGCGTAGTTGTTTTTCCATATTGACGTGCACGATTAATTGTAAAATATTTGCCATTTTCAATGTAGTCCTGTATGATTCGGTCAATTCGATCAGAAATATCTACCATATAATTTTTTTCCGGGATACAGGTTCCTGTAATGCAAAAACGCTTTGGCATCTGGTTTCCTCCCTCAATATATTAGAATGTACGCATTTCATTTTAGTATTCGGGTATTAGAAGCACAATATTTGCTTGAATCATTTTGACTAAGCTGTATTCTCTTGCGGTTATAGACCAAATGAAGATACATGGCATCCTGAGCGCGAAGGGAATCGTGAGACGCGATGGCATCAGCAATTTCACGATGCGTTTCAATGGTCTCTTCGTGCAGAATGCCTCCTGTTGTTTCAACAAAAAGAGGAATAGAACTGTTGATTATGGGAATCAGTCTGGGGACAACAACATTTTTGCTGCTTAAGGCAATTGCGGTATGTAATTCTATATCTTTTTGTGTATGATCTTTTTGATTTTTTAATAGTAATTCAACTTCATCGCAGAGCGCGGTGATTTTTTTTATGTCTTTTTCATCTGCGCGTGTGGCTGCCATTGCTGCAATGGACGGCTCAAGAAGAAAACGAACTTCCAGCAGATCAGTAATGAGCTTTTGTTTGTTACCGATAAAAGTAAAGCCAAGGGGATCTTCAACCATTCCAGGAGAAGACGCAATATAGGTACCAGATCCCTGACGGATAGTAACAATATTTCTGGAAGCCAGAAGTTTCATTGCCTCACGGATAGAACTTCTTCCAGCATTCAGACGTTCGGAAAGAATCGTTTCATTAGGCAATTTGTCTCCCGGCTGCAGGTTTTCTTCCAAAATAAGTGCGATGATATCTTCTGATATTTTTTGAGGAAGACTTTTTTCTTCAGATGATAAATTCATCATATGATTTACTCCATTTCTTATATCTCATATTTCTTACTTCTTATGATAATGTCTTTCGAATTCAAAGTCAAAATGTTAATATGCACAAAAATACATAGAATATTTTGGATAAAATTACAGTATTGCATTTTTGAAAGAGTGAATATATTATAAATACATCAGATGAATTGCAAAGAAAAATGACTTAAAACTACAAATAGAAACAAAAAATGCTAAAATAGGTCAGATGAATTTGCGACAAACACAAAAAACATCAGATGAATCAAGGAGGTAAAAGGAAAATGGAAGAAACAACTTTTGTGGCCGATCCAATGAGGCTGATGATTGCAGCTCTAGCAGGAATTATAGTTCTACTGGTACTGATCATCCGATTTAAGCTTCATCCGGTTCTGTCCATGATGATTTCCGCCATTATTATCGGAATCGGAGCCGGAATGCCGCTTACGATGATTTCTGACACAGTAGAGAAAGGTGTCGGAAAAACTTTACAGGGAATTGCACTTCTGGTAGGGCTGGGCTCTATGTTCGGTGGAATTCTGGAAGTAAGTGGTGGTGCACAGAGAATTGCAGAAACACTGATAAATAAATTTGGTCAGAAAAAAGCAGGATGGGCATTGGGACTCACAGGGCTTGTAATTGGCACAACCGTATTTTTTGAGGCGGGTGTTGTAGTACTGATACCATTGGCTTTCAGTGTTGCAAAGCAGACCCAAAAATCTACATTGTATTATGCAATTCCACTTCTTGCAGGTCTTGCCAGCGGTTATGCTTTTGTACCACCATCTGCCGGATCTGTACTTGTTGCAAATGCGCTTGGGGTAAATTTGGGAACCATGATCATGGTTGGAGTTCCAACAGCATTAATTTGTATGCTGGTTTCCGGAATTACCTGGGGTGGTTTTATTGGCAATAAAATTTTTACAGAACTTCCGGTAAATGTAGAAGAAATTAAGGATGATGGAAAAGAGATGCCGCCGTTTGGCCTGGTATTAGGTGTGATATTGATTCCGCTTGTGCTGATACTTCTCAGCACATTGGCAAAATACATGCCAGTTCCGGTAAGTGTACAGAATATTCTTGGATTTCTTGGAAAACCATTTCTGGCACTTACGATTGCAACTCTGGCAGCAATGTATTTTCTGGGAATCCGACGAGGATTTGCAGGTGCTCAATTAAAGAAAATATTAGATCACTCACTCAGACCGGTAGGTATGATACTTCTTGTTATTGCCAGTGGAGGTGTGATCAGATGGATGCTTCAGGATTCTGGACTTGGAAATATTATCGGTCCTGTTCTTGAAAAAAGTGGACTTCCATTGATCCTTATTGCTTTTCTTATTGCAGTTCTGGTCAGGGCTTCAGTGGGAAGTTCTATTGTAGCGATGACAATGGCATCAGGAATCATGGCGACGATGCCGGCGGTAATGGATACAAGCATGATTTACAGAGCTGCTATGTGCTGTGCAATCTGTGGTGGCGCAACAGCACTGAGTCATGTGAATGATGCCGGATTCTGGCTGGTAAGTACATTCCTTGAGATTGATGAAAAAACAACGCTGAAATCATGGACGATCATGGAGACACTGATCGGTGTTACAGCATTTGTTGTAAGCTTTGTTATTTCGATTTTTGCGTAGGAGGCAGAGATTAATGATAAGAATAGCGGTTTATTTAAGAGACATGTATGACGCAAAACATCTGGTGCAGGCGGCATCTGGATGTCAGAAAGACGTGGATCTGATCTGTGGAAAATATATTGTAGATGCAAAATCTATGCTGGGAGTGTTCAGTTTGCCGACCTTTGATGATGTGGAACTTGGTGTAGCAGATGATGAAGAACGGGATCTTAGAGAAAAACTGGAAAGTTTGAATCTGATTCGAGAATGAATAATAAGGAGGAGAAAATCATGCAGTTAAAAAGTCAGGAAATGAGAAAACTTGCACCGGAGCTTGATCCGCTGCGTCTGGGAACAGGATGGACAAAAGAGGATCTGGGAAAGGTTCAGGTCATGGTAGAAAGTACTTATGGTGACAGCCATCCGGGAAGTGGGCATTTAAATATTCTTGTGGAAGAGGTACGAAAGGGAATTGCTGAAGAAGGTGGATTTGGTGCACGTTATCATTGTACCGATATCTGCGATGGTGAAAGTCAGGGAACAGATGGTATCAATTACAGTCTGGCAAGTCGTGAAATGATAGCTAATATGATCGAAATTCATGCAAATGCAACACCATTTGATGCCGGTGTATATCTTTCAAGCTGTGATAAAGGAGTTCCAGGAAACTTGATCGGACTTGCCAGAGTAAATATTCCATCTGTCTTTGTGCCAGGTGGAACAATGAATGCCGGACCGGAAATGCTGACGCTGGAACAGCTTGGAATGTACAGTGCAAAATTTGAACGTGGTGAAATTAATGAAGAAAAGCTTGACTGGGCAAAGTGCAATGCATGCCCAAGTTGTGGAGCATGTTCCTTTATCGGAACTGCCTCTACCATGCAGATTATGGCAGAGGCACTTGGTCTTGCACTTCCGGGTACAGCCTTGATGCCATCTACAAGCCCAGACCTTCTTGAATTTGCCAGAGAAGCGGGAAGACAGGCAGTGAGAATTGCACAGATGGAAAATATGCGTCCTTCAGATATTGTAACTATGGACAGCTTCGAAAATGCAATTCTCGTACATGCTGCAATTTCAGGAAGTACAAACTGTCTGCTGCATATTCCGGCAATTGCACATGAGCTTGGTATTGAGATTACCGGGGATACTTTTGACAGACTGCACAGAAATGCCAGATATCTTCTGGATGTACGCCCGGCAGGACGCTGGCCAGCAGAATGTTTCTATTATGCAGGAGGTGTCCCGGCAATTATGGAAGAAATTAAAGAACACCTTCATTTGGATGTAATGACAGTTACAGGAAAAACTTTAGGAGAAAACCTGAAGGAACTGAAACAGAATAGATTTTACGAAAAATGTGAAAAATGGCTTCAGGAATTTAATAAACGTTATAATGTAAATCTTACCAAAGAAGATATTATCCGTCCATATGACAAGGCAATTGGAACAGACGGAAGTATTGCAGTTCTTCGCGGAAACCTTGCGCCGGAAGGTGCTGTGATCAAACATACTGCATGCCCGAAGGAAATGTTTAAGTCTGTACTTCGTGCAAGACCGTTTGACAGTGAGGAAGAATGCCTGGATGCCGTTCTGAAACACAAAGTTCAGAAAGGTGATGCGGTCTTTATCCGTTATGAGGGACCGAAAGGAAGTGGAATGCCGGAAATGTTTTATACTTCTGAAGCAATCAGCAGTGACAAAGAGTTTGGAAAGAGTATTGCACTGATTACGGATGGTCGTTTTTCCGGTGCATCTACTGGTCCGGTAATTGGACATTGCAGTCCGGAAGCTGTTGATGGTGGCCCGATTGCACTTGTTGAAGAAGGTGATCTGATTGAAATTGACGTTATGGAAAGAAAACTGAATATCATCGGAATTGCAGGAGAACGCAAATCTATGGAAGAAATTGATCAGATCCTTGCAGAAAGACGTAAGAATTGGAAACCACGAGAAACAAAATATAAGAAGGGTGTGCTGAGACTTTTCAGTCAGCATGCTGCAAGCCCGATGAAGGGAGCTTATCTGGAGTATTAATATGGAACATAAATTTATTACGATTGGCGAAATCATGCTGCGACTGACTCCGCCGGATTATGAAAAAATCAGAACGGCAACAACTTTTGAAGCAAGATATGGGGGAAGTGAGGCAAATGTTGCTCTTTCCCTTGCAAATCTTGGTGTAGATGCGTCATTTTTTACGGTAGTTCCAGAAAATAGCCTTGGAAAAAGTGCTGTGCGTATGATGCGAAGCAATGATGTAAATTGCGATAGCGTGGTTTATTCTACAGAAGAAGAGACACCTACGCATCGTCTGGGAACTTATTATCTGGAAACAGGTTATGGAATTCGTCCAAGCAAAGTGGTTTACGACAGGAAACATAGTGTTTTTTCAGAATATGATTTTAGCAAAACAGATATAAAAAAACTTCTGTCTGGTTATACATGGCTTCATTTAAGTGGTATTACACCGGCGCTTGGAACAAAATGCCGTCAATTGATAATGTCATGTCTGAAAATTGCAAAGGAAAGCGGAATGACAGTAAGTTTTGACGGAAATTTCAGAAGTACTTTGTGGAGCTGGGAAGAAGCAAGAGATTTTTGCACATGCTGTCTTCCATATGTGAATGTCCTTTTTGGGATAGAACCTTATCATATCTGGAAGGATGAAGAAGATCATAATGTAGGGGATGTAAAAGATGACATTCCATTTCAGCCGGATCTTGAACAGCAGGAGAAAGTGTTCAGAGCATTCGTAAGCAGATATCCAAATATAAAATGTATTGCGAGACATGTCCGTTTTGCCCATAGCTGTAGTGAAAACAGTCTTTCTGCGTATCTCTGGTTAAATGGAAAAATCTATGAAAGTAAGAGACTGACCTTTCATATTCTTGACAGAGTAGGTGGTGGAGATGCATTTGTAAGTGGAATTATATATGGACTGATGAATGATTATACACCTGAGGATATTGTGAATTTTGGTGTTTCAGCAAGTGCAGTGAAACATACGATTCATGGTGATGGAAATATAACGGATGATGTTTCGCTGATCAGGCATGTGATGGAAATGAACTTTGATATAAAAAGATAAGTTGATAATGAAAGGAAATTCAAATGAAAGATATAACAGAGAGATTTGAGAAACTCGGAGTGGTTCCGGTAGTAGTCTTGGAAGATGCAAAAGATGCAGTACCGTTAGCAACCGCATTAGTTGAGGGTGGACTTCCATGTGCAGAAGTAACTTTTCGTACAGAAGCAGCAGAAGAGAGCATTCGTCTGATGACGGAACAGTTTCCGGAAATGTTGGTTGGGGCAGGAACTGTACTTACTGTTGAACAGGTTGATGCAGCCGTTCGGACAGGGGCGAAATTTATAGTGAGTCCGGGATTTGATGCAGAGATTGTAGACTATTGTCTTAAGAACGAAATTCCTGTTTTTCCAGGCTGTATTTCTCCGTCTGAAGTTGCACAGGCAGTAAAAAGAGGTCTTAAAGTAGTAAAATTTTTCCCAGCCGAACCGGCTGGAGGGATTTCTATGATCAAAGCCATGGCGGCACCTTATACAGGGCTTAAGTTTATGCCTACAGGAGGAATAAATGCAAAAAATCTTGGAGAATATCTTTCCTGTGATAAGATTGTCTGCTGCGGAGGAAGCTGGATGGTAAAAGGGGAACTTGTAAAAACTGGGGAATTTAATAAAATCAGACAGTTAACAGAAGAAGCAAGAAGATTGGTTGATTCTATCCGAAAATAATCGGAGTTAATACACATATTCATATTCGGAAAAAGAGCTTTTGCATTGTAAAAATATTTGGCAGAGGCTCTTTTTCTATATAACTGTTTAAGGAGAAATGAGATTTTAAAATTTTAGAGGGATTTTCAGTTGTTCCCTCAAAATTCCCATGATACAATAAAACTGTAAATATCTTTTGATCTGTGATTTGTTTCCAGTGAGGAGGCAGAATGGAAAAAGCATCACAGGACAAAAGAGAAAAGAATACGAGCTACCAGCCGGAAATGCATGCGAGAAATGCAAACAGCCGAGAGATTTTTAAGAACGACATGTTGACGAGTCAGTTCTTAAGAAATTATACGAATATTCCATTATTATCCAATGTAATGCCGGAGGATATCGAAGATGTGTCTCAGAAATATCAGGCATTTCTTGGTGTAGAATTTGAAGCGGATACAATCAAGAAGGTATATATCCGTAGAATGGATGGCACAATAGAAAGGGAAGTGTATGTATTGTCATTGATTGAGCACAAAAGTGATATTAATTACGATGTGGCGATGCAGCTGCTTCGATATATGTGTGTGATCTGGCAGGAGTATAAAGCGACTCAGAATAAAATCCAGGAGGGAAGCAGTCGGCGAAAAAATTTTCGATATCCACTGATTATTCCAATCGTATATTATGAAGGGGAGAAAGAGTGGACAGCAGGGTTGCATCTGAAAGACAGGATTGATTTTTCTGAGGAAATGGCTGAGTATATTCCGGACTTTACATATCAGGTAGTGAGTTTGAACAAATATACAAATGAAGAGCTCAGCAAGAAGCATGACGAAATGTCACTGGTGATGCTGATTAATAAGATACAGTCCTCGGAAGATATCGAGGAATTTAGAAAGGTTTCCGAGACAATGGTAGATTCCATTTATGCGAATGCACCCGATGAGATAAAGGAAATCTATAAGAAGATACTGTGGTCTTTACTAATGAAAATGAAAGTACCAAGTGAGAATGCCCGGGAGATGATGGGCGGAATAGGAGGTCGTGGTATGGGATATCTGTTTGAGAATATGGAAGAAATAGATATAGGGGCTCTAAAAAGAAATACTGCGAGAGAAAAACAACGAGCAGAGGAAGAAAAACAACGAGCAGAGGAAGAGAAACAGCGCGCAGATGCAGAAAAACAGCGCGCAGATGCACTCGAAGAGGAAGTTAAGCGTCTCAGGAAGCTGTTAGAAATTCAGGGACAGAAGTAATGTAGAAACACCGTATCATATCAACAGAGCTAAAAATGGAAACAAACCGAATCAAAAGATGTAAGTAAAAAAATATCGTTTTGCTGTCTAAGTGATGGTAAAGCGATATTTTTTTGGCTATAGTTCTGGAAAATTTTTGCTCGATAGTTCTTGACAAATCCTCAAATCTCTATATAATTATCAAAGGTAATTAACAAAGATAACTATATAAGGAGAATGCAACATGACCAATAAGAAGATCAAGGAGATGCTTGATGCATGTTATCAGGCGAAACGGATCCGGGAGATGCTGCCGCCGCTGCCTCAGGGTGTGATGCCGTCTTATATTCAGTATCTGGATGTGATTCAGTCGCTGGAGAAACAGGATGTTCATGTAAAAGTATCAGATATCAGTGATGAGCTGAACATTCCGCGTCCGGGAGTGACCAGAACAGTCAAGGAGATGGAGAAAAAAGGCTATCTCCGCAAGATCGCATCCCCGGATGACGGACGTGTTACTTATATATCCATCACAGAAGAGGGCTGGAATCTTTTCCGTAAGTATGATAAGAATTACTTCGGGGTATTGTCTGTGGAGCTGAATGATATTTCAGAGGAAGATGCAGACTGTATGATTCGTACCATCGAGAAATTTTACCAGATCATGTGCGAGAGGAGGAATCATTATGACAAATGATAAAGCAGATTTTACGCAGGGAAGTATTTTGAAAAAACTGGTCGCCTTTATGATGCCCGTTCTTGGTGCATTGATCCTGCAGGCGGCATATGGTGCAGTTGACCTGCTGGTAGTAGGAAGGTTTGGTTCGACATCCGGACTTTCTGCAGTTTCAACAGGAAGCCAGGTGCTCAATCTGGTTACTTTCGTAGTGATCCAGTTTGCAATGGGTATCACAGTTCTGATCGCCCGTTACTTAGGCGAAAAGAGACCGGAACAGATTGGTGCAGTTATCGGTGGAGCGGCGATCGTGTTCACTATGATCTCCGTTGGACTTTTTGTTGTAATGGTATGTTTTGCACGTCCGATTTCCGTGCTGATGCAGGCACCAGTGGAGGCTGTTGACCTGACATCCAGTTATGTACGGATCTGCGGAAGCGGCATCTTTTTTATTGTAGCTTATAACCTTCTGTCTGCAATCTTCCGTGGACTTGGAGACAGTAATTCACCGCTGCTGTTTGTCCTGGTGGCATGTATTGTCAATGTGATCGGTGACCTGGTGCTGGTTGCAGGACTTCATATGGATGCAGCAGGTGCAGCGATCGCAACTGTTTCTGCACAGGCACTCAGTGTTGTATTTGCGGTTATCCTTCTGATCAAAAAAGATCTCCCGTTTAAGATCACAAAGCAAGATTTCCGCCTGAATCCACAGTGCAAAAAATTCCTCAAGATCGGTCTTCCGCTGGCACTCCAGGAATTTCTGACACAGGTTTCTTTCCTGGCACTCTGTGCGTTTGTCAACCGACTTGGACTGGAGGCTTCTTCCGGTTACGGCGTTGCCTGCAAGATTGTAAACTTTGCGATGCTGGTACCAAGTGCGCTGATGCAGTCCATGGCATCTTTTGTTTCCCAGAATGTAGGAGCGGGCAAGACAAAACGTGCGAAACAGTCCATGTTTACAGGAATCGGCGTAGGACTGGCTGTCGGCTGCCTGGTGTTCCTTCTTGTCATGTTCAAGGGAGATATGCTGGCAGGATTTTTCTCAACCGATGCAGCCGTTATCCAGAATGGATATGACTATCTGAAAGGATTTGCACCGGAAACGATCGTGACAGCGATCATGTTCAGTATGGTCGGTTATTTCAATGGAAACAACAAAACAGTCTGGGTTATGGTCCAGGGTCTGATCCAGACACTTCTGGTGCGTCTGCCGCTGGCATATTTTATGAGTATCCAGCCAAATGCAAGCCTGACAAAGATCGGACTGGCAGCACCGGTTGCAACAGTAACAGGAATCATTCTGAATGTAGGATTCTTTATTTATCTGAATCATAAGGAATAAAAATCTGTATGATAAAAAATCTCTGTCGGGGATAATGCCCTGGCAGAGATTTTTTGTAGAAGTAAATGCTAAACCTGAATTATTCATGAGCATATAGAAATGCTCAATACTGCAAAGCCTTGAATC
>OLPV01002449.1_pt1 | contig 12164 bp, 9 predicted proteins | sample 1671961 | NCBI WGS metagenome assembly OLPV01 (sample SAMEA3136630, study PRJEB25190) | human gut metagenome | biome: human gut; feature: human-associated habitat; material: faeces | place: Austria | collected 2013
CCAAGTGCGGCAACCGCGACCAGAACAAGCTGAACGTTGCCCGCCGCACCTGCGGCTATATCGGCACCCAGTTCTGGAATCAGGGCCGCACGCAGGAGATCAAGGACCGCGTGCTGCATCTATAATTACGATTCAATGCCCTCTGCAACGGCGACGACCGCCGCCTGCGGCGGAAGCAGGGAGGAGCAGTTGGGGCCGCGGCCAGTAAGACGCGAGTGCCGCTCAAGGCACGAAACGGATTCTGGGTGCCGCAACCCGATATAACAGTAGAACTATTATTTTGATTTCACGTTTGGAGCGGCCTGCGGGCCGCTCCAAACGTATTTTCACCGGAAGGGCCGCAGCGGCCAGGCTTCCATTTCTTTGTAAAGTACAGGAATCATATTATGAACTACGCAACCATCAAATACTATGACATCGCCAACGGCCCGGGGGTGCGCACCAGCGTGTTCGTGTCCGGCTGCCGCCACCACTGCCCCGGCTGCTTCAACGCCGTGGCGTGGGACTTTGACTACGGCCAGCCCTTCGACAAACCCACCCGCAATGAGGTGTTTGCATCCTGCCAGCCGGACTATATCGCGGGCCTTTCCCTGCTGGGCGGCGAACCCATGGAGCCGGAAAATCAGCGGGAGCTGCTGCCCTTTGTGCGCAACTTCAAGGCCTTGTACCCCAACAAAACGGTGTGGTGCTATTCCGGCTACACCTGGGAGCAGCTGACCGGCAAAGAGCCAAGTCTTGCCCGGTGCGAAGCCACCGACGAGCTGTTGAGCCTGCTGGATGTGCTGGTGGACGGCGAATTTGTTGAAGCCAAGCACGATATCTCCCTGCGGTTCCGGGGCAGCAGCAACCAGCGTCTTCTGGATGTGAAAAAGACCCTTGCCGCCGGGGAGCCCGTGTGGTGGGAGGACGAAAAGGTATTCGCCACCCATACCATGGAAAAATGATCAAAACAAAAAGAGCGTTCTGTTTTCCACAAGTTCGGTTTCAAGTGTGGAAAAGCAGGGCGCTCTTATTTTATGTTTTATTCCCGGCTGCCAACCTCGCGGATAATCACCCGCAAAAAGTCCTTGCCGTACATCATCGCCGGGTGCTCACCAACACCGTTGATTCGGATCAATTCATCCATATCACGCGGCTTTCTCTCCACCATCTCCCGCAGGGTGGCGTCACTGAACACCATAAAGGCCGGGATATTCTGTTTTCCGGCCAGCCGCTTGCGCTGGGCATACAGCGCATTCAGCAGCTTCTGGTCGAACTCGCTCAGCTCTCCAGCAGTCGTTCTGACACGACGCGGCTTCTCGCTCAGCCGTCTTGCATTGTCTGCCGCACGGCGGCGGGAATACTCCACCTGCAGCTGCGCTTCCTGCTCTGCAGCCAGACAGCAGGAGCAGTTGCCACATTTTTTGGGTGCCGCTTCGCCGAAATAGTGCAGCAGAAAGCCACGCAGGCAGTCCTGCGTGGTGGAATAGAAGGTCATATACTTGAGCCGCTCTTCCGCCTTGCGGGCCGCTTCAGCCTTTACATCGGCGGGCAGGCCGTTGTCTGCCTCCATTTCCTTCTCGATGAAGAACCGGATGGTGCGCACATCGGTGCCGGAATAGAGCAGCGTGCACCGGGCAGGCTGTCCATCGCGGCCTGCACGCCCGGCCTCCTGATAATAGCTTTCCAGATCCTTGGGCATATTATAGTGGATCACGAACCGCACGTTGGGCTTGTCGATGCCCATGCCGAAGGCATTGGTCGCCACCATGACCTGTACCCGGTCGTAGAGGAAATCGTCCTGATTCTGCCGCCGGGTATCCGCGTCCAGCTTGGCGTGGTAGGCCGCAGCCCGGATGCCGCGGCTCTGCAGCAGACGGGCGGTCTCATCCACCTGCCGGGTGGTGCTGCAGTAGACGATGCCCGCGTTGCTGCCCTCTTTCAGCACAAGATCCAGCAGCTCCTTCGGCTTCTGGCTGGGCAGGGCCCGCCGGGTCTCAAAATAGAGGTTCGGACGGTCAAAGCTGGTAATCACCTCGTAGGGTTTCTGCAAGGCCAGCTGTTCCCGGATGTCGTCCCGCACATGGGCGGTGGCCGTTGCCGTGAATGCGCCCACCACCGGACGGCTGGGCAGGCCGTCCACAAAGGCTTTGATGCGCAGGTAGCTGGGGCGGAAGTCCTGTCCCCACTGGCTGATGCAGTGGGCCTCGTCCACCGTCACCATGCTGATGGGCCGTTCCTGCGCAAACCGCTGGAAGCCGGGCATTTCCAGCCGCTCCGGTGCCACATAGATGATCTTGTACCAGCCCTCCCGGGCGCGGTGCAGCATCAGGGCCTTCTGGTTGTCGGTGAGGCTGTTGTTCAGGAAAGCCGCCGCCACACCGGCCTGCACCAGCGCCCCCACCTGATCCTTCATCAGGCTGACCAGCGGCGACACCACGATGGTGATGCCGGGCAAAAGCAGCGCCGGCACCTGATAGCAGATGGATTTGCCCGCGCCGGTGGGCATCACCGCCAGTACATCCTGCCCGGCAAGCAGGCGGCTGACGATCTCCTCCTGCCCGGGGCGGAAGCTGTCGTAGCCAAAAACTTTTTTCAGGATGCTGTGCGGGTTTTCCATGGGTCCCTCCGTTGTATCTGATGGACAGTTCTCTGCGCCGTGTCCTCAAAGCCCTATCAGTATACCATAAAAGCCGGGCTTTTGCGCGGGCACAGAGCCTGTTTTTCAGCAAAAAGCACGAAATGTCAAAAGTAATTTTTTTGCAAATGATAGCTTTTCAGGCGCGAAAATGATATAATAGGAGCACATAACTCCATGTCCGGCGGTTTTTTGTGCGCCGACTGTTGATAGAAAAAGGAGCAATCATCTTATGCAGCAGAAACTCATCACCTTTGCCGTTCCGTGCTACAACTCGGCGGCATATATGCGCCATTGCATCGAGACCCTGCTTTCTGCCGGAGAGCAGGCCGAGATCATCCTTGTGGACGACGGTTCCGTGAAGGACGATACCCCCGCCATCTGCGACGAGTACGCCGCCAAATATCCCACCATCGTCAAGGCCATCCATCAGGAGAACGGCGGCCACGGTGAGGGCGTCAATCAGGGCATCCGCAACGCCACCGGCCTGTACTATAAGGTAGTGGACAGCGACGACTGGCTGGACACCGACGCCCTGAAAAAGGTTCTGGCCCGCCTGACCACTCTGGTGGCCCGCGGCACCGCGCCGGACATGATGATCTGCAACTACGTGTACGAGCATGTGGAGGACAACACCACCCTGACCGTGCGCTACACCAACGTGTTCCCCCAGAACCGCCTGTTCAACTGGACCCATGTGGGCCACTTCCGCCCGGACCAGAACATCCTGATGCACTCGGTGATGTACCGCACCGAGGTGCTGCGTAAGTGCGGCATGGTGCTGCCCAAGCACACCTTCTATGTGGACAACATCTTTGTCTACCAGCCCCTGCCCTATGTCAAGAGCATGTACTACATGGATCTGGATCTGTACCGCTACTTCATCGGCCGTGCCGACCAGAGCGTGAACGAGAGCATCATGGTCAAGCGGGTGGATCAGCAGCTGCGGGTCACCCGGCATATGATCGACTGTCAGGATCTGGATGAACTGAAGGATCAGAGACGTCTGCATGCCTACATGGTGCACTATCTGTCCGTGATGATGGCCGTGAGCGACATCTTCCTGCTGCTGGACGGCAGCGACGAGGCAAAGGCCAAGCGCACCGGGCTGTGGCAGTACCTCAAGGACCATGTGAGCACCGGCGTTTACCGCGCCGTGCGCTACAATCTGGGCGGTCTGACCGACCTGAAGTTCCCCGGCGGCGACAAGCTCACGCTGGGCGTCTACCGCCAGCTGCGCAAGATCTTCAAATTCAACTGATTCTTTGAAATTTACTCCTTCAGTCACGGCTTACGCCGTGCCAGCTCCCTCAAAGAGGGAGCCTTTGGCAGAATGGAACACTCCTCCTTCTCGCCAGAGCCTCCCTCCATGAGAAAGACTTCCCCCGGCCGGGGGAAGATGTCACGCAAGTGACAAAAAGGGGAGCAGTGGCATCGCGCAGCGATGACGGAAGGAGTTTCTTTTTGTCTGCCCGACCTTATTTTCTCTACTTTTCCGCGTAAAAGGTTATTTTTTGTCGAAATAGCACGTAATCATTGACGAACGCTGTTCTTTTTTGTATACTGAGCATAGCGCCACTGGAACAATTTTCCTATTGTGTCACAGATTGGCTATCACAGGAAAAGGAAAAGGATAAAGGAGAATAGAATACTATGAAAAGTACCGGAATTGTCCGCGGCATCGATGCGCTGGGCCGCATCGTTCTGCCCAAGGAGCTGCGCACCAGTATGCATCTGGACACCGACACCAAGCTCGAGATCTTTGTGGATGGGGATTCCATCGTGCTCAAAAAGCACCGTCCCGCCGGCAGCTGCGACTTCTGCGGCGAGGTGGACGAAGCCTCGGTGCAGTTTGCAGGCTACTGCATCTGCCCGGCCTGCCGCCGCAAGATCAGCGCCCTGTAAAAACGCAAAAAGGAGGCTCTGCCATGAGCCAGATGATCGATTTCACCGTCCCGTCCACCGTGCCGGGGCGGTCTCTGCACGCCTTCCGCTGCGTGCCGGACGGCGAGGTGAAAGCCATTCTGCAGCTGTCCCACGGCATGGTGGAGTTCATCGACCGGTATAAGCCGCTGGCAGAATACCTTGCCGGGCGGGGCATTCTGGTCACCGGCCACGACCATCTGGGTCATGGCGGCTCCATCCGCACCAGGGACGATTACGGCTATTTTGCCGAGCCGGACGGCAACCGCGCGGTGCTGGCCGACCTGCACGCCATGACGGTGCGCACCAAAGAGCTTTACCCGGGAGTGCCCTATTTTTTGCTGGGCCACAGCATGGGTTCCTTTTATGCCCGGCAGTATTTGTGCGAATACGGCCATGAGCTGGATGGAGCCATCATCATGGGCACCGGCTTCCAGCCCAAAGCGCTGGTGCAGTTTGCCAAGACCCTCTGCCGGGTGCTGGCGGTCTTTCATGGCTGGCACTACCGCAGCAATTTTGTAGCGCACACCTCGTTTCTGGGCTACAACAAGGGGCTGGAGGGCCGCACCACCCACGACTGGCTCAACCGCGACCCCGCCGAGGTGGACAAATATCTGGCGGACGAGCGCTGCACCTTTACCTTCACGCTGAACGCCTACTACAGCATGTTCAGCGGCATCCTGCGCCTGCACGACCCGGCCTTCCTTGCAAAAATGCCCAAAGACCTGCCGCTGCTCTTCCTTGCCGGTGACGCCGACCCGGTGGGCGAACGGGGCAAGGGCGTGCGCCGTGCCATCCAGAGCCTGAAAGACGCCGGAGTGCAGAACATTGAATGCAAGCTGTACCCCGGTGCCCGGCACGAACTGCTGGTGGAAACGAACAAGCAGGAAGTGTTTGCCGACATCGGTAACTGGCTGGACCGACAGCTGACCTGAACCACATCCCGAAACCGCTGCACAGCGTTTTGTGCGGCGGTTTCTTTTTTCGCCGGTTTCCGGGCGCGTTGCATCTTTCACAGATATTTCACATTTTGTTCTTTCGGTGGTTCTGCAACAGCACCGTCTCAAGCCGTCACAGCAGCATCACAGTACCGTATCAGCACTGTTTCATTACCGTTTCAAAAGCGTTTCAAACCGCTCCGTTCAAATTTCCATATTCTACCATTTTCCTGTCTTTTTGTGCTATTTGTTAGGATTATACTCGTATTTTTTAGGCATTCCGTCTAATTTTCAGCGTTTTTTCAAGCGCTCTCCCTCTTGTTGACAGGCTCCCAAAAGTGTGATATACCCAAACCATAAGCATAAACTCCGGGATCGGCCAATGAGGGCCGGTACGGTTTATGTCCCTTTTATAACATGTGAAGATCTGGAAGGAGAGAGTGATCATGACCAACAAAAAATTCAAGCTTGCGGCAATGTCTCTGGCTTTGACCGCCTGCGTTGCGGCAAGCCCTCTGGCCGCAAATGCAGAAACGGGCGCTGAGGCAACCAGCTCTACTCCTGCGGTGGAAACGCCTGCCCCTGCGGCTGAGCCTTCCGCTGAGAACGCTCCTACTACCAACGAGACCAAGCAGGAGTCCACTGGCGAGTCCAAGCAGGAAGCTGCCGACAAGAACGAGCAGAATGCTGCCGTTGAGAATAAAGTCCTTGCAGAAGCGCCTGCAGCAAAGGCTCCGGTGCTGATGACTGCCGCGCTGGCACCAGCTCCGGCTGCGCCCACTGCTACGCCCACCACTCCGGCGGAGGACAACACTGTTGCCACCATTACCCGTCAGGACGGCACTACCACCACTACCACCAAGTATACGAGCTTTGACGAAGCTGTCAGCAAAGCGAATGACGGCGACACCATTGAAGTGATCAAAGATGCCACTTCCACCGGTATCGATCTCCAGAACAAAAAACTGACGATCAAAGGCACTGCGCAAACGGTCACAACAACAACTGACAGCGGTACCGAGGAAAAAACCACCGTCAAGCCCAAGCTGAAGTTCGTAGCGAAAGACGGCCAGCCCCAGATCTTTGGTATCACGCTCCGGGGTTCCAATCTCACCTTCCAGAATATGGATGTTGACATGACGGGGGCCAGCTCCACGACCTATAACAACTGGAACGCCGTCTGCATGTCTGGCGATGCTGCCCTGACGCTGAAGAGCACCGATCTCTTTATGAATGGCAAGGGTTTGGATGAACGCAAGGACCAGGAGATTCTGAAACCGCATGGCATCTACATGGCTGGCCGTGGCCGCAACGAGCTCAATGTGGACGACCACTCCACCCTGACCATCAACAACTACTACAATGCCATCGCATGGGACGGCGTGGGCAACAAAGACAGCATCTACTATATCAACATCAAAGATGGCTCCACCTTCACCGCCGATGGCAATGAGGCAGGCATTGTCGGCTTGGAGTCCCTTGACGTTCTGGTGGAAGACAGCACCATGACCATCACCAACTGCAGGGCCCGCTACCCCGACAAGACCGATAACCGTGTATCGTCGTATGAGCATGAGGGCCGCAGCGGTCTGAATGGTGCCGATGTCACCATCACGCGGTCGAATGTGACCATCAGCGGCTGTGAGCAGGGCTACGGCATCCACACCCGCGACCTGCATGTGGAAAATTCCACCCTCACCACCGACAACAACGGCTACAGCAGCATCTTTATCACTGGCAAAGGTGAGTTCATCAACTCCACGATCAACGCCCGCGGCAACACCGGCCTTGGCAATGACACCATTGAGATCACTAGGTATCCCAATGAAACTGGCATTGGCTATCATTATGGCTCGCTGAAGGTGACGAACAGCACCCTGAACATCACCAATAACAATGCCACCGGCATCCGTTGCAGCTTCGGTGATCTGAACATTGACGATGCTTCCCGTGTGACTGTCCAGTACAACAAGGCCACCGACAACAATGGTTACAACAGCCTGTACGGTCTGGGCGGCGGCCTTGTGGTGCGCCGCGGCACCACGGCAAAGCTGGGTGCAAACACCACGATCAACAACAACAGTGCTGCGCTGGAAGGTGCCGACATCTTCATTCAGCCCGGCGGTAAGCTGACCTTCTCCGTAGGCAATGCAGGCATTGGTGATATTCTGGACAAGGGCCCGGACGGCACCGACTGCGGTCATAAGATCGACGGCTGGTATATCGATGCCAACGGAGCGCGTTGGGATTTCGACACTGACGCTGATTCTGCTCAGGCCTTCCTCGGCAGTCTGGATGAATTGCCCGATGGCGTCACCGCCAGCTACGATCAAGCCACTGGCCTGTATACTATCGCTGTAGATAAAACTGCTGGCAATGGCTTTGCCCTGAAAGCCGCTCATGCGGAGCTGCCCGCGCCCACTCCCGAACCGGATGGTCCCGACACTCCCAACCCGAACCCCAACCCGAAACCGGAACCGAAGCCCGGCCCGGATACCTCCATCACCCCGGAAGACCCGCAGCTGCCTCCCGTACAGGACGCACGGGCTGATACGCCGGACTCCACTGTTCTGCCCGCCAATCCCACGAATCCCGCTGTGCAGGACGCTCACGCCCTGCCGCAGACCGGCACCAGCCTGTTTGCTGCGCTGGCAATGGCTCTCAGCGGCTTTGCACTGACGATTGCCGGTGCATGGGCAAGCCTGCTGGGCAAGAACAGCAGACATTGAGCCTTCGGCTCCCTGTAATACCGCTATCCGCTTCATCCGTATCGCACATTTATAAAAGGCGAAAGGCCCCGGGACGCTGCGTCCCGGGGCCTTTCGTTTGCACATTTTACCGTTTCAGCCAGCCATCCACAGCCGACACCAGCGCCTTGCCGCGGCGGCCCAGCAGGCGGGGCAGCAGGATGCGGGCCATAGCCCACACGCCTGCAAAGTTGTACAGGATAACAGCCGCCGTGATCAGGCCGGTCCACAGGCCGTAGAGCGGCGTCTCGGCCAGCAGCACAAAGGCTTCTGCCACCAGTGCGGCCGCATTTACCAGCACACGGCCCGGATGCACCTGCATCCCGATCATCCTGTGGGCATCGATGGCACGCAGGATGAACACCAGCGCAAGGCCAAGGAAGGAGGCATAGGTCGCACCTACCGGGCCCCACCACTTGATGAAGAAGTAGTTCATGATGCAGTTGCTCACAGCGCCCGCCATCATGGTGATCATGCTGCGGGTGGATTTTTTATTCACCACGTACACGCTGTTCATGAACTGGTTGAAGCAGCTGCAGGTGGACGCCATGACAAGGAAGGGCACAAAGTGCCATGCATAGTAGTAGTTGGCCTTCATAATGTGCATCACCGGACGGCACAGCCAGATGATACCGGCGGCACAGCAGAACAGCACGCTGGAATAGGTGCGGAAGATCTGAGTAAAGAACTTTGCGCGCCCCTCCTCCTCGGTCACAGCGGAAAGCTGCCATGCATCGTAGAAGATCAGGCCCAGCGTGGTCAGGATCGTGGGCAGGAAGTAGCCGGTGGAAAGCAGGCCGCTCCATGCGTCGCCGTTGTGGCCGTCCAGACCGCTGCACATTTCGCGCACAAAGAACAGGTCGGATGCGTTGATGATCCAGAAGCTGATCTGTGCCGGGATCATGGGCAGCGAGAAGCGCAGCATCTGCTTCCAGAGGTTTTTGTTGACGCCCTTCAGCTCCACATAGTTCCACAGCTTTCCGGTAACGGAGAGGAACAGCACACTGACAAGGTCGCCGCTGATGATGGCCAGCAGGTAGCCGTTGGCGCCCCACTTGAAGCCCACCAGATACAGCACGTAGAAGGCCATGGTGGCCACGGTGCACAGCACGCCGTCCACGGCCACCAGCTTGTTCCACTGGCGGCTGCGCACGAACTGGGTGCACAGGGTGCGCAGGCAGCTCATGAGCACGTAGATGTAAATGAGCAGGCCGTACTGTGCCATATCGGGCAGAAACTGCGCAATGGGCCAGCACAGCACCAGAAGGCCAAAGCCGCCCAGAATGGTCAGCAGGCCGTTGGTGAACACCTGTTTTTCGCTGTTGCCCTTGTCCAGACCAAAGCGGATGATGGCGTTGGACATGCCCATGGACACGAACGGGATGAGCAGGTTCGCGTACTGGCTCAGGATCTTGGAAAGGCCCAGATCGGAAATTTCCGCCATTGCATAGGTCAGGAACGGCTGCACGATCAGGGTGAGCAGCTTTGACGAAAAGCTGGAAATGGCAAAGATCAATGTGTTGCCGGCAAGCTTTGAATATTTATCGCCGGACTTTTTTTCGTTTTCCAAGGGTACTCCCCTCCTGTTTTACAATTCGGATGCGGGCCGGTCTGTGACCGCCCGCATCCGCTTTCCCACTATTTAGTCACTTTAAAAGCGCCCGCCGGGCTTTCCAGTCCGGCAGCAGCTTTGCCACCTCGGCCCAGAAGGCCGGGCTGTGGTTGGGCTGCAAAAAGTGGCAGTACTCATGCACTACCACATAGATCTGCGCCGCCGGGGGCATATGATACAGCTGCAAAGCAAAGGTGATCTGCCGCTTTGCCATAAAGCACACGCCCCACCGACTGGTCATGCTGCGCACCTTGATGACAGGTTTGTGCCCGCCCAGCACTTCGGCAAAGGCCGGGTAGACCTTATCGCTCATGGCCGTAAAGTACGCCAGCGCGGTCTCCCTGTCCGGCAGGGGCTGTGCGTCCCGGGCGGCACGCCGCCGGGCACGTTCCCGGGCCTCCTGCACCCATTGGGCGCGCTCAGCCACAAAGCGGTCCGCAGCTTCCGCGCTCGTGCGCAGCGGCACGCTCACCGCCACGGTGCCGTCCTCCCGCACACGGATGTTCAGGTTCTTCACCTTTTTGCGGGTCAGCTCGTACCGAATGCCGTCCGCCGTGCGCAGCTGCGGCCCCGGCTGTTTTTCTGCCATGGGTCAGGACGCCTTTTTGACCCGGCGCAGCATTTCCAGCGGCAGCTGGGCCAGCACCACGGCAGCAAAGATCAGCACGCAGCCAAAGACTTCCCGGGCAGAAAGGTTCTGGTGCAGCAGCATCCAGCCGCCCAGCGCACTGAACACGCTTTCCAGACACATGATCAGGCTGGCAATGGCGGGGTTCAGGTCCCGCTGGCCCAGGATCTGCAGGGTGTAGGCCACGCCGCTGGACATGATGCCGCAGTAGAGGATCGGCAGCGCATTCTCCGCGAACTGCGCTGCGGAAGGTGCCTCGAACAGCAGGGCCGCAGCGGTGCTTTCCACCGACACCACCAGAAATTCGGCAAGGCTCAGCCGCACGCCGTCCACCTGCGGGGAAAAGTGGTCCACCGCAATGATCTGGAAGCTGAACAACACTGCACAGCTCAGCAGGAGCCAGTCGCTGGATTCGATGCTGCCAAAGCCGTTTTTCATGCACAGCAGATACAGGCCCAGTACGGCCACCACCATGCTGACCCACAGCTGCGCATTGCCCTTCCGGCCCAGAAACAGGCCGAACACCGGCACCAGCACCACATACATGGCGGTCAGAAAGCCGGCCTTTGCCGTGGACGGGTTGATGGTAATGCCAATCTGCTGTGCAGCGGATGCAGCAAACAGAAGGGTGCCGCACACAAAGCCTGCCGCCAGCAGCTTTTTCTTTTCAGCGGCGGTCTTTGGCTTTGCATCCGTGCCGTTTTTGCGGCGGATGGCGTCAAATACCAGCACCGTGGGGATCAGCACCAGCACAGCCAGCCAGCTGCGCCCCGCCAGAAAGCTGTAGGCCCCCATCCCGGAGCCTGCGCTCTGGGCTACAAAGGCCGTGCCCCAGATAAGGGAGCACAGCAGCAGGAGCAGAGAGTTTTTGGTCTGTGTATTCATCAGCCGACGCCCTCCACCTTCATCAGGCCGTACAGGTAGTAGCGGCTGGAATCATAGGAGATGGTCACACGGTACTGTGCCGCCGGGTCCAGCCCGGAAACGGTGCAGCGGTAGTTGGTGCCGTCGGTATGGATATAGTAGGTGCTGTCCGGCACATACTCTGCGCCGCCATCCACCTTTTTCCACAGTGCCACCTTGAATTTCTGGGTGCCCTCGGCGGTGCCGCAGGCCATGATATTCAGGCTGCCGGAGGGCGCAGTGAAATAGCCGGTGCTGCGGCTCCAGATGCCGTTGAACACGGCGTACAGGCAGCCGTCTGCCGTGGCCGCGGCAAACTTGGCAGAGGAGTCTGCGATCCCCTGAATGATCAGCGGGTCGGCGGTCGCATCTGCCCAGCGGGTGGTGTCCTCCTCCTGCACCTCGTCCGAGGTGCCCGTCACCTTGTGCACGATGCCCTTCAGGACATCCTTGCAGCTGGTCAGCCCCACTGCCAGCAGGACCGCCAGCAGCAGCGCAATGATCCTTTTTTTCATTTTCATACGTTTCCTCACGAAGCAACGCGCTTCTCTTTGCTATTCATCCTTCTGCCCATTTTTCGGGCAGATACAATTATAGTATACCGCATTTCGCCGCACTGCACAAGACAGACGGCTTTGTTTTGTGCGGTTTGCCGCCCGATTTTACCCTTCTTTGCCGGTCAGCGTCCGCAGCGCAGCGCATTCGGCAGCAGCCTGCTCCGGTGCGCCCGCACCGAACAGACTGCCGTACCGGTACAGCGCCCAGCCACCCGCGTTCTGACCGCGCAGGTCCTGCA
>OLPV01002451.1_pt1 | contig 12158 bp, 11 predicted proteins | sample 1671961 | NCBI WGS metagenome assembly OLPV01 (sample SAMEA3136630, study PRJEB25190) | human gut metagenome | biome: human gut; feature: human-associated habitat; material: faeces | place: Austria | collected 2013
GAGCCGATGTCGCCCGGAATTCTGTGGGGATGTCGCGCGTGCGGCGCGCAGCGGCGCGTCCCGGGCAACAGCCCCGCGGCGCTTGAGCGGGCATGACGTGGCGCATAAAATACAGTTGATAGAACGTTCTGAGTACGATGGAGCCGTCTGTGAGCAATAAATCGGAGCATGTCGTTAAGCTTTTTACCCCCACGATTCTGGACGACTGCGACTTCGAGGTTTACAAACCTGAGTTCGAACGGGTGTTTTCCAGCGAAAAAGCCACGAACATCGCCGTATCGGGCCCCTTTGGTGCGGGAAAGACGAGTGTGATGGCCACATGGGAAGCGTCAAAGGAGGGGTCCGAGGGTCACAACTATCTGCATCTCTCCTTGGCGAACTTCAAAGGGATCGAGAAGTTTGGTTGCGATGAAGATGATTCCGGGGAGGATAGAGGGGCCATCGAGAAAATGCTCCTCAACCAGCTTGTGCACAAGGTGGACTTCTGGCGTGTCCCGAAAAGTAGGTTCAAGACGACGGTTGTCGGCAAATTAGGGATCGCCATTCCGGTTATAGTCGCTGTCGTTGTCGCGCTTCTTTTGACGCTGGGCTTTGCGGAGTTTGATTGGTATCGCGCAAGGATGGCCGAGGGGGGAGGGGTGAGCTATCTTGGCCTTTTTGCTCCCTGGCTCTTACCCATTGTGGTCCTCATCTTGGCCTTTGTTGCTCGCTCCCCGTTTAAGGGCCTGGTCAAAAGGATAAGCCTTGGTGGAAACGAGGTGGAGCTCTTCGACGAGAAGAGCTCCACTTTCAACCGCTATATGGACGACATCATCTATCTCCTCGACTCTTCTGGCTGCGACGTGGTCGTGATTGAAGACCTTGACAGATTCGAGCGGCTCGATGTGTTTGAGGGTCTTAGGGAGATAAACAACCTCGTCAATTCGAAGCGGCGGAAGCGCAAGCCCATTCGCTTTTTCTACCTTGTCCGGGACGACATGTTCACAAGCGCTGACAGGGCCAAGTTCTTCGACCTCATCATCCCTGTCATTCCCTTCATGGACAAGAGCAACGCCGCCGACGTTTTGGCGCCTGAACTGGCAAAGGTGGGAATCGATGTTGAGCTCTCCTTTCTCAACGAGCTGTCCCTTTACCTCAGCGACCCGCGCGTCTTGGACGACGTGGTGAACAACTCTAGGCACATCAAAGTCGCCCTTTTCAGTGGGGATGATGGAGAGCTTGAGAGCGACGATGCCGAGCGAATAGTCGCCATGTCGGTCTACAAGGCGCTTTTCCCGGCTGATTTCGCCGACCTGCAGGCGGGAAGGGGATGCGTCAAATACTATCTCGAGAAGAGGAATGAGGCGGTCGAGGCCCGTCGTGCCGAAATCGATCGGGAAATCAGTGGACTTCAGGGAAAGATCGATGCGATGCGGGCGCAGGGCGAGTACAACGCCGATGAGCTGGCGCTACTGTATATGACTGGCAGTTATGGCGATATTGAGCAGCACTCATCAGTTTACGGATATCCTTCCCTAAAGGATTTATCTCCCGAGAAAAGAATGGAGGCAGTAAACAGCGACCAGGGGGCGAAAGCTAGATTCGACGAGTTGGTTCACTCGCTGATCGAGAACAATCAGGGGTTCGCTGATCGCTACGAAGAGATGCTTTCCAGCCCGAGGAGGAAGTCGCTAGAGTTTGCCGAAAAAATATCGAGGTTGAAGCTGGAATCCGCCGAGCTCTCTAGGATGAGCCTTCCAAGGTTGATTGCGTTGCTTAGTCAAAAAGATCGCGGCGATTACTTCGCTCCTCCAACGAAGGAGACATGCCCGGCGGGGCAGAAGCAGGCGCTTGACCGTATTGTCCGGGTGAGGGAAAGCGACGACTTCGGCCTCATAGAGTACTTGCTCTGCTCCGGGCGCATCAACGACTCCTATGAGCGATACATGAGCAACTTCTACCCGACGAGCGTCACCTCGTCCGACAGGGAGGTGCTCCGTCGGATTGTTCAGCATTCCGAGACCGACCCTCTGTACGGGTTCGACAAACCAGCCGCGGCCGCACGCAAGCTGTCTGTCGAGAGATTCGCTCAGAAGAATGCCCGAATCCTTTCCCTTTGTCATGAGCTTCTCTCGGATGCCGGCTTGCCTGATAGGAGAGCTCGGTTCTTTCAGTCCGTCTCGAACGATCGGGATTACCGCTTCGTCTTCTCGTACGTGGCTTCGGAGTTCGGCGATGCTGCGACCGTTCCGGTTCTTGAAGAGGTGTTGCCGGGGGCACTCGCGACATCGATTGATATGTTCTCAAGCGATTCAGCCGATGCTAGGCGCGTATGCCAGAAGCTTCTGACGGATAACCCCGTCATGCTTTCTGATAATGCGCCGCTGGCGCTATCGGTTCGCAACTTCGCCTCGGGCGATGCCAAGTTCCTTCATCCGGAGGTTCCTTTGGCCTCGTCTGTGGTCGATCAGCTGGAAAAGGTGGGGTATTCGGCAAGGGATTTGGAAATCGAGGGGTCTCACGAAGGTCTGCTCGCCGAGATATATTCCCATGGTCTGTACGAGCCTGACGCCGCTCTGGTGTTGAAACTGGTGAGGTCGCAGCACTCTGGGCAAGGGGACCTGCGTGGGCCGCAGCTCTCGAACGCTCTTGCCGTCCATTCCGAATGGCCGGCCCATGACAAGGTCGATGCTCATCCTGTCGAGTACCTGCAAACCTCGATAGGAAGCTTCGGCGAACTCGAAGATACCGAATTGACCGTTGCCTGGCTCGTGAACAAGCCGGAGATTTTGGAGGCCGACGGCCTCGTGGGCTCCTATGCTTCGGCCTTGAAGGGCGTTCCCGTCCGGGATGCCGGCGTTATAGAGGACAGGGGTGCCTTGGAGGCCCTTGCACTTGCCGATAGGGTTGCTCGCACGGGAAGGAACATCCTCTCGATATACGCGGCGAACGGAAACGCCGTGACTGAATCCGTCGCGATTCTCGTTAACCAAGGAACGGCCCCAAGCGACCTCAATCTCAAAGAGGAAGAGAGCATTGCTCCTGGCGCCAGCTTCCTCGTCGATCTCGGAAGGAGCGAGTCGGTAAGCGAGAAGGCATTCGCCAGCGTGGCCTCGGGGTACGGTGCCGTTTTTAAAGCCCTGACGGCGGGAGACCTTCCCGTCGACAGGGCGGAGAGCTTGGTGCGCGCTGGTTCCATCAAGATGACGAAGGAAAATCTCTCCCTGTACTCGAAGAGCTACCCCTCGGTAGTCGCAGACCTAGCTAGATCCGACATGGACGGATATGTTGGCATTGTGTTTGACGAGGCGGCGCCTGAGTGCCCGTTCGATGAAGACGTCGCACTGTCCCTTCTCCGCGACGAACCCGAATCGCCGGCCTTGACCCGGCTCGTCGAGGGTTTCGAAGGAGCCCAAAGAGTGGATTTCGGCCACTATGCGGATGAAGTCAACGCTAAGCTCATCGAGCTTTGCTTCGACGAGAGGGATCTTGGGGCCATTGGGGAGGCTTACGAGCCCTCGCTGCCTTCCGCCCTAAGAAACGCCATTGTCGACAAGTGCGTTGATTGTCTGGGCTCTATCATTCGCGATGGGGTTAATCTCTCCATGGCACTCCGTCTCGAACTCCTTTCATGCGATGGCATCAGTGCCGAAGACAAAGAGAAGCTCATCTCGATTGGATGCGAAACCTATTCCGCTAAGGAGTACCTAAAGATGCTCATAGCAGCTGGCATGGACGAGTACCTTGTCGCCGTTAACGGCAAGGGAAGCTACACCGTCGGCGGGAGCGCCGCGGCCAAAGCCATCTTGGAAGACCTGGAGAGGCTGAATTTGATATCGTCATTCAAGGATGATGGCGAGGGGAATTACAGAGTGCATGCGAAGCGAAAGAAAGAATAACCTCGGAATCTCGTCGCACCCATTTGGCATTCGACGCAGGTGATGGTCGGATTGATCCGCTTTGCGCGAATCGCTTCAAATGCCATTGGCTTGATGGGCCAAATGTTGCAGGACGAGCAGAGCGATTAGGCTCCAGATACTCGCGAGGATTGGAATCGGGAACTTCGGGCCCTCCCTTTCATTTTTCTCTAGGAGAAATTCCATGGCCAAGGGCTTCCTTACATACGGCCAGCAGGTCGGCAAGCTCGTCAACGAGAAGGGGCTCGCGGTGTCCCGACCGCGGCTAGAGGCGCGGACCAACGGGCCGCTTTGCTGCGGCGGCTCCGTTTTGGGATTCATGGCCCGCATGCAGCATTACGGCGGTGCGAGGCGTCTGCTTGATGCGGCTTCGAGCCTCGACGTTGCGCATTGCTTCGCGCTATCCAGACATGACGAAGTGACTGGCGTCGTGTATTCCTGTAGGGTTAACCCCGATATGCGCGTCTCGATTGGAGAACAGTCCGACGGTCGGGAACCCGATTGGTACGAGTTGGCCGATCGTTGCCGGGGCGGGCGCCCCTGCTCGTGATACCGTGGGGCTATGAGCCGAGAATTGTCGCGCAGCATGGGGCATTCATCATGACGTCGCTCGACGGCTCACTGGCTGACCCAAATCTTTTCATGAGCTAGGCGGTCGACTCCGAGGTTCGTCCGATTTGGATTCCCCCAAAGCTGAAGCCTTCCGTGAGAAGGTGCCTGGTGGCAAAGTAACGAGAAGCCGTGGCGTTGCGGTGGCTGATTCTGGCGGAAGGCTGCATTAGCCGGCTTCGGTTGCGAGGTTCATGTAGCCGCGCGTCGCTTGTGGAGAATCGTCCCATTGGGAATTTGCCCCAATGGGACGATTCCGTTTAGGGGAGAGAGGCCGTCTTCGGACTCGACCCGACCCTCCAGGTCGCCGCCGGGCGTTTTTATTATGCGCAAAGCGGTAGCCGCGATTTGCTGGTGCAATACGCTGTCCGCAGTGCTATTGGCAATACAAAAACCTGCAGGTCAAGCCAATAATCCAGCATATCGACGCCTTTAGTGTTTTTTCGTCTTGACAAAAGGGATGAGCGTCGTGGGCCCGCGTCCCGCATTGCCGGCTGAGGTCGCAACCTACGACGACTACCAACGCGAAAGGCTGCTGGTGAAGCCGGGCATGACCTGCTACTGGCAAACCCGTCGCAACCGCGACTCCATAACCTTCGACGAGTGGGTCGACCTGGATTTGTGACGATGAAGTCAAACTCCGACAATTTCCGCGCGAGCTCCGTCCAGGGCGTCGTGAAGCGCGTAAAGGCCAAGGGCGTGTCCGTGGTGGTCTACGAGCCCACGCTCGACGCGCCGGAGTTCTTCGGGTCCGAGGTAACGCACGACCTGGACAAGTTCAAGGCCAAGTGCGATGTGATTGTGGCTAACCGTTGGAGCGACGATTTGGCCGATGTTGCAGACAAGGTGTACTCGAGGGATTTGTTCAAGAGAGATTAACCACTTCAGGTGCTATGACCTGCACCATTTAAAGGGCATCATCTTAAGGTGATGCCCCTATTATTAATTTGGCTACAACACGCGAGCAGATAGCCTGCAGAGCAGCCATGGGCTATTTGTGCGTAGGATCGCCTCCCGCTACTACCCAATCTTGCTATTAAGAGCAATTAAGCATGTGTCCGGTCTCGGCAATGATATTCCCGACAACGCCATTCCTGTAGATTGAGATGCGTGGTCGAGGGGCTCTTTGCCCCATTGTTAGGGTGCTAGACAAAGGGGACGGTGCGGGTGGATAAAAATGCCGACTTGGGTGTTCGTAGGTGAATACCCAAGTCGGCATTTGCTGTCTTGGGGCCGAGAAAACCGAGCTTGGTATTTGCTTTGGGATACCCAGCTCGGTGTTTGTGATGCGTTTGGGCGAAAAGCTAGAAAATACCGCCTTCGGGGTTGCCCTCTATTACGCTGGCGGCGATGTTAATGCCAAAGTCATCCGTCGTAACCCCTCCGTCCGTGACGATAACGTCCATCTGGGGCTGCTCGTAGGTGCAGGTCTGGTGCTCCATTGCGGCCCCTATCTGTTGAGATTGCGAGTTGAATGTACCCCCTCGGAGGTCTTGCGTATAATGCAGAGGTCGTTACATACCTACTTCCTGAATGGTTTTGAAGCCTATGCAGCTGTCTCTTGCGAACATCCTCGTTGACGTGGACGGCATTGACGATTCTCGCTTCTTTGGTGACTACCTTGTGCCTTCTCCGGCGCCCGTTGCGGACCTCAGCCTCTGCGTGACCCCGGAACTCGTTCGGGCCGAGCGAGAGATTGCCAGTCAATCCTACTTCTCTGACACCTACCTGGCCCAGCTCGCCCTTCTTCGCCAGCTTGCCGAGAAGGGCCCTGCCGTCGGACGCTTCCTCATGCACGCTGCCGTGCTTGAGTACGATGGCCGCGCCTACGCCTTCACCGCTTTCAGCGGTACGGGCAAGTCCACCCACCTGCAACTTTGGCGCCGTACACTGGGCAATGCGGTCCAGGCGGTCAACGGGGACAAGCCCCTGCTGTACGCAAGTGACGCCGAGGTGATGGCCTGCGGCACCCCGTGGTCTGGTAAGGAGGGCTGGCAGCGCAACGTCTGCGTTCCACTTGGCGGTCTCTGTTTCATCTCGCGCGGCGAGAAGGACGTCTGCCGGCGCATCGAGCCGGCGGATGTCCTTGAGCGTGCGCTTAGGCAGCTCTACGTTCCCTCGGATGCTTCCGCCGCAGTTCTCACGGTGGAGTTTCTTGATGTGCTGCTGCGGCGCGTTCCGGTCTACGAGCTTTCCTGCACCATGGAACCAACCGCAGTTCGCGCTAGCTTCGAGGCTATGACGGGCCAAGACTTTGACGCGTGTTTAGTCAACAATGATGAAAGGAATTCCCATGAGGATTAAGCAGGGCTTTGTTATGCGAGACGTCGCCGGCCAGGCCGTGGTCATTGCCACCGGTGACGCCAGCCGAGACTTCCATGGCATGGTTAAGCTCAACCAGACCGCGGCCGTCGTCTGGCACGGCGTGGAGGAGGGGCTGGACGTGAAGGCCATAGCCGAGCGCCTCGTAGCCGAGCACGACGTGGAGGCTGGCCGTGCCCTCGCTGACGTTGAGGCGCTTCTCGCCCGCATGCGCGAGCAGGGCTTTGTTGAGGACTGACACATAAAAGAGCGGCTAGCCGAGAAGGATTCGGTTAGCCGCTCAGTGGTGCTACTAGTGGGGTTGGTTATCAATCGCCGCCCCAATCGCCGTCGCAAACGTCCTCCCAACAACCGAATGGGGAATCACTCACATGGGTGCCGTCTGGTTTGATGACGCACCACCTAGACAGAGTGCATACCTCATCCCCTCGCTCCAACAAAATCACGTCCATCTCCGGCGAGACGTACTCTCTGTTCTTTTTGTCCATATCGAGAAGCTCCCTTCGTTAGCATTTACAGTGGAGCTAAATTTACCCCCCCTCGCATGCTGCGCAAGTAGATATTTTGCCTGCCTGGCATGTTCCACAAAACAGGAAGGCAGATTTTCGTGGAGACCATCCAAGAACCGGTATCCAACGTGCTCAAGATCTTGGGCGATCCCAAGGCCGCGCCGGACGGCTGGAGGTGGACCAACCACCTGGTCTTCCAGGAGGTCGGGGAGGGCACCCTTGCCTTCAACACGCTGACGCGCGAGCTCGCGCTCCTCTCGCCTGAGGAGTTTGGCAGCCCGGACGAGTGCCTTGAGCTGCAGGAACGCTGGTTCCGCGTTCCGGCGAGCATAGACGACAAGAGCTCGGCGGACCTCGTGCGCCTGGTGCTGGAGTCTCTCCACCAGAGGCCCGAGCACGTCACCACCTATCACGTCTTCACCACCATGGACTGCAACGCGCGCTGCTTCTACTGCTACGAGAAGGACCGCGCCCGCCCGACCATGAGCGTCGGGACCGCGCACAAGACGGCCGACTACATCGTGCGCCACTGTGGCGGCAACAAGGTGCGCCTTGCCTGGTTTGGTGGAGAGCCCCTGTACAACGCTCAGGTCATTGACCTCATCTGCAACGACCTCGTTGAGCGCGGCATCGGGTACGAGTCCTCCATGATCTCCAATGGCTTTCTCTTTGACGAGAAGCTCATCAAGCGCGCAGCCGAGCTCTGGCGGCTTCGCCAGATTCAGATTACGCTTGACGGCACCGAGGGCGTCTACAACGCCGTTAAGCGCTACGTTGACGCCGGCGAGAAGAGCCCCTACCAGGTGGTGCTCGCAAACATCCGGGGTCTGCTTGACGCGGGCGTCCGCGTGATAGTGCGGCTCAATGTGAGCAGGGCCAACGCTAAGAATCTCCTGGCCCTGGTGGACGACCTTGAGGCGCGCTTTGCCGGCGCCAGGCTGTTCAGTGTCTACTGCGCGATGACGAGCGAGTTTGATGGCATCGACATCGTCCCCATGAGGGAGGATGCGACCAAGGAGCTCTCCTGGAGCATCAAGAATCTTGACCTGCGGCTTGAGCGTGCGGGCCTGCTCGAGCGCCGCGGCATCAAGGCCAAGATTCCGATGGCTCAGTGCATGGCCGACAGCGGAGGCTCCCTCACGGTGCTGCCCGATGGCCACCTGGGGCTCTGCGAGCACTACAGCGAGGACAACTTCGTGGGCAGCATCGACTCTGACGAGCTTGACGAGTCCGTGGTCCAGAGCTTCCGCGAGCGCGGCGAGATCATGCCGAGGTGCGCCACGTGCTTTGAGTACCCAACCTGCATCAGGCTCAGGAAGTGCCCCTTCTCGGCCAAGTGCCTGCCAGAGACGGTTGCTTTGGCAAAGACCACCCTGCAAGACGAAATGGTCTCCATGTACAACGCCAAGAAGAAGTAAATAGGGGCTTAGACAGCGTTTTTTAAATTCAGTCTTGTTATTTTCAATAAAAATGCAATCTTTCTTATTAGTTTAGTGCTGCAGAGAAAGGTTACATTTGCGATATTAAGGTCGACGATGGCAGAACCGTCATTCCTGGCTCCGGCTGGGGAGGAGAGTACTGGTGCGCTAAGATTCCCGCGGACTTTGGCGGTAACTGACCGTCCTTCTCGCCAATCCTTGCATACCCCGGAGGCGGGCTGCCTGTGCGATGTCGTATCATAAAACGGTTAGTCTCCCGGTCGGAAGGTAGGCATTCTCCCGTGTCCTCTGAGCATCCCAAAACCCAAGCCGAGCCCCTTGTGGCCGACGCGTGCGCCGCCGGCATCAAGGAGGTGCTCGATTCCGAGGGCTTCTACGTAGGGCCTCCGGTTGGCGTCTCCATGTGGCCCATGCTGCGCAACCGTCGCGATGCAATACTGGTGGTGCCGGCGTCCGAGCGCCTCAAGCGCTACGACGTGGCGCTCTACCGACGGGGCCAGATGATGGTGCTCCATCGCGTGCTGGGCCTCTACGAGAACGGTTACGTCATCTGCGGCGATAACTGCATTGCCCTGGAGCGAGTTCCTTTTGACCAGGTCTTTGGCGTGCTCAAGGGCTTTTACCGAGACGATCGCTACGTTGACTGCGGCATGTCGTGCAGCTACCGGGCCTACTCCAGGCTCTGGGTGGCGTTGGGTCCTGTCCGAAGGGCTTTTCGCCGAGCCTGGGGCCTGGTCAAGAGGGTGGGCAAGAGGATTCTCTTGGGCCGGCGCGGAACGGGGGAGCTCGCATGACGCAGTCGACCGAGGCCATGCGCCTCACTGACGACGAGGCCTACGTCACGCACCTGCTCTCCTGCGCGCTCACAGGGGCGGTGCCGCTGCCGCTGCCAGGGGGTGCAAGCTGGGAGGGCGCCTTCCGGCTTGCCGCGGCAAACTCGGTGACGTCCACTTGTGCTTTTGCGGTCTCCCGCGTGCCGGGCGTGACCCCAGGGGAGGTCAGCCGCTGGAAGGCCCAGGTCGATGCTAACCTCATGCGCCTCGCGCTCTTTGACGTAGAGCGCGAGGCAATCTTCCAGAAGATGGACGAGGCAGGCATTTCTCGCCTACCGCTCAAGGGGCTTGTCGTCGGGCGCGAATACCCCCGTCCGGAAATGCGCTGGATGTGCGACAACGACATCCTCTGTGGCCGCGCGGAGCCTCTTGCGCAGGGTGGCTACATGGCCGTTGACGAGGAAGACACCGCCCTTGAGCTGCTCCGCATCATGGAGGGTCTGGGCTACGAGGCCGAGGGCTTTGGCGCAGGTAACTGCGACAACTACCTCAAGCTGCCCATCTTTAATATGGAGATGCACCGACAACTGGCCGTGCCTGAGGTTGACTGGTGGAAGTACTACCAGAACTCATGGCTGCGTGCCCGTCCCGCGCGCGAGGGCTCCCTTGACTTTGAGCTTTCTCGCGAGGACGCGTACGTCTATCACATTGCACACATGTCCAAGCACTTTGAAGCCAGTGGCCACGGCATTCGCGGCATTGCGGACCAGTGGGTCCTCATGCAGGCCTGGGATGCGCAGATGGACCATGCGTATGTGGCGGCTCAGCTCAGGGAGCTGGGCATGATAGACTTCGAGCGGTCTCTTCGTACCCTTACGGAGGCAGTCGTTGGCAAGGACGCCTGTGGCCGCGTACTTGCGGGCGAGACGGGCGCTCTTTCCGATGGGCTTGGGCAGATGCTTGCCTACATGCTGGAGAGCGGCACCTACGGCACCCTCCAGAACCAAGTCACCAACAGATTGCGCCAGGAGGCTGAGTTGGACTTGGGCCGGGGTCCGAGGATGCGCTACATACTTCACCGGGTGTTTCCACCGCTCAAGAAGCTACAGCTTGGCTACCCCGTTCTTAAGCGGCACCCGTGGCTGCTCCCGGCAGTCTATGCGTACCGCATTGTGGTGAGGCCCTTCGTCAACGGGCGGCGCCTCAGGGCGGAGCTGCGCGTCCTCAAGGATGCGGATCGATGAGCGATAAGAAATGTGTGGGCACAACGGCCTCTGGCGAAAAACGCGCCGACGGTGCGCCCCGCCACGCGCTCGAGACGCTCCGCTGGGTGCGCTCCGTTTGCAGGAAGGACCTCTCCCGCGTGTGGGTGCTGTGCGCGACGCGCTGCGCGTCGGCGGTCATTGCCGTGAGCTTTGCCCTGCTCATGAGCGGTGCCATCGACGCCGCGACCTCGCAGGACGCCGCGGCCTTTGGGTCTGCGCTTGCGCTCTTCTCGGCTGCTATCTTTTTGCAGGTCGCGTTGTCTTGCATCTCAAAGTGGCTGTCTGGCAGCGCCCAGGTGCGCGTGGACAATGCACTGCGGGCCCACGTGGCGCAGCTTCTCATGCAGGGAGGACGACTCCCCGAGGGACGCCTGACCGGTGAGGTCATGAGCGTGCTGACGTCGGACGTCTCGGTGGTGGCCAATGGAATGGTGGCCATGGCCCCGGAGGTTCTCTCCATGGCAGTGCGCGCCGTTGCCGCCTTTGTGCTCATGTTTGCTGTGGCACCGCCGTTGGGCCTGCTCTTTGTGGTGGGCGGCTTGGTCTGTGTGGGCATCTCTCTTGCCATGAAGCGCTGGCTCAAGCGTCTTCACCGCGAGGCCCAGGAGGCCGAGGCCACCATGCGGGGACACCTGCAAGAGGACCTCGAGGACCTGGTGATCATCCGCTCCTTTGGCGCCGCCGGCCGCGTGATGGCCTCGCTGCGAGGGCTCATGGACCGCTATCTGGCCGCCTATGAGCGTCGCATTGGCGCGAGCGTGGCCAGCGGGGCTGTGTTCAGCGTTGCAATGCAGCTTTCGTATCTTGCGGGCTTCTGCTACGGGTGCTGGGGCATCCTCACCGGGCGCATGAGCTATGGAACGCTCATGGCGCTGGTCCAGCTGGTCGGACAGGTGAGGGCGCCGTTCTCCAGCCTCTCCGGTGTGGTACCGCAGCTTGCCGTGATCTCTGCGAGCCGAGAGCGCATCCAGGCCCTGGTCCCCGAACGTCGAGAAGTGCTTGCCGCGCCTGTGGGCGCCGCCTTTGAGGCGCTGCGCTTCGACGACGTGGACTTTGGCTATGCGGAAGGGGAGCCCGGTCTGGTGCTGAAAGACTTCTCGGCTGAGGTCCGTGCAGGCGAGTTTGTTGCGGTGACGGGGCCGTCCGGCATAGGAAAGTCAACAATGCTGGCGTTGGCTCTGGGCATGGTGGAGCCTGCGGCGGGGCACGTTACGGTTGCATTTGCGGGCGGGGTGGCCATTGACGCGGCGAGCCTTGCGCCGGGCGCGTTTGCCTACGTGCCGCAGGGCAACATGCTCATGAGCGGCAGCGTTCGCGAGGTGGTGGCCATGTCCGAGCGGGGGAG
>OLPV01002453.1_pt1 | contig 12153 bp, 9 predicted proteins | sample 1671961 | NCBI WGS metagenome assembly OLPV01 (sample SAMEA3136630, study PRJEB25190) | human gut metagenome | biome: human gut; feature: human-associated habitat; material: faeces | place: Austria | collected 2013
AAAGGACGTGGCCAGGTCTTTTGAGCTTGGAAATCTGGGCATCAAAAAACCTGGCCACGTCCTTTTTATAGGACGGAAGCCAGGTTCCGTGATACCACCTAATTTCACAGAAGGCTCGCACCTTCTGCCTCTGTAAGTACAGAAAATCTATACTCTGACCCGTATAACGGAGGTCCTTCCGTTGCAGCCTACTGACCGGATGATGTTCGGTGCAAAGCTCAAAGATGTATTCACAGGAAGTTTCCCGCGGGCCTCTCACCAATCGGCGCCTCTCTGTACGGATGCTTGCTGCTACTGGTTCTTATCCATGCATTTTCTTATGAATCAATCATACCTGTGTAGTATACAAACTTCTGCTTTTTTTGTCAAGGGGCTGATTTGCCGTCAAAGTTACTGTCCGCTCCGTTTTCGGTAACTATTTCCTTACTCTGCCTTCACCGGGTCACTTACGCTTACTTCGTGGTCATACCATTTTCCTTTTGTTCCGACCAGTGCCAGATCAAAGGTTTCATCCAGTGCTTTTACCGGAACATCAAAGCCATATACTTCTTCTGTACTTCCGTCATCATAGGTGATCGTATCGGTTGTTGGCTGCAGAAGTTCTGCACCGTCTTTCTGTGCATCTGCTGCTTTTCCCACATACAGGTTTACGATATTCTTAGATACCAGGCTGATATGGATCGTCATTTTTCCGTCTTTTACTGTCAGGATACCTTTTCCGTCATTTGCTTCGTTAACATGGAACATTCCACTGTCTGTGTCAAATTCTGCTTCATAAGTACCAGCTTCCAGTGTGCCAGCTGTTTCCTCTGACTCTTCGGAAACAGCTGCATCATTTCCATCCATTGCAGCTTTGGTATGTGCTACATACAGATCCTGGATAGCAGAGATCTCTCCCAGTCCTGCGATCTGGGTATCAATCTTGTCAAATGCTCCTGATGCCTCGAACTGGCTCTTCCAGGAATCCTCATCATCTCCGGCCATATCGTTGTTTGCATGGTCTCCGGCTACTACCATCAGCGGACGAAGCACTACTTTTTTGTATCCCGCTTCTTTGATCTTTTCGATCACTGCTTCACATGCGGTATCTTCCGGCTCGCCTTCTACAGTTCCGATAAATACATTCTTGTATCCCAGATCGTTCATCTGGCTCTGCATCTGGCTGTAACTGATCTTTGCAGTGTGAGAAGTTCCGTGTCCCATGAATACGAATGCGGTTCCGTCTGCCTCTGCCGCATCCAGATCATCATATCCTGCAGTTTTTACTGCCTCTGCTGTGATGGCTTCTGCTACTGCTTTTTTGTCATCATTGACTGCATCGTCACTGTCACCGACTTCTCCTAACAGTGGTTCTGCGATGCTTACGGATTCAAATTTATCTTTGTAGCTTTCTACTGCTTCTGTCAGTTCGTCATACTCAGCGCCATGCATCAGATGAGTCGGCTGTACCACCAGGTTCTTTACACCATTGTCTACGGCACGCTGCAGAGCCTGATCCATATTGTCGATCTTCTCGTCATCACGGGCCTGTACATGGTTGATGATGATCTGTGCGGTAAAGGCTCGTCTTACGGACCAGTCCGGATATGCGGTCTGCAGGGCTTTCTCGATACCTCCGATATCTGCTGTACGGCTGTCATTGAAAGAAGTACCGAAACTTACTACCAGCAGTTCGTTGTCACCGATGTCATCTCCGTTTAACGGATCGTCCTTGGATGCATCACCGGTATCTCTTCCGAAGTAATCAGGGTCTGCATTTTCACCTTCTACCAGTTCTTTCTGTGCGTCGGTCAGAGCATCCCAGGCTTCTTTGGCTTCTTTACACTGTTCGTCAGTGTTGTCATTTCTTTCCTGCACATAGATCTGATCGATCAGGGCTGCTACTTTATCTGCTGCCTCCTGGTCAGATGCACTGTCATCTGCGGCTTCTTCGGTGGCTTCTGCCTCTGTTTCGGTTGCTGTGGATTCGGATGTTGTTTCTTTGGTGTCGCCACAGCCAGTCAGAAGTGTTGCTGTCATGGCTGCTGATAACATCAATACTACCAGTTTCTTTTTCATGTTAAATCCTCCTGTTCTCAGATATGAGTACATAAATGAATAAAAAAGAAAATCATAATTGATCCACCGGACCAATTATTAATGTCCAATACAAGAAAAACCTCCGCCAATTGGCGGAGGCACAGGTTACACAAGAATCAGCCAGTATGATTCTGACTTTCTTAATTTTGTACTGCCAGTCCCTCGTGGCCTGAATTCTCAGTTACCGAGCACAGTAACTGTTCTTATTCCCGTACTGCGAAAGGCAGGTCTCCCGACTGATCGCTCTGACACTTTGGCTCCCTTCCCGGTTTTCCAGTGGTTATTAACCTCAACTCGCGAATTACGGTGACGAGTTCGTACCGGATTCTCACCGGTTTCCCTTTTCACCGGACATTTTTTCGTCCGGCACCTTACACATTTTATTCAGTTATGCTGTATTTCCTGTTTATTCTAGCACCGCTCCAATTACTTGTCAATGTTGCATCGTAACTGTTCAGTAACCTCACAGTTACGATGCAATATGCATTTCTAATCACCTTCGGTGATGGCATTTTGACTTGTATGTCTCTGGATTTTGGCAAAAAACAGCCAGTCTGACCAGTCACTGAATAGCAGCTGATCAGACAGGCTGTTCCTTTTATTCATCTGTCATAACTTTTCAGTACCTTCACAGTGGGTGCTGAGCAGTTACGTATCTGATATGTTTTAGTTTGCTGTAGAAGCGCTCTTTCCATCAATTGCAGCTTTACTATGTGCTACATACAGATCCTGGATAGCAGAGATCTCTCCCAGTCCTGCGATCTGGGTATCAATCTTGTCAAATGCTCCTGATGCCTCGAACTGGCTCTTCCAGGAATCCTCATCATCTCCGGCCATATCGTTGTTTGCATGGTCTCCGGCTACTACCATCAGCGGACGAAGCACTACTTTTTTGTATCCCGCTTCTTTGATCTTTTCGATCACTGCTTCACATGCGGTATCTTCCGGCTCGCCTTCTACAGTTCCGATAAATACATTCTTGTATCCCAGATCGTTCATCTGGCTCTGCATCTGGCTGTAACTGATCTTTGCAGTGTGAGAAGTTCCGTGTCCCATGAATACGAATGCGGTTCCGTCTGCCTCTGCCGCATCCAGATCATCATATCCTGCAGTTTTTACTGCCTCTGCTGTGATGGCTTCTGCTACTGCTTTTTTGTCATCATTGACTGCATCGTCACTGTCACCGACTTCTCCTAACAGTGGTTCTGCGATGCTTACGGATTCAAATTTATCTTTGTAGCTTTCTACTGCTTCTGTCAGTTCGTCATACTCAGCGCCATGCATCAGATGAGTCGGCTGTACCACCAGGTTCTTTACACCATTGTCTACGGCACGCTGCAGAGCCTGATCCATATTGTCGATCTTCTCGTCATCACGGGCCTGTACATGGTTGATGATGATCTGTGCGGTAAAGGCTCGTCTTACGGACCAGTCCGGATATGCGGTCTGCAGGGCTTTCTCGATACCTCCGATATCTGCTGTACGGCTGTCATTGAAAGAAGTACCGAAACTTACTACCAGCAGTTCGTTGTCACCGATGTCATCTCCGTTTAACGGATCGTCCTTGGATGCATCACCGGTATCTCTTCCGAAGTAATCAGGGTCTGCATTTTCACCTTCTACCAGTTCTTTCTGTGCGTCGGTCAGAGCATCCCAGGCTTCTTTGGCTTCTTTACACTGTTCGTCAGTGTTGTCATTTCTTTCCTGCACATAGATCTGATCGATCAGGGCTGCTACTTTATCTGCTGCCTCCTGGTCAGATGCACTGTCATCTGCGGCTTCTTCGGTGGCTTCTGCCTCTGTTTCGGTTGCTGTGGATTCGGATGTTGTTTCTTTGGTGTCGCCACAGCCAGTCAGAAGTGTTGCTGTCATGGCTGCTGATAACATCAATACTACCAGTTTCTTTTTCATGTTAAATCCTCCTGTTCTCAGATATGAGTACATAAATGAATAAAAAAGAAAATCATAATTGATCCACCGGACCAATTATTAATGTCCAATACAAGAAAAACCTCCGCCAATTGGCGGAGGCACAGGTTACACAAGAATCAGCCAGTATGATTCTGACTTTCTTAATTTTGTACTGCCAGTCCCTCGTGGCCTGAATTCTCAGTTACCGAGCACAGTAACTGTTCTTATTCCCGTACTGCGAAAGGCAGGTCTCCCGACTGATCGCTCTGACACTTTGGCTCCCTTCCCGGTTTTCCAGTGGTTATTAACCTCAACTCGCGAATTACGGTGACGAGTTCGTACCGGATTCTCACCGGTTTCCCTTTTCACCGGACATTTTTTCGTCCGGCACCTTACACATTTTATTCAGTTATGCTGTATTTCCTGTTTATTCTAGCACCGCTCCAATTACTTGTCAATGTTGCATCGTAACTGTTCAGTAACCTCACAGTTACGATGCAATATGCATTTCTAATCACCTTCGGTGATGGCATTTTGACTTGTATGTCTCTGGATTTTGGCAAAAAACAGCCAGTCTGACCAGTCACTGAATAGCAGCTGATCAGACAGGCTGTTCCTTTTATTCATCTGTCATAACTTTTCAGTACCTTCACAGTTATAAGCCAACATGCATTTAAAATCATCTCGCGGAATATAACCTACTGAACAGTTAGATTGACAGTATCATCACATCTTGGGAGACAACTTATGAAAAACAGGCACAAAAAAGAAAATAAATCCACAAAAAAGCATCGCCGGATTTTCTGGATATTCGTCTTTTTCCTTGTGGTCGGAATCGGAGTTACCTCATATATTCTCCTTTTTTCTGCATATACCAGACGGGTAGAACGTGAGGCAATAGCTACCGGCACCGTGCAGGAAGAAATCTACAGTTTTAAGAGCCGACGGGATCTGCTTTCCCTGACACCGGAGGTCAAACGGGCAGCTTTATACGGACGTGCTACCGAAATTGATTATGGTACTTATATTATTCCTGGACTTAATGCTACAGAAACACAGGTTTTCGGAGAAAAAAATACTTCTTCCATCTGTACTTCCATGACTCCTCAGGGACTTGCCGTTACCGAAGATTACCTTCTGGTCACTGCTTACTGTCATACCAATACGCATAACTCTGTCATCTACGTCATCGATAAAAAGACCCATGAATTTGTAAAAGAAATTGTTCTTCGAAATAAATCCCATGTCGGCGGGATCGCATACGATACGATTCATAACAACATCTGGATCTCCTGTATGTCCCGTGGTATTCCACAGGTCAATGCAATCACATTGGAACAGCTGAAAAACTATTGTTTTCAGAATGGCGATCAGCCGATTTCCTACTCGCAGTCTTACGATCTGTATGCAATTACACGAAATTCTTTTCTGACCTATCATAATAATGCATTATATATCGGTTATTATACTTCCAATTCTGCAAGCGTACTGGAAGAATATGATATCACCGAAGATGGAACCTTACAGACCAGTACCGTCGATGATGACACGATAACAACCGGTCAGCTGGGTGTGGATTCGCTGACACCACTTGCCCTGCCATCCGGGATGCGCGTGATCACAGAACGGGCACAGGGTGTGGCATTTTATAAAAACAGGATCCTCACCTCTCATTCTTACGGGGTGCTCCCGGGATCTCTGAAAGTATTTCCGAATTCTCTGCAGATGCTTCTTGAAGAAGACACCATGCTGCAGAAGATCCGTTTTCCGTCAAAACTCGAACAGATCTATGTGGATGGTGACGATCTCTATGTACTGTTTGAATCCGCTGCATATGGCTATCGCTATACTTCGCTGACACAGTTTGACCGGATCTTAAAATTAAATCTGAATACCCTGCTGACAAACAGCACGAACTAATATTATGACCAAAGGAGGGATTATATGAAGCAGTATCTTTTTCTGGGCGACAGCATCACCGATGCGGATCATCTTTTTGATCCTGCCAATCTTGGATACGGCTATGTCTCTCTCCTTGCCCGCAGACCGGAATATGCAGACGCCAGATTTGTAAATCGGGGACATGAAGGATTTACCATTGAACGGGTGTTACAGATGCTCCGTCGGGACGGGATCGGCGGTCATTGGGATGCGATCACCCTCCTTGCCGGAGTTAATGATATCCCCGTGGAACTTTTTACTTCTCACTCCAGGATTCCTCTGGAGTTTTCTGCTTTTTACCGGGAAGTGCTGGATCTTTTATGCCAGCATACTTCCACCATCCTGTTACTGGAACCGTTTCTTTTTGATGAACCGGCAGAATACTCCGCCTGGCATCCGTATATCGAAAAAGAAAGCCAGATCATCCACGATCTGGCACTCTCTTATTCTGCTCATTTTATCACGACGGACTCAATCCTCCGACAGGCAGCTCGCCAGGAAGGAGTCGATGCGATCACGACCGACGGGATTCATCTGACGCCACATGGCAACACGCTCCTTGCTGATCTCTGGCATCAGGCGTTTACTGCTCTTTTCCATGACTGACCCCGCCTTCTTTTTCTTTCTGCTTTCGTCTCCGGTTCATGATCCCACCGATTCTTCCTGTCTCTTTTGCAGACAGAGTCTTCCACCCTTCTTCAAGCACCTGATCGAGAAGTCCTAGTTCCTGCGCGATCTCATATTTCATCTGCTCTTCCCGGCTCATCTTTGCGATATCCTCCCGGCTTATCTTTTTCTCTTTTCCCATAAAAAAAGTCACACTCCTTTTCTCTTGAAGTATGACCTTTTTTTCTCTTTCTATTCACGTTGTTCTTTATTTCGGAATGATGATCGATGCGATGATGTACGCAAGGATTCCGGATCCTCCCATAAAGGAAAAGATCACCCATGCCAGTCTCACCAGCGTCGGATCGATGTTAAAATATTCTCCGATTCCGCCGCAGACTCCACAGATCATATAATTGGTTGAGGAACGATATAATCTCTTATTTTCCATATTTTGATTCTCCTTTTATCATATAAATTTTTACTCTCTGTTATTTTTTCGGATCCACGCTTAAAATATATCCGTTACCCATTCCACAAACCAGTTAACCGGATCAAAATTGGTATGGTCACTGATTTCACTCATAACCTCATCTTTCATCTCCTGAAAATCCCCGCTGTTGATGGAAAATGCATCCACCAGATCATTTCCTCCCCGGATTCCTCCGAGAAGCATCCCGCAGATCAGAAGGGCAAGCCCGAGTCCCCCGCAGATTCCGCTGGTTACAAGTAACCCTTTGTTCAAACGCTTCATTCCGCCCTTGCCTCCTTTCCTTTATGTACGATTCTTGAGATAAAATTCAGCGTGGTACGTAATACACGCGGACACAGCTGAAAGGTAAACCACAGGAAAAATACTGCGCATAAGATTCCCAGTGCGATGCAGATCAGACCGCCGCCCATGCTTACCAGTCCGGCTGCCGGTGAACTGATCGCATGAAGGATCCCTTTGATCAGAACGGCGATCCCGCCTCCGATCATTCCAATCGCTACGGCGAAAAAGCTGATCCACAGGGCAAATACGGTTGCCAGGATTCCGATAAAAATGCCAAGTGCTCCACCGCCAACGCCGAGAAGCATCGGAGATGCAAAGACCAGTATAATGATGAGCAGTGCCCATCCGCCAACACCGCGTTTCGGTTTTCTCGCCTGCATCGCATACGGGCTTTGCGTACTGCTATTCTGCCAGCCTTGCTGTGTACTCTGATTCCATCTGTTCATTGTCTGCCCATTCTGCTGCCAGCCATCGGCGTCCTTCGTCTGACTTTCTGTCCCTGTATTTTCCATATCGGTATCATTCGCTCCGAATGTCGATCCGCCATACTGCAGGTTTGCCTTGATGCTTGCTGCTACTTTTCCCGGACTTCCCAGTTCCTGGATCACGGCATCCTCGTTTTCCTCCCCGGCATCGTCAAAATATTCCTGATAATAGCGAATGGCTTCCTGCCGTTCTGCCGGCGGCAGATCCTGCAGAAGTCTCGCTAATTGTGCAATAAACTGCTCACGATTCATTGTTGATTCCTCCCTCAAAAACCATGGAAATATTGGATGAATATCTCTTCCACTCCTCTTTGTATAACCCCAATTGGGCCAGTCCCTGCTCGGTTACTTTATAATATCTCCGGTTGCGTCCCGCACATTCCAGATCATAGACCATCAGGCACTGATCTTTCTGCAGCCTGCGAAGCACCGGATACAGGGTGGAATCGGAAATGTCGATAACCTTCCGCACATCCTGTGTGATCTTATATCCGTAAGTGCCTTCCTTCTCTCTCGAGACAACGGCAAGAACAATGGCATCCAAAAGAGCCGCTCCTGTATTAAATACCATATCGCACCCCTTTTTCTTTTTTCTGTATGTTCGAACCCTTTCCCGATCTGTTTTCACGAAAAGACTCCGCTCATACCTTTCTCCCGGTTTCCCGGACCGTATGTTGTTTTGCATTTAATACTATACATCGTATAATATTAGATGTCAACAAATCCTGGGAATCTTTAAAATATCTTAAGACTTCTTCTAAATATCTACAAAAAGCGGCTGCCGCGGAGGTTACACCTCCACAGCAACCGCTTTTCCAAGCGCAAATGAATATAAATAACACTCTTTTACCTTTTTTCCATACGCGCGTTCCAACGCCTGACTGTAATAATGCATCTGTCTCTGATACCGGTCGATCAGTTCCTGTCCCTCTTTTACATGGTCAGTTTTATAATCCACCAGCACCAGGCCGTCCGCCTCTTCCCAGAAAGCATCGATGATTCCCTGCACCAGGATCTGCTCGCCCTGATTCCACGCGGGATTTCTCTCACTGGCATCGATACTCATCACAAACTGCTGTTCCCGGTGCAGCGTGCCAAGCACAAAGGCTTCTTTCATCCGTTTTCCCACAGCTGAACGCACAAACCAGCTGATCTGACTGGAACGCACCACTTTGGCCGCCTCTTTGCTGATCTTTTCTTCCTTCAACAGTTCTTCAATCTGCTTCTCGATTGCCTGCTGCGAATCTGCTTTTGAATAGTCCAGGCACTCCAGGATCCGGTGATATGCGGTTCCCCTTGCTGCGCCCTGCAACAGCGGCTCCCTGCTCTCCTTCATAAAATCGGGAATGATTGGTTCCTGTTCTTTCTCCTCATACAGATAGACGGTCTCTTCCTCCGGCTCCTCTCTGCCCTGTTTTTTCAGCTCTGATACGCTGACCTTCGCCGGAATCTCCTGTAAGTATCCATACGGATACTCATAGGAAAATTTCTCTTCCAGATCTTTGCGAATCTTCGCATCAAACACCTCCTGTGGATCCCAGGTTTCATATACGACTCTTTGCCGTACCCGGTCTTCCCTGTCTGTCACCTGATCCGTGATCAGATGTTCCATCTCAAGCACTTCTGCCGGAAATTCTCCGTTCTCTCCTGCAAGCGCAGGAAAGATCCAGTCCCAGTAGCAACGTGCACCTTCCCGCATCCCGTAAGGAAGTTTCTCTTCCTGCCATTCCCGCGCCTCCGCCTGTACTGCCTGATAATCCTCTATTTTTTTCACGGTTCCGGTAAGGATCAGTTTTTCTTTTGCTCTTGTGAGTGCCACATATAATACACGCAGTTCCTCACCCAGACTCTCCAGCCGGATCTGTTTCTGGATCACCTGCCGCACCAGTGACGATGCCTGTGTCCGCTCCTTGGGGTCTACCGCCTGCATCCCGATTCCCAGATCCTGATGGATCACCAGACCGGTGCTGGCATCGGACATATTAAACCGTTTCCCCATCCCTGCCGCAAAGACAATCGGAAACTCCAGTCCCTTACTTTTGTGGATGCTCATGATCCGCACCGTATCTTCCTGTTCTCCACGGATATTGACCTCACCAAAATCCACCTGATATTTCTGCAATTGTTCCACATACCGGATAAAATTAAACAACCCGCGGTAACTGGTGCTCTCATATTCCATGGCTTTTTCCACCAGCATCTGCAGATTTGCCCGCCGTTGTGCACCACCGAGCATCGCACCTGCGTATAACCCATACCCGGTCTTTGCCAGAATCTCTCCGATCAGTTCATGAATCGGCGTATAAGTAACCTTTTCACGGAGTTTTTCATAGACAGACCAGAAATTGCCAAGTTTTTCACACAACTCCCCGTCCTGTCCCTCCTGCAGATAGTTCCAGACACAGCCATAGATTTTCTCCTGCGGATAGCAGGCTTTTAACAGTGCCAGCTCTCTCGCACTGCACCCGCCTAACGGCGATAACAGGACACCGGTAAATGGAATCTCCTGCATCGGATTATCCAGGATCCGCAGATAGTTCAGGATCGTCTGTACTTCTGTCGTGGAAAAATATCCTGTTTTTGAGGTAGCATAGGCAGGGATTCCCATGTCCATCAGTACATTGACAAAGTTCTCCGCCCAGCCGGTGATCGTCCGAAGCAGGATCACACAGTCCTGATAACGTGCGGGACGATACTGTTTTTCTTTCTTATCCCAGACCAGTTCTGTTCCCACCATGCTGCGGATCTTTTCTCCGATCATCCGTGCTTCCAGCTCCTGATCGCTCTGTTCCTGCATCTTCTCATCCATACCGTCCGTGCCGGTCTGTGCCACAAGCACCTGGCACGCCGGTTCTTCCGGTACTCCCTCCGGCTTTTCTTCAAATACCGCACCCGGATACAATGCCGCATCTGCATCGTATTCCACTGCTCCCAGATCCTTTCCCATGATCCGGTAAAAGATCTGATTGACTCCTTCGAGCACCCCGGCTCTGCTTCGGAAGTTTTTGTGTAGGTCGATCCTCTGACATACACTGTCTTCCAGACTGTAGGTTTCGTATTTTTCCATAAAAAGTTCCGGTCTGGCAAGGCGGAACCGGTAGATACTCTGCTTCACATCGCCCACCATGAACAGATTATGCCGCCCGAAGCGAAGCTGTGACACACTCTGCAACAAAGTCTCCTGCACCAGATTGCTGTCCTGGTACTCATCGATCAGGATTTCCTCAAAACGATCGGAAAACTCATCCGCTGCCTGGGTATACCGGATCTCCCCATCTTCTTTTTTGACCAGGATCTCCAGCGCAAAGTGTTCCATATCTGTAAAATCAACGATATTTTTCTGTCGCTTTTTTTCCGAAAATGTCTCGATAAACTGCCGGGTCAGACGAATCAGTTCCTGCACCGGCTCCCTGCAAAGTTCCAGTTCTTCCAGCACTTCCTCCGTTGTCTCATAAAAATAATTCTCCTGCAGTTTTTTCACAGCATCTTTTGCCTGATCCCGCAGGTTCTTCGCCAGCTCCCGCTTATCCTCCTGCACACTGTCATCTTTCTTTCGTGACAGTGCTTTTGGCTTCCAGCTATCCAGCAGGACTCTGCATCCGTCAAAATCCTGTGTTGCGAAAGCCTCTTCCAGATCTCTTCGAAGCAAAAGATCCTGTTCCAACGCTTCTCCGTACATATATGGTCCGCCGGGACTGTAGATCACTTCTTTGCACCGTTCCTGAAGATAAGTGATCTGATCCAGCAGGTGTCCGGCATCCTCCCACAGTTTTTTCATCCATATACAGGACACCAGCTCTTCCTTTGTCCGGATCTTGTATGCCTTCGTACAGCTGTCCAGCCATTCCAGCGGCCAGGGATTACTCATGGCAAACTCATACATCCGGAGAATCAGTTCCGTCAGCACCTCATCGCTTTTTCCGGTGGCAAAACTCTCCACAAAACGGTCAAAACTTTCGGTTCTCTCCTGGTAACTGCTCTCAAGCACCTCTTTTGCCACATCCTGTTTCAGCAGTTTGATCTCGCCCTCATTTGCCGTGCGGAATCCGGGATCCAGATCGATGGTATGAAAATAGTTTCGGATCACATACGAGCAGAATCCATCGATCGTCGTGATCTGCGCGTTGTGGATCAACGTCTGCTGTCTTTGCAGATGTTCATTTTCCGGATCCTGTTCCAGATAATTCTCCACAGCTTCCGTCAGTCTCTCCCTCATCTCTCCGGCTGCTGCCCGGGTAAATGTCACAATCAGTAGTTGATCGATATCGATGGGATGATCTTTTCTGGTCAGTTTTCCCAGGATTCGTTCTACCAGAACAGCAGTCTTACCGGATCCTGCCGCCGCACTGACCAGGA
>OLPV01002454.1_pt1 | contig 12150 bp, 15 predicted proteins | sample 1671961 | NCBI WGS metagenome assembly OLPV01 (sample SAMEA3136630, study PRJEB25190) | human gut metagenome | biome: human gut; feature: human-associated habitat; material: faeces | place: Austria | collected 2013
CGTTGGGACGGAGTCTTTTTCTTTGCCGTTTTACTCCCTCTCACCTGCGATTTCGCGATTTACTCCCCGTGTTTCGAGACAGCAAGGCACGGGGCAGTATTCGGAGGAATGGGAGTAATGATTTATCCCTAGTGAGTAGACGCGCTGTTTTTGTCCCCGAGGGCGAAAAAAGGCCGTTTCAGGGCCCGTGAAACTCAAATCGAACTCAATAGGCTTTTCGGCAGCCTCCGCACGGCATTTCCCCAGGTGGTTAATGGGGAGTAAAGAATCTCGCCGTCCCAAGGAAAGCGGGAGTAATCAGGGGAAATGCCGCGGTGTACTGCCGTGTGCCGCCGTGTAAGCCACCGCGTCGTTTACTCCCCGGACATGCCGGAAATGACTTGGAACGCAATGGGGAGTAAAAACTCAGCATACTCAGGTGCGAGCGGAGCTCACCGCCTTGCCTGGCGCCCTGATTCGGTTGCGCTGGTTGCGAAATGCGGGGAGCAGCTACAGCGAGGCTTTCCAGTCCTCGTACTCGGCGGCGTCGATCTCGCCGTTCTCGAGCTGCACGCGCTTCTCAGCCAACAGTTCAATCGCCATCGCGGCTTTGGGGGCGCGTGGAGCCTTGGGGTTCAGGGAGAGGCCCGAGCCGAGCGCCTCGCGGAGCCTGTCGACGCTGTCCGTGCGGGAGAACTCGTAGGGGTACTCCTCGAGGAACGGGTCGTCCTGCCAGTCGAAGCCGCCGACCTTGAGCCAGCCGTTCTCCTGGCACTTCTCCACGAGCTCTTCGTGCTCGCGGCCGGTTATCCTCTCGAAGCCGTCTGACTCATGAAGCCCCTCCAAGTGCGATAAGTCCAGATGGATGAAATGGCGATTGCAAGGCCTCTGGGCGCTGCCCTCGACCCTCATCAAATAGCAAAAAGTATACCGCTGTCCCGCGACGCAAAGCTGCGTGCGGAACAGCGGTTTGTTGAGCTGCGTTGTACGGGGATTATGCGCGCGACGTCGATTGGGGGGAAGGGCGCTGCGCGCATCGAGGAAGAACGCGGATTCTGGCGGAGTGCCTTCTTAGCGCACGACCAGGACGGGGCAGCCGGCCTTCTCGCATACTGATTTGCTGACGCTGCCCATGAGGACGCCTTGCAGGCCGGTCAGGCCGCGGGAGCCCATGACGACGAGGTTGGCCTCGTTGTTGCTTGCACTCGTGATGATCTCTGCGGCGGGGTTGCCGCAGGCGGTAAGGCAAGTGGCTGCAACGCCGTTTTTCTCAAGGACTTCTGCTGTTTTGCGGGCAGATGCCTCTGCCTCGGTCTTACCCTTGGCATCGACGTAGCAGCTGATGACCTTGGTCTCGGCGTCTTCGAGGTCGAGGGACTTGGCGGCAAAGGCCGCGGCCTTGAGGGAGGGTGTGGAGCCGTCGGTCGCGAAGATAACCTTCTTGAGCAGGGACTCGTGGTGCTGGTGGTTATCCAGCTCGGCAGATGTGGCGTCGGAGCCCTCCGCGATGCGCTCTTTGTCAAGCTTGCGGTTGCGGAAGTACACACCCCAGTTGGCGGCGAGGAAGACGAGGTTCAAGATGTAGATGACGAGCACCCAGTTGATGGAGCCGGAGACGATCTTGGCTGCGATGCCGGCAAAGTAGCCGACGGTGATCAGCATGATGAACTGCCAGCTCGTGCCTGCGGCAGTGCGCGCCTGGTAGTTCTTGTAGGCGTTGGTCGGCCAGGACAAGCCAAAGCAGATGAGCATTGCGGCTTCGAGCATCTGTGAGATCACGGCGGTCAGCTTCTTTCAGGGGTATCGGTGGTGTACTTGATAGATCTTACGACTGCAAACTATGCAGAACAAATATCGAATAAACATGAAAACATAACAAATAGGTTATAATTCCTGTATGGACAGGAATCAGATCACATATTTTCTCGATATCGCGGCGAGCGGCAACATGTCGAATAGCGCCCAGCGGCTCTGTATCGCCCAGCCTTCCCTCTCGCGCACCATCAAGCAGCTCGAGCGACAGCTGGGTGCCAAGCTCTTCAAGCGCACGGCAAAGGGCATGGAGCTCACCGTCCAAGGCAAGATGTTGCAGCAGCGCCTCTCGCCCGTTGCCGCGGAGCTTGCGAGCATCGAGACCATGTTCAAGAATGCCGCCGACGAGCCGCGCGAGATTCGCGTGCAGGTTGCTGCTGCCTCAGAGGTCACCTCGCGCGCCATTGCAGGGTGGATCAAGGGCAATCCGGACTGCCGCCTGGTCCTTACCCAAGGCGCCCAGGGTTCTGCCGAGCAAAGCGACATCGTCATCGCGGCAGATGCCGTGGAAGGCTCCTTGGCAAGCGAGCGCTTCTCCGAGCGCATCATGCTCGCATCCGCCGATGCCTCTGGTTTTGGGGAGTTTCCCGTGAGCCTAGCTGCTTTGAGTGGCTATGACTTTATCGCTTTGCCGCGTGCATACGGCTTTGCGAGTGCCGTTGCGACCATGTGTGCTGCGGAATCCTTTGCGCCCCACGTTGTCTTTACGAGCAACAACCCCATGGTCGTGCGCGAGATGATCGGCCTGGGGCTTGGAGTGGGCTTTTGGCCTGAGAAGAGCTGGGGCGATGCCTCCGATGCGGGAATCAAGCTGTTGACCTTGGCAAACGGCGCGATGCGCGATGTGCATATCTCGCTCACCCAAAACGGTTCCGCCAATGCTGCGGCGCATGCCTGCTACGACTACTTGCGCCAGCAGTTCTCTGTCGCCTTCAAGTAGGGGTGTCCTAAAAATCGCACCATAGGTGAGGAAAACCCATATTCCCACTATGAAATCTATGCAAAAGCGGGAAAATGTTGGCTCGATGATGTTTTTCTGACGGATATGATTAGCGATGGAAAACGTCAGGAACGTGCAGATCGCAATGAGTGGTCAGGAGCATACCGTGGGCAAGAAGATGAGCGTGCAGCTGGCCAGCACTCTCAGCATCATCATTGCGATTCTTCTCTTGGTCATTTGCATCGTGACCTTTGTCTTTGGTCACATTCAGTTCGATAGGCTCAAATCCATCAACAACAACTACGCTTTGGGCGAGCAGACCGCAGGTCAGCTTGACGAGGGCTCCCGCTACCTCACCGACAGCGTCCGCGTTGCGGTGATGACGGGCGAGCAACGCTATATCGACCAGTGCTTCTACGAGGTCGAGGTCAGCAAGCGCCGTGACAACGCGGTTCAAATCCTCGAGGAGACCTATCCCGATAGCGCCAGCCTGGCTGCCCTCGATGCGGCGATGGCTGCTTCCGAGGATTTGATGATTACCGAGTGCTATGCCATGAAGCTCGTCGAGGAGGCCAACGGCGTGCCGGAAGCAAAGCAGCCCGCGCGGCTGCGCCATATCGAGCTCCACAGCAAGGACGCCGCGCTTTCCAAGGAAGGTAAGATGGCCGCGGCGCGCGATTACGTTTCCAACGACGCTTACGAGGAAGCGCGTACTGTCATCGACTCCAATCTCAACAAGTGCACGAGCTTGCTTTCCTCCGATGCGCAAAACGAGCAAGCGCACGCATCTGGCGTGTTCGAGAACACGTATCTGCGCCTTGAAATCTGCGTTGGGCTCTTCGCCCTCATGACGCTTGCCACGGGTTTCATGCTTCGCCGTTTAGTGGTGAAGCCGCTGCACAGCTACAAGGAGAGCATCGACAACGGTGAGCCCCTGCCCCTTGTTGGCGCCAGCGAGTTGCAGAGCCTGGCCAAGACCTATAACCGCGTGTATCTGGAAAACGAGCAGGCGCAAAAGGTCGTGCGCCATCAAGCTGAGCACGATGGGCTCACCGACCTGCTCAATCGCGGATTTTTCGACAGGGTCCTCGATGCGCGCGAGGCAAGCGGGAGGCCTACAGCCCTCGTCCTGTGCGATGTCGATGAGTTCAAGAATGTTAACGATACCTGCGGCCACGTCGGCGGCGATCAGGTCTTGAAGCACGTGGCCAAAGCGATGGGGACCGCTAATGGGTCCGCCCATGGCAGCCAGTGCTGTTGAGCAATCTGCTGCTACGCTTGACGGGCCCGTAGTTTACTCAGGGCATATTATTTGCCCATTTCAAGAGTCAAATGGCGGTTCTGTATTCGTGTGCAAATTCGCAATCGCCGTCGTTTCCTCCTAGGTGGCGAGCCTCAGCTGCCTTTGCGCGTGAGCGATGCCCGCCAGCACCTCCAGCTGATCGACGCCAGAGCCTAGGTTAACTTTGCGGCTGCGAGGGCCGCCTGCCAGAGGCTTTTCTCCTACAGGCGGGCGCAAGCCTGGCCACCAGCCATTGCCAAGCAAGAGGGATAGGACGAGATGTACGCCGCCCTCGCAGTGAGCCTGCCTGTGCTCCAGAATGTTGACGAGGCGATTCGGTGGGCCAACGAATTCGTCGCCAGGATCGAAGACGCCCGGTTGGCTCGGGCGGTGCCGGCCTGGGGAAAGCGCGCGGCAGGAACGGGGCCCGTCTACCTCTTCTGTCTTGCCATGCAATCAAAACACCTTGAGAGCCCACTCGCCAGCTTTCGTGACCCGCGAAAGCGCCCTGCCCCGCCCCGAAAACCGTGACCCAAATTTGACCCCATGGAATTTCGTCAATTTTTGAGACTGAGTGTAAAAAGGATTCACTGGAACAAACTGGAGACAGTTTCTAACTATTGAGTGGGAATGATTTTCTTGCCGATAACGGCAATAACTAGCATTATTTGATACAATAACCCCATCAGGTTTTTGCCGATAAGGAGGTGAAGCCCGATGGGGTTTCTTTCTGCAGCTGATATCGCCGAGATTTGGGGCGTTTCCGAGAGGAGCGTTCGCAACTATTGCGCCCAGGGCCGCGTGCCAGGCGCCTTCCTGACAGGAAAGACCTGGAACATCCCCTCGGACGCAGCAAAGCCCGCACGTTCGAACTCCAAGGAAACCAGCGTCGGTTCCCTCCTTTCACGCCTTCGCGAAGAGAAGGCCGGCGGAACCAGGGGCGGCATCTACCACAAGGTCCAAGTCGAGCTCACCTACAACTCAAACCACATCGAGGGAAGCAGGCTCTCGCTCGACCAGACGCGCCTCATCTTCGAGACGGCAACCATCGGCGTCCAAGACGAACCCTTGCGCATCGACGACATCGTGGAAACGCAGAACCACTTCCGCGCAATCGACTACGTCATAGACCACGCGCGTGACCCGATTTCGGAAGGGATGATCAAGGAGTTGCACCGCATCCTCAAAACCGGCACCACCGAATCGGCGAAGGACTGGTTTGCTGTTGGAGAGTACAAACGCCTGCCCAACGAGGTCGGCGGCCGCAAGACCACCCTCCCGGAAAACGTCGGCAAAGAAGTCAAGGGGCTTCTCAAGGCATATAATCCACGCTCGAAGCACTCGCTCGACGACATCATCCGCTTTCACGTCGCGTTCGAGAAGATTCATCCATTCCAGGACGGCAACGGCCGCGTGGGCAGGCTCATCATGTTCAAGGAGTGTCTCGCCAACGTCCTGGTGCCGTTCATCATCGCCGATGACATGAAGGCATTCTACTACAGGGGGCTCTCCGAATGGGATTATGAAAAGGGATTCCTTACCGACACTTGCCTGGCATCGCAAGACCGATTCAAGGCAGTGCTCAACTACTTTCGGATTCCATTCGACCAAGGAGAAGACTGATGTTGTCGAGCGCGGAGTATCTGAATTACATACTCGACCTGTTGCATGAGGTTCCTGCCCTGACCTATCGCAAGATGATGGGCGAATACATGTTGTACAGCGACGGTGTCCTGTTCGGCGGCGTCTACGACGACAGATTCCTTCTGAAAGACGTCCCGGCCGCACGGGAAGCCTTTTCAACGGAGCAAGTCCCCTATGAGGGGACGAAGCCGATGCTTCTCGTTGATAGCGAAAATCCAACGCTAATCGCGGCAGTGGTCGATGCCATGCTCCCCCAGCTCCCCCTTCCGAAAAAGAAGAAATAAACAACTTCCTGTTTTTAGAACTCGAGAAATTCGGAATTTGGAGGTAAGTTTTAATGCAGGACATAATTGCAAAATTAACAGCAAAAGATGATAAATATGCTTGTGCCATTGCTGATAAAATCATATCCGAAAGTCAAGATACTGATGAATGGTATGAATTTTTTGATGCGTTTGCGTCCCTACTTAACCATCCAAATTCATTAGTAAGAAATCGTGTGTTGTATATTCTTTCGGCTAATGCACAGTGGGACGATGAGAATCGTTTTGATGCGATAATATCAGACTACCTTTCCCACGTTACGGACGATAAGCCGATTACTGCAAGACAATGTATAAAGGCTCTTGCACAGGTGGGAGCGGCAAAGCCACAATATATTCCGAGAATAATATCATGTTTTCAAGAAGCCGATTTATCAAAGTATAAGGACAGTATGCGTCCGCTGATTGAACGAGATATGACGGAAACTAAAAAAGCATTGATAGAGTAACTTTGAATTTATTGTTGGAGAGATGAGTATGAGCAGCTTTCATTATGAAGGAAAAAAGATTTATTATGAAGAAATCGGCAACGGAAAGCCACTGCTCCTACTCCATGGCAATACCGCTTGCGGAAAAATGTTTACACCAATCCTGCCAATGCTTTCTGAAAAGCACCATGTAATCGTTCCTGACTTTCTCGGATGTGGACAATCAGAAAGATGTGAAAAATGGCCTTCGGACCTTTGGTATGAATGGTCAAGACAGGCGGCTGCCCTTTGCAAATATAAAGGATTTGAAAAAGTGGATGTGATTGGCAGCAGTGGCGGCGCTATTGCAGCCATCAATATGGCGCTGGAAAATCCAGATATGGTCAGCACCATTGTTGCAGACAGTTTTGAAGGCTTATCTGCAAATCCTGACATCACCGAACAGATTCGCATTGGCCGTGAATACGCAAAGCAAAATGAGGATTTTCGGAGGATGCTTAAATTAATGCATGGCGATGATTGGGAAAGCGTGGTTGATGCGGATACAGAAGCCATAGTTGCCCATGCAGAAAAAATCGGTGCATTCTTTCATAAACCAATAGATGAGCTGAAGGTCAGCCTGCTTCTTACAGGCAGTGCAAAAGATGAAATGTTCCCGGCAGAGCACTATCATAAACTGTTCGAGAGCATTTGTAGCAGAACGTGTATGGCTAAGTCTCATATCTTTGAGCAAGGTAGTCATCCGGCAATGATGAGCAATATGAAGGAGTTTATTTCGTTGTGCGAAGAATTCTTTGCATAAATGATGGAGCTACAAAAAAATGCAGGCGTTTATCACAGGAAAAATGGGCCGTGGCAACATTTTGACAACATGGATTTTCGCGAATTTTTTTAATCCAGCGTAATATTCCACAAAATGGCGAACGGAGATTCAAAATAGAGAAAATACGGCACGATTTGATTATTGAGTGGGAATAATCCAGCACATTTATCGTGAGGTTTGATTTTGGGTGATTTTGAAGGTGTTTAAGTTGCTCAATATGCGCTGATAACCACTCGAGCACCGGCGACAAGGACGCCTACCAAGACCGAAAAGACCATTACGAGGGGTAAAGTTGGAGCCTTCCCAAATGGGAAGGCTCCATAGCTGGCTATTTCAGTGCTTCATTCCACGCGGATGCGTTTACGATTGAGTCAAACGCGGTCAGCAGAAGCTCGCCTTGCTTTGCAAGGTAGTCACGCACGAAGCTCAATGCCTCGGCCTCTTCCGCGTCATCAGGATAATCAACCCTAAAGCCCTCGTAGACAGCAATGTCGGCAGAGCCTTCGCCCTTAAACAGGAACGGATTGGCGGCGCTCAGGAACTGACCAAGTTCGCTGGAGTTGTTGTTATCGTACGCCGCATCAAGGGCGTAGAACATGGTCACGTATGCTTTATATGCGTCAACTTTCATTGTTTACCTCTTCTTAAACGGGTTTTTATTCAAACCCGTGTCGTTGTCCCAATCATGCGGCGGATTATTCTGTCCACCGTTTTGAATGGTGCCGCCTCTGCTGGTCGTCCAAGTTTGAGAGCCATCAGATTCCTGCCTGGCGTGCCATTTATTACCGTACTTGTCCGTTCCCAGATAATTATCGTCGCCGTTGGCGACATCAACAAGGAGTTGTCTGTTCTCGGGCGTATCAGGAAGATGGCCAGGCCTGTCTCCAAAGATGTGGCCAAGCTGAGAGTCGTTGGTTGGCAGCGAGTTACCACCGCTACCGTCGCCGAAGTGTCCGGTCGGCCCCTTATCGCTCATGATACACCTCATTGAAGTGCTTCTGGGTAGGGCCTGGGTAGAAATGAACTGGAACGCCCTTAGCTTTGGCGTAGTCAAAGACGCCTTAAGCGTCCTCGCCAACAACGATCAAGCCCGCAGGTTCAAGCTCGTCCACGATCCTGGCAATTCCGCCCTCGAACCGGCGTCTGCAGTCGCGATTCTTGATGCAGCCAACCGCCCCGACGCCAAGCAGGCTGTGTCGCGGGGCTCCCGCAATCGAGTAGTCGTGGCCTTCAGCTGGGCATCGCACGTTGCAGATTGAGTTATAGCCGAGATTCTGCAGCCAGGAACCTACCAACTGGTTGCGATAGACGTTGTATGCACGCTGAGGTTTGGGCATATCAGGGGTGCTGCTGTAGTCGGTAGACAAGAAACCAGCAAAGTTACTCAAGCGGCCCATGTACTTCCAAGGTGATTTCCAGAATCGCTCGATTTTGGCGTCATGCTCATAGAAGTGTATGTACTGGTCGAAATCTGTCGTCTTGGGGTCCATAGCTTCCGAGAAAGAGACAACCCCTTTCGGGACCTCCAATTCAGGCCTCATGATCGGCATGCCAAACTCTGGGTCAAGCTGAACGGCCTTAGTCATGTAACCGTGAAACACGTCTTTGCAAGCCTTGCTGGGCTTCTTGCGCTCTGGCGGGATGTCAGGAATCTGACATTGGTAGAAAGTAGTCATTTTTATGAACTCCTAATAGAAATTTAGATTTTTACATTCAAACCTCGTCCTGGAAGGTCCATAATCTGACTTGCGACAGAGGGACTATAGTCCTTCCAGGAGAGGCGTCGAGGCGTAAGCTAAGATGCCTTTCTTGTTATTAGCGCCGCCCTTATAGTTGCGGTAGTCGCCATCGTTGGGCCTCCTTCCTTACTGCATGCAGCTGAGTTTCGGCTGCAGACAAGCTGACTTGGTATTTTTCGACAATCTCATGCGGACTGAGGTCGATGATCTTGGACGCGGGCATGAGCAGCGCGCCAGCCATAGCATTGGCCTGCCATTCCGAGCTCTTGTAGGCTGGAAGTTCCTTCGTCGCTTCGCGACGAGCCATCGCAACCGGAATATCTTGATGCAATAGCAAATGACCGCACTCATGGGCAACCACGGCCCTTGCCAGGCCTTGCCCTTGTGCGGCGGCGTTGTAGACGTCTTCACGAATCCTGATCAAATGCTTATCAGGATAGGTCTTTCCAAGGTCGTCCCCGAGGTCTGCCTCAGTTGCGATATCGAAGTCGTAGCCTTCATAGACTTTGTAGAAGACGTGTTCGGCGAGCTTCAGAATAGGAAATGGCCCATCACCCGTATAGCCAAGAGCCTTATGGATGGCATGAGCCTGCCTGAGCAGTTCTTTGCGACTGCAAGGAGGAACCTCCCAACCATAGTCATGCTGGTCTTTGAGCCTAATCATTCTCACTCAGAATCTCCTTAATTCGTGCTTTATCTGCCTCGCTTAGGTTTTCGAACCTACGCGCGAAAGACACCGCGATCTCCTGATCTTGGCTGGACATGCCTTTAATCCTCAAGGCAACTTCATCCCTGGACTGCATGATTGCGCCACGGAGCTGCTCGATTTCAGCGGTAGCCAAGGGATAGGCGTCAATGATCTTCTCCTCGAAGCCCTTGGGAGGATTGCGACGTCCATTCTCGATTGAGGAAAGGGTGGACGTAGCAAGCTTGAGTTTGTCAGCCATGTCTTTCATGAGCTCGTCATTGTCAATTCTCAGCTTCCTTAGAAACTTTCCTAGTGCAGTGGCCATGTGCTCTCCTTTCTTCACATGAACATGATAACACAGTTTACAGAAATATGTAAACTAAATTTCTGAGTACTGTAAAGTAAAGCGTTCTTCTTTCCCGTATTGAACAGAGCGAGCTAAAACAAGCTGGGTCCCTGCTTGTTTTAGCCTTTGTTTCACTGTCCCATGCACTGACACAGCAACGCCTCATTAAATATATAATTCAGTCAAAAGCAGGGAACGACAGGAGGCAGGACGAGAGTCAGATATATCAGCAAGAGCGATCCGCTAGAACTTCTCAATGGCAAGATCTATGACGTGCTCTCAATCGAGGACGGTTGGTTCCATGGCATTTCATCCGAATACGGGATTTTGCGGGCTATTGTCGATCGAATCCTCCAACCTCGGCCTTACTGGGACAAAAATGAAACTCAACGCCCCTGAGTTTCATTTGAATTTCGATTATCAGAGCAGTTTTGTCTCGCTTGTGTGCCGTCATGTGTCGCCATGTATCGCCACATCCGTTTTCCGTATAAAGTACAAGACGACATAGAAATGCCCAGATATTCGATTTATTGAGTGAGAATAGTTGCTTCCGGTTATACAGTTTGCTCTGGTGTGCTCTCGTTACATGAAGGCGCACCTTGTTATATGGAATTTCCGAATTTTGAGAATCAGCCAGCAGGGCACGCTGTATTTCTGGGGATTTCGAAAATGCGCTCTGAGTCGATTTATACCGCCAGTGGCGGTATAATAGTGGCGGTAATAGATAGGAGACTCCATGAGCTACGAACCCCCATTCAACCGAACCGCCAAAATCGACGCCCTTTGCATGGAAATCGCTGAGCTCGTCGGAATGCTCTCCCCAGGTGGAAATCTCGTTTCGAGCCCGACACTTCACAGGGAACTTCGCATCAAGACAATTCATTCCTCTCTGCTCATAGAGGGCAACCGGCTTGATGAGCACGCGGTAACGGCGATCCTCGACGGCAAGCGAGTACTTGGGGATGCCCATGACATCCTGGAAGTCGAAAACGCCAAACGCGCATACGACATGATCCCTTTTCTCAATCCATACTCCCTCGACGACCTGCTTAAAGCCCACAAGGCAATGATGGACGGGCTCGTGCATGAGGCAGGACGATTCCGTTCCGGCAATGTCGGCGTGTTCGACGGCGACGTCCTTATTCATGCTGGCACGCCTGCCGCATACATTCCCGAAGTCATGGCGGACATATTCGACTGGCTGAAGACCACAGACATGCACCCCTTACTCGCCTCATGCGTATTCCATTTCGAGTTCGAGTTCGCCCATCCCTTCGCTGATGGAAACGGCAGAACTGGAAGACTGTGGCACACCCTGCTCCTTTCCAGGTGGAGGCCGATGCTGGTCTGGCTGCCAATCGAGAGTACGATCAGGAGCAGGCAGTCTGGCTATTACGCCGCGCTGGCGGAGTCAGACAAGACGGGGTCTAGCGAGGTATTTGTCGAGTTCATGCTCGAGACAATCAGGGACTCCATCCTTCCGTTTGCGAAGCCTTCATCCAGCCGCGATCGGCAACATGCGCAAGCACTCTCATTCTTTGAAGAGAATCCGACAGGCAACGTCTCTTTGCTGGCGGAGCATCTCGGCTGCTCAAAGCGCACTGCGGAACGACTGGTGTCGCAGCTAAAAACAGAAGGAAAGCTGAAAAGGGTCGGTAGCACGAGAGCCGGACGCTGGGATGTCGAACGATAGGCGTCGAGTGTTTCCCAAATGGTTCCTAAATCCCGAAAAACCGGTGGCAGAATTGACCGTTATTTCTCCCCAGGTGGCACCAACAGCCAGCAGATATACGAATTGAGCCAACGAGTGGGAGTAGCCGAAAGGTTATTTTGAAGCGTCGATTTTCCGTCCGCTGAGTACCGCAGAGTGTCGCAGCGTACGGGAGAAACGCAAAGCCCCCAGCAACTTTGGGGAATAAATTGAACGAAATACCCCCGATTTCCACTTGGAATCGGGGGTATTTTTTATGCTTTTGGGAATATAGGACAGAATATGTGTCCTATACCCCCCGCTTTTGCTTTTTCGGGCACGTCCCTTGCTCGGCTCGAATTTGCTCTGAACGGGGATACTTCATGGTCTTGATGGGGGTTGGTGCCTGGTTCGAAGGAGGCAGAATCTGGTTTGGTGGTGCTGAAAAGTAACAAA
>OLPV01002461.1_pt1 | contig 12131 bp, 10 predicted proteins | sample 1671961 | NCBI WGS metagenome assembly OLPV01 (sample SAMEA3136630, study PRJEB25190) | human gut metagenome | biome: human gut; feature: human-associated habitat; material: faeces | place: Austria | collected 2013
CGAAGTATCCACTCAAACCGCTGCTGCAACTTGCCGGACTTCCTCGCAGCACATTCTACTACTATTTGCACCAATCTCAAAAGCCAGCGAAGTACCATCTGGTAAAAGAAGAAATCGTTACAATCTTCAATAAGAACAAGAAGCGTTACGGATACCGCAGAATCACGCAAGAATTACATAACAACGATATTTGCATCAATCACAAGACAGTGCAAAAGCTCATGAAGCAGTTGGGCTTAGTCTGCCATGTCCGTGAAAGAAGAAAATACAATTCCTACAAAGGTGAGGTTGGCGAAGTGGCTCCAAATCTTTTAGAGCGCCACTTCAAAACGAACGAGCCGAACCGTAAATGGGTCACAGATATTACGGAATTCAAAGTCAATGACCAGAAGCTTTATCTTTCACCGATTATTGATTTATTCAATGGAGAAGTAATCAGTTACAGCCTTAGCCGCCATCCTAATTTCAAACAAGTTACAGATATGCTGGAAGTTGCTTTTCAGAAACTTCCTGATAAAGTAGACAATCTGATTCTGCATTCAGACCAAGGCTGGCAGTACCAGATGAAGACTTACCAGAACCTTCTGAAAACAAAAGGCATTACACAAAGTATGTCCCGAAAAGCCACCTGTCTGGACAACGCGGTTGCTGAAAATTTCTTCGGTCTGCTCAAAACCGAACTGTTCTATCTGGAAAAATTCGATTCCATTGAACAGCTTGAAAAAGCTATTGTAGATTACATCGACTATTACAACAACCGCCGAATCAAATTAAAACTAAACGGCCTGAGCCCTGTGCAATACAGGATTCAGACCGTTCAGATTGCTTGATTCTTACTTTTGTCTAACTTTTGGGGTTCACTTCATTCGACACGGCGTTGTTTTTATGCGATGATTCAGGCTTTCAGCTGCGGAGCCTTATTCTCCGGCAGGAGGTTCGTCATGCTCTTCATGCTGATGCCCAGGGTGGACAGGTTGTGCAGCATGGCGGAAGCCGCCGGCTGCAGAATGCCCATGGCACCCAGCACGATGAGGGCCGAGTTGAAGGTGAGCACAAAGCGGTAGTTGGCGTGTACACGCTTCTGCATGGCGTTGGCGATGGCCTTGAGCGCTACCAACTCTTCCAGGCTGTCGGCCTTGATGGTCACGTCTGCGATTTCGCGGGCGATGGCTGCACCGGAGTTGATGGCAATGCCGATGTCGGCTGCAGACAGGGCGGGAGAGTCGTTGATGCCGTCGCCGATCATCACCACGGTGTGGCCCTCAGCCTTGGCCTGCTGGACAAAGCTGGCCTTGTCCTCGGGCAGCACCTCGGCAAAGAAGTGGTCGACGCCTACCTGCTTGGCGATGGCGGCGGCCGTGCGCTCGCTGTCACCGGTCATCATGACGGTGTTCCGGATGCCCAGCGCACGCAGGCTGTTCAGCACGCTGGCAGCTTCCGGGCGCAGGGGGTCTGCGATGCAGATGACGCCCACCAGCTGGCCGCTGGCGGCCATGTACAGGTGCGAATATTCCGGCTTGAGCGCATCGAACTTTTCCTGCTCGCCTGCAGGCACGATGCATTTTTCGTCCTCGAACACAAAGTGGTGGCTGCCGATGACCACCCGTTCGCCGCCCACGCGGCTGGCGATGCCGTGGGCCACGATGTACTCCACCTCGGAGTGCATTTCCTCGTGGGAGATGCCGCGCTCCTTGGCGGCACGCACCACGGCGTTGGCCATGGAGTGGGGGAAGTGTTCTTCCAGGCAGGCGGCCAGCTGCAGGACTTCGCGCTCGTCGCAGCCGGAGAAGGGAACGACATTCACCACCTGCGGGGTGGCGCGGGTCAGGGTGCCGGTCTTATCGAACACGATGGTGTCCGCCTTGGACAGAGCTTCCAGATACTTGCCGCCCTTCACGGTGATGTGGTAGGTGCCGCACTCACGCATGGCGGACAGCACTGCCAGCGGCATGGACAGCTTGAGCGCACAGGAGAAGTCCACCATCAGGCAGGAGATGGCGCGGGTGACGTTGCGGGTGAGCACATAGGTCACGGCGGTGGCACCCAGGCACCAGGGCACCAGCTTGTCGGCCAGCACCAGCGCACGGTTTTCGGTGCTGGACTTGAGCTTCTCAGATTCCTCGATCATGGCCACGATCTTGTCGTAGCGGTTGGAGCCGCCCTCGGCCTTGGCGGTAAAGACGCATTCGCCTTCCTCCACCACGGTGCCGGCGTAGATGGTGGAGCCTTCCACCTTGCGCACCGGCATGGATTCGCCGGTCAGGGCGGCCTGGTTCACCATGGCTTCGCCTTCCAGCACGGTGCCGTCCAGCGGGATCATGTTGCCGGCGCGCACCACGACCTGGTCACCGGTGCGCACTTTGGTCAGCGGCACCAGGACCTCGGTGCCCTGGCTGCGCACCCACACCTTGTCCACGTTCAGTGCCATGCTGCGGGCCAGATCGTCCAGGCTCTTCTTGCGGGTCCACTCTTCCAGCAGGGAGCTGAGGTTCAGCAGGAACATGACCGACCCGGCGGTGTTGAAGTCGCCGCGCAGGATGGATACGCCGATGGAGAGGGCATCCAGCACTTCCACCTCCAGTTTGCGGTGCAGCAGGCAGCGGACGCCCTTCCAGACGAAGCTGATGGAGCGGAACACCGTATAGGCGGCGGCAATGGGGGCAGGCAGGAACAGCTTGCGCAGGGCGCGGCCCGCCACCAGATTGAACATTTTGTCCTGATACTCGCGGTTCAGCTTGCGGCTGTCGGCGGAGGTGACCAGTGCATCGTTCTCGGCAACGTCAAATTTATAATGTGCCAGCAGGGCGATGACCTCAGTGCGTTTGCCGGTGTAGGTGATGACCACATCTCCGGTGCGTTCGTATACAGTGGCGTGCTCCACCAGACTGCTGTGGTTCAGATAGGCTTCCAGCACATCGGCCCGGTGCAGGGTCATGCGCACAGCCTCTGCGTGAACGCGCAGACGGCCGCGGCTTTCGTGCAGAATGGTACATTTCATATTGCGTAAAGACCTTTCTTATGCAGTAAGAGGGCGAGGTGCGTCCGCATCCGGCTCGCAGGCTCGCCGCCTTGTCCCCCATGTTGTCACCTGCAGTGGCATTTTCCCCCGGCGCGGGGAGAATCTGTCCCGCCGGGGAGGGGGAGGCTTTCAAAACAACATCTTTCACAAAAAAGAGCCGCCCGAAGGCGGCTCTCAGAGCAGCGGAGTTATGCCTCGGTGTTCTCGTTGGTCTCAGCAGCGGCGTCCTCGATGACGGCAGCCTCGGCCTCGGCAGCGCGGGCCTCGTTGATGGCCTTTGCATCGGCCAGAATGTCACCTGCCTGCTCCTGCACCTTGTTGACAGTCTCCATGGTGCAGTCCTTCATGCGCAGGACAGCAGCGGTGGTCTGGGTGTAGACCTTCTTGGCGTCCTTGCTGGACAGGATCTTGAAACCGGCAGAACCGAACAGGGTGCCAGCGGCGAACAGTGCGATCTTCTTGAGATTCATAGTTTTCCCTACCTTTTCTATTTCGTGGTTTGAGGGCCTTGCGGCTCGTAAGATGATGAAACCGGTAAAACCGGGCAGAACAGGGCGCACAGACCCCAGACTTCGAGGCTATTGTAGCACATTTTTTTCCAATTGCAAGGGATTTGCCGGATGTTAATATGTATAAACTTTGTACGAGCGGTAGTTGGAAAACGCTATCCCAACGTGTTTTTTGCGACAAACTACAGTTTGTAAAGGTGAACTAACCGCTTTGAAATCGATACCGGAAATTTCCAATTTACAGTGCGTACAAAAACAGCCTGCCGCAGAACGCATTCTCTGCGGCAGGCTGCAAAAGCAGGGATAAACTTTGTACGCGACGTACAGGGTGTTCACACGGTCAGGCCGGTGAAATCCGGGAAATGCACGCCCACCAGGCTGAACTGACCATCTTCGTATTCGTACTCATAGATGGTGCAGTTGGGCATACCGCCCTTGGGACGCTCAAAGGTGCACTTCTGGTTTTTCTGCCAGTAGCGCAGGAAGCCGAAGCTGGAACCGCCGTGGGAGACGGCCAGCACCACGTTGTGGTCCGGCTGCTCCATGATGTCGTGCAGGGTGTCGGCCATGCGCTGCCGCATTTCCAGCTCGCCCTCGCCGTGGTAGTAGGTCTTGAAGAAGTCGCCATAGGGCAGCGGCGGGTTCAGCCGCTCACTTTCTCCTTCCAGCGTGCCGAAGTTCCACTCTTTCAGGCCCTTCAGGCGGGTGTAGGGCACGCTGCCCATGGCCAGCTCCAGCGTGTCACAGCAGCGCTCGGAGGTGGAGGAATAGTAGTGGTCGGGATGGATGTTGTTCTTTGTGAAGAATTCTCCGGCGCGGACGGCCTGCTGTTTTCCCAGCTCGCTGAGCGGGGAATCACACCAGCCCTGAATGCGGTGCTGGAGGTTGAATAAGGTCTGTGCGTGGCGCATGAGGTACAGCGTTTTTTTCATGGGCAAAGCTCCTTTCGGACAAGGTTCCTTCTTACATCTTGGATAATAGCATAAAAGTGGAAAAAGGGAAGGACGAACCCTCTCAGGCGCTGTCGCGCCAGCTCTCCCGAAGGGAGAGCTTTTATGGGCGAAAACCGCCAGATGCAAAAAAGCTGCAGGCTTTGACGGAGAAGGTTAAAACCTATAATTACAGGATGCGCACCCGGATGACGGCGGGGATGGCGCTCAGCTTTTCAGCCAGCTTGCCGTCCAGCGCACCGGTGGCGTCCAGCATGGTGTAGGCCATGTTCTTTTTGCTCTTGTTTACCATGTTCTCGATGTTCAGGCCGGCTTCGGTGGTCAGTGCGGTGATCTGGCTGATCATGCCCGGCTCGTTTTTGTGAATGATGCAGATGCGTTTGCCGCCGGCACGGGGCTGATGCACTTCCGGCATATTCACCGAGTGGGTGATGTTGCCGTTCTTCAGGTAGTCGCTCAGCTCCTTGGCGGCCATGATGGCGCAGTTGTCCTCGGCTTCCGGGGTGGAAGCACCCAGATGCGGAGTGCAGACGATGCCGGGCTTGCCCAGCAGGGCTTCCGACGGGAAGTCGGTCATGTAACCGGAGACCTTGCCGGCGTCCATGGCCTCCAGCAGGGCATCGGTATTCACCAGTTCCCCGCGGGCATAGTTCAGGATCTTCACGCCGTCCTTGCACAGAGCCAGGGTCTGCGCGTTGATGGTGTCCTTGGTGGTGGGCAGGTAGGGAACATGAATGGTGATGTAGTCGCACAGCGGCAGCATATCGTTCAGGTTCACACAGTGGTGGACCTGGCTGCTCAGGTTCCAGGCGGCATCAATGGAGATGTAGGGATCGTAGCCGTAGACCTCCATGCCCAGCTCGATGGCACAGTTGGCCACACGGGAGCCGATGGCACCCAGACCGATGACGCCCAGCGTCTTGCCCTTGATCTCGTTGCCCACGAACTGCTTCTTGCCCTTTTCCACGGTCTTGGCCATGGCCGGGTCTCCGGCAAGGCCCTGACACCACTGGGCGGCGTCGGCCACATTGCGGCTGCCGGCGATCAGCATCCCGATCACCAGTTCCGCCACGGCGTTGGCGTTGGCACCGGGAGTGTTGAACACCACGATGCCCTGCTCACTGCAGCGGTCCAGCGGAATGTTGTTGACACCCGCACCGGCGCGGGCAATGGCCAGCAGGTTTTCGTTGAAGGTGGTGTTCAGCATATCGGCGCTGCGCACCAGGATGCCGTCCGGGGCATCGGTGTCCACAGCGACGTCAAACAGATTCTTGTTCAGCTTGGCCAGACCCACCGGGCTGATGGCGTTCAGAGTTTTGATCGTATACATAATACAGAAGCCTTTCTATCATGCAGGAACCCTCTCAGGCACGGCTCACGCCGTGCCAGCTCTCCCGAAGGGCGAGCGTATGAGTGGTTCGATGAAATTATACTCTTTATCAAAAGCTCTCCCCTCGGGAGAGCTGCCGAACGAAGTGAGGCTGAGAGGGTTTTACGCATTCTCCTTGCGGAACTTCTCCATGAAGTCCACCAGCTTGTCCACGCCCTCAGCCGGCATTGCATTGTAGATGGAAGCACGCATACCGCCCACCAGACGGTGGCCCTTCAGGTTCACAAAACCGGCATCTGCGGCTTCCGCGCAGAACTTCTTGTCCAGATCGGGGTTCGGACTGGTAAAGGTGACATTCATGGTGCTGCGGTAGCGGTGTTCCACCGGGTTGTGGAAGAAGTCCTGGCCGTCAAGGTAGTCGTACAGGACCTTGGCCTTGGCTTCGTTGATCTTCTGCATATTCTCCAGACCACCGATGTCGTTTTCCAGATACTTGAGCACCAGGCCGGTCATGTAGATGCACCAGCACGGCGGGGTGTTGTACATACTGTCCTTGTTCAGCAGGGTAGTGTAATTCATCATGGTGGGCACGTTGTCAGCAGCGTGGCCCAGCAGATCGTCCCGGACGATAGCAATGGCCATGCCGGCAGGAGCGACATTCTTCTGCACGCCGAAGTAGATGCAGCCGTACTTGGTCACGTCCACCGGCTTGGAGAGGATCATGGAACTCATGTCCGCCACCAGCGGCACACCCTCCACCTGGGGCACTTCCACATACTGGGTGCCGAAGATGGTGTTGTTCTGGCAGATGTGGATGTAGCTGGCATCCTTGTCGTAGTTGATGGCGTTCACATCCGGGATGTAGGTGAAATTCTTATCCTTGCTGGACGCCACGATCTTTGCTTCACCGAACTTGGCGGCTTCCTTGGCGGCCAGGTTGGAGAAGTTGCCGGTGACCAGATAATCGGCCTTGCCGGTGGTCATGAAGTTCAGCGGCACCATGGCGAACTGCTGGGTCGCGCCGCCCTGGAAGAAGCCGACCTTGTAGTTGTCCGGGATGTTCATCACGCGGCGCAGGGTGGCCTCAGTGTCCTTGATGATGGCGTCGAACCACTTGCTGCGGTGGCTCATCTCCATGACGCTCTGGCCGCTGTCGCCGTATTCCAGCAGCTCTGCCTGTGCCTGCCGGAGGACCTTCTCGGGCAGCATGCTGGGGCCTGCGCTGAAGTTGTATACTCGTGCCATAATGAACTCTCCCTTTCCTGTATCACGCAGCATCGTCCAAAAGATGCGATGCTTTTCTTTCTTGCTGTGGCTGTAGTATACCGGTTTTGGGGCCTGCAAAACAAGAGCATCTTTGCACAAAGATGCAGCCGGGCAGACTACCCGGAGCGCACAAAGCACACAAATGTACGCCGACCGAAAACAAAAATAAAGACATTTGTAAAATAAACAAGAAAACACCTGATTTCATGCGCATTTTTTCCTCTTGCGATTTGGGCGGAAATCTGGTATCCTGAAAGAACAAAGACAAATGTAAAAGAAAAAATCGACAAAAAGGAGGTGTGCGGATGTATGGCATCCCGGACAGCGTAAAACCGCTTTCGGCAGCAGAGGAACAGGTCATGCTGGCAGTGTGGGCCTGCAAGGCTCCGGTCACCCGGCGGGACATCGATGGACGTCTCAAAGATACCGGCTGGGCACCGGCTACGGTGCTGAACTTTCTGTACCGGCTGGAAGAAAAAGGCTGGGTGCGCCGAGATCGGGAACAGAATCACAACACCTACACGCCGCGCATCACCAAGCGAGCCTACGGCGTGTGGAGTATGCGCCAGCGGCTGGACACCCTTTTTGACGGAGACCTGGCCGCTGCCGTGCACGCGCTGGTCAGTGAGAGCGGCTGCGGGCAGAGCGAACTGGAACAGGCCATGAAGGTGCTGGAAGAAAAGCACCTGGAAGCCGAGGAATACGATCTGTATGACCCCTACGGGTAAAAGGAGAGAACAAGAATGGATTGCAGACTGCGTGCCAAAAACTGCGGCGGATGCCCGCTGCTGGGGCTGGACTATGCCGCCCAGCTCAAACAAAAGGAAGATAAGGTGCGTGCCCTGCTGGGCAGATACGGCCCGGTGGAGTCCATCCGGGGCATGGAAGAACCGTATCACTACCGGAATAAGGTGATCTCCACATTCAGCACCGGCTGGGGTGGAAAACTGGTGTCCGGCATCTATGCGGCAAACAGCCATAAGGTGCTGCCGGTGGAGCGCTGCCTTTTGCAGGACGAAGTGCTGGATCAGGTGATGGACGCTGTGCGCGCTGCGGCCAACGCCTGCCATTATTTGCCCTACGACGAGGATAAGGGCACCGGTCTGGTGCGCCACTGCCTGCTGCGGCGGGGCGTGGTCACCGGGCAGGTGATGGTGGTGCTGGTCACGGCCCAGCCGGTGCTGCCGGGCGCCAAAAACTTTGTCAAGGCGCTGCTGGCCGAAGCCCAGAAACGGAACGTACCGGTGACCACGGTGGTGCAGAATGTGAACAGCCGTAAGACCAGTGTGGTGCTGGGCGAGGCGGAAAAGGTGCTGTATGGCAAGGGCTTCATTTTGGACGAACTGTGCGGCAAGACCTACGCCATCAGCCCGCGCAGCTTCTACCAGATCAACCATGCCCAGACCGAGGTGCTGTACGGGCTGGCCGTGGAGGCCGCCCGTCTCACCGGTAAGGAGGTGGTGCTGGACGCTTACTGCGGCATCGGCACCATCGGACTGACCGCCAGCGCCAAGGCAAGGCAGGTGGTGGGCGTGGAGCTGAACCGGGATGCTGTGCACGATGCCATTGGCAATGCAAAGCACAACGGCGTGAAGAACACCCATTTTGTAGCGGCTGATGCTACCCGCTGGATTGCGGAAGCAGCCGCTGCCGGAGAGCGGGCGGACGTCATCTTCATGGACCCGCCGCGGGAAGGTTCCACCCCGCAGTTCATCGACAGCGTGGCCCGCATGGCCCCGAAGCGGGTCATCTATGTCAGCTGCAACCCGGTCACCCTCGCCCGGGACTTGGAACTGCTGACGAAAAAGGGCTACCAGGTGGAGCGCAGCATCCCGGTCGATATGTTCCCCCATAGCGAACACATTGAAACGGTATGCGCATTGTCCAAACGAGAGATCCATCCCGGAAAAAAGATGAAAAGGAGTACCCGGAAATGAACGCAACGGTAAATTATGAGGGACCGCAGGAACTTGATCCCAGAGAAATGCAGGGGGACCTGCTGATGCTGCTGAGCGGCCAGCAGGTGACCGTGCACACCAGCGAGGAGCCGGACTTTGATTATATGGAAGCCGAAGATACGGCATTTGTGGTGGAGAATCCCAATGGCGGCGAGAATCTGCTGGTGGAACTGTGCGCAGAATTTTCCATGTTTTTCGAGACCTGGCACGGCTCTTATAAGGCCACGGAGTCGGGTTACGAAAAAATGAAAACGGACATTACTGCTATCCTGAACGGGCAGGCAGCAGCACTGACCCTGCACGCAGGCGGCAAATGGGTGGGCAGTGTGCTCTGCACCGAACAGCCTGCCGCAGATGCAGATGCGGCGGCCGTGCTGGCCCGTCCGGAGGTGCTGCCCGGCATGGCCGACAAAGTACAGCAGCTGGGTGGACGCATCGAGCTGGTGCGCTGGGACCCGGCCCGGAACCGCAGGTGGGTAGTCCCGGCACAGAACGAAAGCATCTGAGCCAAAAAACGTAAAACACGACCCTCGCTCCTGCACCGTACAGGACCGGGGGTCGTTGTGTTGTGTCAAGCCATGGCCCATCCATTGACAAAGTTCGCGGATTTGTTCTTTTTTTGTTTACAAACAGTACCTTGACACTGAAATATCCATTCTGTAATCTGAAAGAGTACTAAATTTAAGTGTGATGGCACTGGCCCGGGAAAGGAGCAACAGACGATGGAATATTTGCAGAACGTGATGGGGTACTTTGACCAGCAGCAGCCGCTGTGCGCCCAGCACGATAAGATCAGCAAGGACCTGTATCAGGAATTCGGCGTCAAGGCCGGCCTGCGCGATGAAAACGGCAAGGGCGTGCTGGCCGGTCTGACCAACATTTCGGATATCCGCGCATTTGCCTATGTGGACGGGGTCAAGCGTCCGGCAGACGGCCAGCTGCTCTACCGCGGCTACGATGTCAAAGACCTCATCAACGGGAGCCGGGGCAGCCGCTTCGCCTTTGAAGAAGCCGGCTACCTGCTGCTGTTCGGCGAGCTGCCCACTCAGGAAAAACTGCAGGAGTTCTGCGAGGTGCTGGGTGCCTGCCGCACCATGCCCACCAACTTCACCCGGGACGTCATCATGAAAGCCCCCAGCCACGACATCATGAACGCCATGGCCCGCAGTGTGCTGACCCTGGCTTCCTATGACCCCAAAGCATCCGACCTGTCCACCCCCAACGTCCTGCGCCAGAGCATCCAGCTGGCCAGCATTTTCCCCATGCTGGCCGTGTACGCCTACCATGCCTACAACCACTACGAAAAAGACGGCAGTATGTACATCCATCGTCCGGATCCCGCCCTGTCCACGGCAGAGAACTTCCTGCGGATGCTCCGGCCGGATATGCAGTATACTGCGCTGGAAGCCCGCGTGCTGGACGTTGCCCTGCTGCTGCACGCAGAACACGGCGGCGGCAACAACTCCACCTTCACCACCCGCGTGGTCACCTCTTCCGGCACCGACACCTACTCGGCCATGGCGGCGGCACTATGCTCCCTGAAAGGCCCCCGCCACGGCGGTGCCAACCTGATGGTCATGCAGATGATGCAGAACATCCGGGACAACCTCCACGATCAGGAGGACGATGAGGAACTGGAAGCCTACCTGAAAAAACTGCTGCACGGCGAAGCGTTTGACCATAAGGGCCTGATCTACGGCATGGGCCACGCGGTCTACTCCCTCAGCGACCCCCGTGAGGTGGTGTTCAAGGGCTATGTGGAGCAGCTGGCCCACGAGAAAGGCAGGGACAAGGACCTGGCGCTGTACAGCAAAATTGAGCGCATGGCCCCGCAGCTCATTGCAGAGGAGCGCAAAATTTTCAAGGGGGTCAGCCCCAATGTGGACTTCTACAGCGGCTTTGTGTACGATATGCTGGGCATCCCCATGGAGCTGTACACGCCGCTGTTCGCCGTGGCCCGCATCATGGGCTGGAGCGCACACCGCATTGAAGAACTGCTCAGCGCCAACAAGATCATCCGTCCGGCCTACAAGAGCCTGGGCGGCACCCACGACTACATCCCCCGGGATGCCCGGGCCTGAGGAGGTACGCGTATGGAACCGATGAAGCATCATCCGGAAGAATGGTTCTTCCTGCACAATTTTGACATCGACCGGGTGTTCAGCACCATTCAGCGGGCGGATTACTTTGTGCTGTACTACATCAAGATGCAGCAGGAGGATCGCCCGGACGAAAAGCTCTACCTGTCCGACCTGGCAAAGGCCATGGGCATCAAGGTGACCGAGCTGTCCAAGGGCATCGAGAAATTGCAGGACAATGGTTATGTCCGCTGGCTCACCGACCGGGAAGCGGGCCGCACCTATGTGGAGCTGACCAGCAAGGCCGTGGAGCTGATGGCCGAGGAACGGGACTTTATGAAGCGCTGCTACGCCCGGCTGCAGGCCGAGGTGGGCGACGAGGAGCTTCACCGCACGGTGAGCACCCTCCAAAAGCTGACCGGCATCCTGAAAGAGGAACGGGAAGAGAACCGGTGAACAAAAAAGACTGTGATGCATTCGCACCACAGTCTTTTTTGTTTATGCTGTTACTTTCTTGCGATCATCTCAGTATAGGCCAGCACCAGCGGGCCGACGCCCTTGGCATCGTTGCACACTACCGGCTCACTGAAGTAGTAAGCCAGGGAGCCGTCACGGTGATCCTTGCCGCCCAGACCGGCCACCAGGCAGATGCCGTCCAGCTGCAGACTGCCGTCCGGGTTCTGGGAAAGGTACTTGTCGCAGGTGCCGTAGAAGGCCTTCTCGGCCCAGGCTGCCATCCGCTTGGGCAGGTAGCCCAGGCGCACGCCCTTGAGCACGGCGTAGGCGAACAACGCGGTGCCGCTGGTCTCCAGGTAGTTGCCCTCCACGCCGGGGTGGTCCATGACCTGCCAGAACATTCCGGTCTCCTCGTCCTGGAACTTGTGCACGTCCTCGATGGTCTGCTTGAGCATGGCCATGATGCCGCGATACTCGTTGTACAGCTGTTCATCCATGCGCTCCAGCACGTCCACCATGGCCACCATGAACCAGCCCATGGCCCGCAGCCAGAAGTTGGGGCTGC
>OLPV01002464.1_pt1 | contig 12126 bp, 7 predicted proteins | sample 1671961 | NCBI WGS metagenome assembly OLPV01 (sample SAMEA3136630, study PRJEB25190) | human gut metagenome | biome: human gut; feature: human-associated habitat; material: faeces | place: Austria | collected 2013
TCAGAACGTCGTGAGACAGTTCGGTCCCTATCTGTCGTGGGCGCAGGATATTTGATGGGAGCTGTTCCTAGTACGAGAGGACCGGAGCGGACGTACCTCTGGCGCACCAGTTGTTCTGCCAAGAGCATAGCTGGGCAACTATGTACGGATCGGATAAACGCTGAAAGCATCTAAGCGTGAAGCCGACCCAAAGATAAGATATCCCACTGATTCAATCAGGTAAGATCCCTTGAAGACTACAAGGTTGATAGGCACAATGTGTAAGTGGAGTGATCCATTCAGCAAGCGTGTACTAATAGATCGAGGGCTTGACCACAATTCGCTTGAGACTTTTAAGTCAACGAAAAAATGTTAGCAGTGATTATTCAGTTTTGAAGGCACGTCCTTCTACAAACACTGGACAAAGTAGACCAGTTATGGTATACTGAACCAGTCAGATCGGTCGGTGTCGATGACGGTGAGGTCCCACCTGTTCCCATTCCGAACACAGAAGTTAAGCTCACTTGTGCCGAAGATAGTTAGCTGGAAACGGCTTGTGAAAATAGGTAGTCGCCGACTTGAACAGAAAGCTCTGAGATGTAAATCTCAGGGCTTTTTTGTTGCTTCTGTAGAATAACTGAGAAATTCTTTGTGGAAAGTGCTGCGGGCGGGATACTTGACAGAACGATCGCATCGGCATACATTGAGAGTATGATAGACGGGAAAGGCAGGATGGGTGGCGTATGAATAAATCGGAAAGGAAACGGATGCTTTGTGTCTCGCTTGCGGCGGGCGCGATACTTCTGTGTGGTGTGCTGCTCGTTCTGCTGATGCGCTATCAGCACATTTCTACAGTCCGCCCACAAGACCAATATGTGGGGCAGATCCCGGATTTTTACAGCACGGTGGATGCAGACGGCGATGGTGTGGATGACCAGACAGATGTGCTCGACAATGCGCTGGCCTATGTGGATACCCGTCCAAAATACAAGAGCCGTTATTATCAGACCGGATATCCGGACGATGGCTATGGCGTGTGTACCGATGTGGTGGCTTTTGCGCTGAAAAATGCCGGATATGATCTGCAGGCGCTGGTGGACGCCGATATCCGGGAGCATCCGCAATGGTATGACATTCAGCAGCCGGATGCCAACATTGATTTTCGCCGGGTGAAAAATCTGAAGGTGTTTTTTGCGCATCATGCGGCTGCACTGACCACGGATGTGTCCAGGACCGAGGAATGGCAGGGCGGCGATCTGGTGATCTTTGAAAACCATATCGGCATCGTGTCCGACCGGAGAAATAAAAACGGAGTGCCCTACATCATTCACCACAATGACCCCTGGCAGGCGGCTTACGAACAGGACATTCTGGAGAAACGCACCGACATCGTGGGCCATTACCGGATCTCGGAATAATACGCCAAAAGCGGCCCCGCCGCGTTGTGGATGCAACGTGACGGGGCCGCTTTGCGATATAATAATGGAGAAGAAACCGAAGAAAATTCCGATTATTCCAGACCGGCCATCTGCTTGATGGCCTTCATGGCGAAGGTCAGGGTGCGGCCCATGGCAACACCGGCCATCAGGCAGGGATAGTTGTTGGCGAAGAAGCTGCCGGACATATCACCAGTGATGTAGAGGCCTGCCATGGGCTGGTTGTTGGTGTCCAGGGCCTGGCCCTTTTCGTTGATGGCAATGCCCTGCTCGGTGGTCAGCAGCGATGCGCCCAGCCAGCAGCCATAGAAGGGAGCGGTGCGGATGGCGCTCAGACGGTAAGCAGGCTTGCCGAAGTCCTCGTCGTTCTGCTTGTCGTACAGCTCGTTGTAGCGCTCCACGGTAGCCAGGAAGGTGTCCTTGGCAGCACCGGTAAAGCCCATCTTGTCGGCCAGCTCGTCCAGCGTATCGCACTTGAACAATGCGCCGGCCTCGATAGCCTCGTCCATCTTGCCCTGAATGTACTTCTCGCCGCCGTTGCGGGTCTGGGCAGAGCAGCCGATGGTGTGGAAACGCTTTGCGTCCTCCAGAATGTTGGCATCGCAGATCTGTGCGTAGACGCGGCCCGGCTGGTGGGCAGCAGCGTAGACGATATCGTTATAGGGGCTGCTCTCGTTGGCAAAGCGCTCGCCGTTGCGGTTCACCTTCAGGAAGGGCTGGGTGCCGGGGTTGTACTGGCGGATCTTGCCGGGGAAGGCCTTGCCGCCAAAGGCGGAGTCGCTGTCCACATAACCGGCGTCCACACCGGGGGCCACGATGCCGCGGTCAAACAGCATGGGAGCAGCTTCCTTGTCCAGGTTAGCACCAGCCCACACAGCGGCACGGATGCCGTAGCCCTTGTCGGCAGGGGAGTAGGAGCAGGCGGTGGTGACGCTGGTGCCCAGAGGATCCAGCTGCTGCATCATGTACGGGTTGCCGGCGTAGCCGCCGCAGGCCAGCAGAACGCCCTTGGCTGCGTTGTAGCGGATGAAGTGGTCGTCATCCATGTTCTGGGCGATGATGCCGGTGATGCGGCCATCGGCGTTCTTTTCCAGCTTAGCCAGGCTGGTCTTAAAGTCTACGCCGTAGCCCAGCTCCTGGATGTACTGCAGCAGCAGCTCGTTGCGGGCCAGACCGGATTCCCGCTCGCTGGCCATGTAGTTGTGCTCCTCTACGGGGAACAGGTAGTCGGTGTTGTGCTCTGCATTCTCAGCAGGCCATGCAGCCTCGGTACCGGAGGTAAAGTCGCAGACCCAGCCGTACTTGTCTTCCAGGATGCTCCGCATAAAGTCGTGCATGGCGGCAGACTCGTTGATCCAGGTCTTGACAACGCGCTGGTCGCACTTGCCGGAAGCGTAGCGGGAGATCTCGCTCAGCAGCTTGGCGCGGTCAAAGGGCTCCTCACCGGCAGCCTTGGCTGCGGCGGAGTCGATGGCGCCGTACCAGTGGCGGGTGTCCTGCACGTTGCCGTTCTGCTCGATGATGCGGAAGTTCAGGCCGTTGGCGGCTGCATAGGCAGCGGCAAACATGCCGCCGTTGCCGGCACCCACGATGAGGATGTCGGTGTCCACCGTCTCGGTGATGGCAGCCTCGTCGATGTCGGGCTCGGTGCCCAGCCAGTCGTTCTCATCGCCGGTGGGCAGCTGAACGGAGGACACAACGGCCTCGCCCTTGGCCTGTGCATAGCAGCTCTTGGCAGCCTTCATGACGGCCTCGGAGGTGATGGTGGAGCCGGACACGCCGTCGATCTCGGCAGAACCGGCAGCCAGCAGCTGATCGCGCAGCTCGTCGGCAGCAGCAGCACCGATGGAAGCGGTCTCGCCGGAGGTGTCCACGACCACGTCGGTCACGGCGCTGTCGGAGAAGGTCATGGTGACCTTGACGGTGGAGGAAATGCCCTCGGCAGTGCCCTCATAGGTGCCGGGGATGTAGGTGCCGGTTGCACCGGAAGCGGCAGCGCTGCCGGAAGCAGCGGTGGAGGTGGAGCCGGAGGCTGCATTGCAGGCAGCCAGAGCACCGGCGGTGACACCGCTCATGGCGGCGGCAGCGGCGATCTTCAGAAAGCCTTTGCGGGAGATCTTGTTCATAGTGGTTTCCTTCTCTTTCTCTTCTTGTGTCTCTTTGTGATTTTTGGCCCTGCTCTGTGGAAAAATCTGCACAGAACCAACAAAAACAGTTTAGCATACCTGTGAAAAGTATGTCAATCAATTTGGGGGCACGGAACGCCTTAAACTTTGTTAAACATTTGGCGCAGGTACGGCCCGGTCAATGGAGAAAAATGCAGGCTCTGCGGGGATTTTTGCCAAAAACAATGCACGGAAACATTGCGCAGGTGTTGCGGTTATGTTACAATTGAGTTGCACACAGAAGCCGGCCAGCCACGACCGGCAGAACGGCAGCAAACGCTGTCACGGAAAGGGAGATTTTGGTATGAAGGTGGCAATGATCGGGCACAAGGACTTCCCGTCCCGTTCGGGTGGTGTGGAAGTCATGGTCGGCGGGCTGGCAACCAGCCTGGTCCGGCGCGGTTATGAGGTCACGGTGTACAACCGCGGCCTGCAGAAGGGGCACAATGTTTACACGACCGAGGGCGTGCAGGCCCGCCGCATCTTTACCTTTCAGAAGGCGTCGCTGAATGCCATGGTCTATTCGTTCCTGGCCACCTTTGACGCCCTGACGCGGGACTGCGATGTGATCCACTACCACGCCATCGGCCCATCGGTGCCGCTGGTGATCGCCAAGCTGTTCGGCAAGCACACGGTGTGCACCGTGCACGGGCTGAACTGGAAGGTGGACAAGTGGGGCGGCTTTGCCAGCGCCTACCTGAAGCTGGGTGAGCGGGTGGCCGCAAAGTATGCGGATGATCTGGTGGTGCTGTCGGAGAGCGAGTGGAACTATTTTCAGGAGAAGTACGATCGTACCGCCATCCTCATCCCCAATGCAGTGCAGATGCGCCAGCCGCTGCCCTGCAACCTGATTCGCGAAAAATACGGGCTGGAAGCCGGGAGCTACATTCTGTATGTGGGCCGCATCTCGCCGGAAAAGGGCCCGCTGGACCTGGTGGAGGGCTATCTGAAAGCCCACACGGACAAAAAACTGGTGCTGGCCGGCCCCTTTGCGGAGACCGAGTACTGCACCACGGTGCAGGAGAAGATCGCGGGCAACCCCAACATCATCACGACGGGCTATGTGGTGGGCGACGCGCTGCTGGAGCTGTACAGCAACTGCGCCCTGTTCGTGCTGCCCAGCCACACCGAGGGCCTTTCGCTGTCGCTGCTGGAGGCGCTGTCGCTGGGGGTGAAGTGCCTCGTGAGCGACATCCCGGAGAACACCACGGTGACCGCCGACTACGGCACCGAGTTCCGCACCGAGGACACCGACAGTCTGGGCCGGGCGCTGGAGCGGGACACCGCCCGGCCCCTCACGCCGGAACAGCGCGAGGCACAGGTGGACTATGTGCGCACCAACTTTGATTATGATGTCATGCTGGATCGGTACGAGGAAGTGTATCACCATGTGATCGGTGACCCGCTCAAGGAGATACCTTCGCAGGCCAAGGCACACAGCAAGGCCGCAGCCGCCCAGGGAGGCGCAGCATGATAAAGGAAGAACAGAACCCGGTCGGGCCGGTGCTGACCGCGGCCGAAAGCCGTCGCCGGGTGCTGCACAACATGTGCTCGTCGCTGTTGTACAACCTGTCGGTGATCCTGTTCGGCCTGCTGCTGCCGCGGCTGTACCTCACCAGCTTCGGTTCGGAGCTCAACGGTCTGGACAGCACCATCAAGCAGATCTTTTCCTGTCTGACTCTGCTGGAAGCGGGCGTGGGCCTGGCCTCGCAGCAGGCCTATTACCTTCCGGTGGCCGTGGGCGACGGGAAAGCCATCAACGGCATTTTTTCGGCCACGCATCACTATTACCGCCGCACCGGTATCGTGTATCTGCTGGTCACGGTGGTATTTGCGCTGCTGTACCCCCTGTGCATCAACACAGTGCTGTCCTACGGCACCGTGAGCCTGATCGTGGTGTTCTACGGCATCCCGGGCATGGTGAGCTATCTGGTGCAGGGCAAATACCGCTCCTTTATGGAAGTGGAAGGCAAAAACTATGTGATCACCTACATCACCACGGCCACCATGGCGGCGGGCAACCTGCTGCGCATGCTGGCGCTACTGTTTACCCGCAGCATCCTGTTGGTGCAGGTGACCTACTGCGTGCCTTCGGTGTTCCAGGTGCTGGTGCTTACGGCCTATATGCGCAAAAACTATCCGTGGCTCAACGCGCACGATACCCCCAATCTGGAGGCGCTGGCCCAGCGCGGCTCGGTGCTGGTGCATCAGCTCACGAGCATCGTGTTCAACAACACCGACACGATCCTGATCTCCAGCCTGTGCGGTCTGGCGTCGGCCAGTGTGTACACCATTTATATGCTGTTTTTCTCCAACATCGAAAAGCTGTTCTACTCGATCGTCAACAGCATCAGTTTTCGGCTGGGGCAGCTGTTCTATGTGGAGCCGGAAAAGTTCAAGCGGCTGTACCGGCTGTACGATGCCCTTTACCTTTCCGCGGCCTTTGCACTGTTCACGACCGTGGCTGTGTTCCTGATGCCCATCATCGCGCTGTACACGGCGGGCGTGACCGATGCCGAGTACCTTGACACCCGCCTGCTGGTGCTGTTTACGGCGGTGGAGCTGCTGTCCAGCGCCAAGCAGCCGTTGGGGATGCTGCTGAACATCAGCGGCCGCTTTGAAGAGACCCGGCAGCAGGCCCTGATCGAGATGGGCATCAACCTGCTGGTGTCGGTGATGTCGGTGCTGCGGTTCGGCATCGCGGGCTGCCTGTTCGGCACGCTGGCGGCGCACCTGTACCGCTATACGGCGTTGATCCTTTTTACCCGGACCAAAGTGCTGGGAGAGTCGCCGGTGGGCGATTTTGTGCGGCTGGGCGTCAACGGGCTGCTCTGCGTTGTGCTGCTGTACCTGCTGGGATTTGACCGCTGCTATGGCGGCGGCTACCTGATGGTGTGCCTGAAGGGTGCGTTGTTCGGGCTGTGGGTGCTGCCGCTGTTCCTTGTGGTGAACGCGGTGCTGGACTGGCGCAATGTGGACACCCTGCGCGGGCTGCTGCACACGCTTACGATCAAAAAAGAAGCGACGGAGGAAAAACACGATGCGGAATGAAGAAGCGATGTGCGAGGGCCTGCTCTCGGTCGTGATCCCGGTGTACAACATCCGGGACTATGTGGAGCGCTGTGTCCGCTCGGTGCTGGCGCAGCCGGATGTGCCGCTGGAAGTGCTCATCGTGGATGACGGCAGCACCGATGACAGCGGCGCGGTGTGTGACGCACTGGCGGCGGAGGACAGCCGGGTCACAGTGATCCACAAGCCAAACGGCGGCCTGTCGGACGCCCGCAATTACGGGCTGTGCCATGCACAGGGCGAGTATATCCTGTTCATGGACGGTGATGACTGGCTGGCAGAGAACGTTTGCCCCGGCCTGCTGCAGATGGCGCTGCAGGACCGGGCCGATGTGGTCATCGGCAAGGCGCATTTTCTGCGCGAGGAACCGGTGATGACCCGCTGGGAAGAAGCGGTGGAAAAAAACTTCACCTTTCACACAGTTTACACCGGTAAGGAGTATCTTTTGAAATGCCTGCAGACCGGTGGCCTGCGGGTGGAAGTGGGGCGGCACCTGTACCGCACCGGCTTTTTGCGGGCGAACGGCCTGCAGTTCTGCAAGGGCATCCTGCACGAGGACGAAGAGTTCACGCCGCGGGTGCTGCTGCAGGCGCAGCGGGTGGTGCTGACCGGGCAGGAGATCTACTATTACGATAACTGCCGCGCCGGTTCCATCACGCACGCGGAAGGGTTGAGCACCCGCCGTGTTCAGGACCGGCTGCGCATCTACGACAGTCTGGCGGAGATCTACCGTACGGTGACCCCGCGGGCGCTGCGCCGCCGCCTGCAGGATGACCTGTGCTGGAAGTATCTGGACTGCGCGGCGCGGTTCGATTGCAGGACCCTGCCGGGCTACCGCCCGCAGCGGCTGCGGATGCTACAGTTTGCCTGCACGCCCCGCCGCCGGGCCAAGGCAGCGCTGTTTGCCCTCTCGCCGGAGCTGTTCCGGCGGGTGATGAATCATTGACCCATTGACGAGGAAAGGCAGAAGAGCATGGCGCAACATGCAAGAATAAAACGAACGCCCCCGCCGGACGGCGCACGCCGCCGATGGTGGCAGAACCGGCTGCTGCAGCTGCTGGCGGCTTTTGTGCTGCTGTGCGGCGTGGCAGCTGCCGGACTGAAACTGTACACGGATTATACGAATAGTCATTTTCAGGTGACCTTTTACCGGGTGACCTCCAGCCATGTGTCGGAAAAGCTGCGGGTCCTGTTTTTGTCGGACCTGCACCTGCGGGAATACGGCGAGCACAACGAGGAGCTGATCCAGACCGTGCAGGAGCTGGACCCGGACCTGATCCTGCTGGGCGGTGACCTTGTCACCTTCCCGAACCCGGAGTATGAGAATATGCTTTCGCTGTGCCGCAGCCTTGCCGATGTGGCCCCGCTGTACGGGGTGCTGGGCAACCACGAAAGCGAGATGATCTACGGCGGGGTGGATGACCAGCTGGCCGAAAAATTTTCGGAGGCCGGGGTGCAGCTGCTGCGCAATGAGACCCGCACCATCCAGATCGGGGAAAACAACGTGGAGCTCATCGGGCTGGAAGGTGCCCTGAAGGACTTTTACAAATACGGTGCCAGCGACTGTGTGGAGAGCCTGAGCCGCCAGTACGACACCTTCCGCATCTGCATCAACCATGTGCCCATGGCCTTTGTGGACTACATGCAGGATGCGCCCTTTGACCTGGCGCTGGCCGGGCACACCCACGGCGGCCTGATCCGCCTGCCGGTGCTGGGGCGGCTGTACACCGCAGAGGAGGGGCTGTTCCCGGAGTATGCGGGCGGCATGTACCAGCTGGACAGCGGGGCACCCCTCATCGTGGGCTGCGGCCTGGGCGACTCCAACCAGATCCCCCGCGTATACAATCCGCCGGAGCTGGTTCTGGTGGATGTGAACTGGTACTGAGATGAACGGACTTGAAAGGAGGCCCGGAGACGTGGTGACAAAGATCAAGCAGATCTTCAAACAGGCTGTGCTGCGCTTCTGGAGCCTGCGGGTGCCGTTGATCGTGGTGTGCATCCTGCTCGCGGCACTGCTGTGCACCGCACAATATCAGGACAGCAGCCGGGTGGCCTCGGCCCAGATGACCCTGAACTACTCCGAGGCATCGCAGGGGCTCAACCCCAACCGCACTCGGTTTACGACTACCGACCTGACCTCCGACGAGGTGCTGCAGAGCACCCTGTACAACGCCGGACTGGAAGGTCAGATGACGGTGGAACAGCTGCGCAAGGCCATTGCGGTGGAACCCACCGATGTGACCAACGTGAGCAGCTCGGAAAACTACATCACCACCAGCTGCAGCATCAGCCTGCAGCTGGAAGAACCCTGCCAGCACCTGACCGCAGCCACGCTGCTCCGGATCTTCTGCGGCAGCTACAAGGATTATTTCATGGAGCACTACGGCGAGAACCAGAGCGTGTTCTCCTGCACCATGCCGGATTACTTTGACACCGAGCCGTATCTGCGCCTCAAGAGCCTGACGCTGCGGGCCGACCAGCTGGACCGCTACCTCACGGCCCGTGTCAGCGAGAACAAGAGCTATCAGGACGCCACCACCGGCAACACCTTCCTGAGCCTGTCCAAGCAGATCCAGAACGTGATCAACTACGAGATCCCGCGCATCCAGGCCTATATCCTGCGGGGCGGCCTGTCGGCGGATGTTTCTTCCCTGACGGCCATGCTGCAATACAAGCTGCAGATCGAGCAGCTGGACTATCAGGAGCAGATGGCCTACTACAACTCCGACAATCTGGGCATTGGCCTGTACGATGAGAGCATGAGCGCCATCGTCATGATCCCCACGCTGGACGAGAACAGCGAGTTCTATATGTCCCGCACCAAAACGGCGCTGGACACCATGGCCAGCGACGCCGACGGTGCCCTGGCGGAGGCGACCTCCCATCAGGATGTGATCACCACCACCCAGTATGTGGTGCAGCAAATGCAGACCATGAGCGACCCGGCGGGCCTGACCACGGTGAACGCCATGCTGCAGGAACTGGAAACCACCATGGATCGGATCCAGCAGGCACTGCGGGTGACGGATGCCTCCTATATCATCTATAAGACCCAGAACTACCTGGTGTTCAACTATGCGGCCGGCTCCTTTGTGCAGCAGATCGGCCTCAAGCGGGTGATCGTGGAAATGGCAGTCTTTGTGGTGCTGTGCTTCGGCCTGTGCATGGTGCGCACCGCCCGGCAGATCCGGAAGGAGGAACAGCGTTGAAAAAGTTTGATATCCTGCGCTACCTCCGGCGGTTCTTTGCACTGGTGCTGGCCGTGACCATGGCGGGCACAGTGGTGGTGTACTGGTACTGCAAGAACAACCAGACCTACACCGCCAGTGTGAACATCAAGTACCTGCACGACGGCATCAAAGACGGCTTTGCCCCGGACGGCACCGCCATGAACGTGGACGAGATCTATTCTTCCAAGGTCATCTCGCAGGCCATGGAGAGCCTTGGGCTGCAAAGCGGCATCAATCTTGTGCGCTCCCACTGCACGGTGGAAGAGCTGATCCCGGACGACCAGAAGGCCCTGCAGGAAGCTCTCATCGACAAGGGGGAAGAGTCTACCTACTTCCCGGACGAATACAAGGTGACGCTGGTGGTGGATGGCAGCCTGGGTGCGAGCTACGCCCGCCGGGTGCTGGATGCCATCGTCAGCAGCTATTCCACCATCTACACGGAGGAATATGTGGAGCTGCCTCTGACCATGAACCCCTCCAGCGGCCTGCTGAACAGCGGCTACGACTATTACGAGTGCGTGGACGCGCTGTCGGCCGACACCACCGAAGTGCTGAACTATCTGGAGGATAAAAAGACAAACTATCCCAACTTCCGCTCTTCGGTCACGGGTTATTCCTACGAGGACCTGTACGACATCTATAAGATGCTGTACGACTACGAGATCCCGTCGCTGTACGCGAATGTGATGACCGGGCCGCAGGTGCGCAACGCCGACAAGCTGTGCCGCAACCTGACCCAGAGCATCGAGAGCAGCGTGCAGAACGAGCAGGTGTATCAGGAGCGGGAAGCCTACCTCAGCGGCCTGATCCAGAACTACTCGGAGAAGAACCGCGACCTGATCAACTACCATTACCACAACGACGCCAACGACAGCGGCACCGACTACATCCTGAAGAACGTAGAGGCCTACGATGACAACCAGAGCAAGCAGATCACCTACGATTCGCTGATTTTGGAGTATGTGGAGATCGACAAGACCCTGCGCAGCAGCGCCATCCGCCGGGCCTACACCCAGCAGCTGCTGGACACCTTCCAGGCAGCCGGCGGGGTGGGCGGCGATGAGGCCTCCCATGCCGCGATCGAGTCGGAGATCAACAAGTACGAGCAGACGCTGGTGGACTACTACCAGATCGTGAACCAGACCAGCATGGAGCACAACCGCTCCCTGAGCGCGGACTATCTGCAGACCACCAGCTCCACCAGAGTGTGGCCCAGCATCAACACCAAGCTGTATCTGGCCATCGGCTTTGTATTCTTCTTCCTCGTGGGCTGCGCACTGGCCGTTGTAGTGGGCCGTTCCCGCGACTTTGTGGAATACTTTATGTATGTGGACAAAAAGACCGGTCTGCCCAACCGCGACCGTGTGGATGCCATGATGGCACGGCTGGAAAAGCAGGGCCTGCTGCCCAGCCACTTTACCTGCATGTACTTCCAGTTTACCAGCCTGAACCATCTCTCACGGGAGTATGGTTACTCGGTGGGCAACCATGTCCTGCGGGACTTTGCCGGGCTGGTGGCGGCCCTTGGCACTGAGGAGAGTTTCATCGGTTCCAACGGTGCGGGCCAGATCGTGGGCTTCTTCCGGGAATGCAACGCCGTCAAGGCGGAGGCCATTCTGGAAGTGCTGGACGAGCAGATCCAGGAGTACAACAGTCTGAACCCGGATTACGCCATCGAGTACAGGGCAGCCAGTGCCACCTCGGATGACGAAAAGGAATTCAACATCCGGGATCTGCTGCGCTGCGCATTCAAGAAGCTGCGGGATGCCAATAAGCCGCAGCCGGAGACCGCACACGAGACGGTGTAAAAAAGATAAGGAGGCGGCAGTCATGCTGCAGAATCAACGGGCCTGCCAGCTCGTCCGTTCCAAAACCGGCTGTGAGCCGCTGGCACTTGCCGTGGCGTGGGGTGCCCGCACGGCGGGCCGCTGTGCCGCCGGGGTGCTGGGAGCCGTGAAGCATCAGCGCTTTTCCGACCAGCAGCTGGAGACCTTTGCCGCCCGCGCGCCGGGTATCTGCCCGAAGCCGGTGTGCGATGCCGGGGAGCCCTGCCCGCTGCCGCCGCAGGACGATGCGGTGGATGTGTCGGTGATCGTGCCGGTGCACAACGGGGAGCGCTTTTTGCGCGCCTGTCTGGACAGCATCCTGCACCAGAACACCACTCGCCGCCTGCAGGTGCTGGCGGTGGAGGACGGCTCCACCGACGGCAGCGGGGCCATTCTGGCCGAGTACGCCCGGCAGGGAGGG
>OLPV01002465.1_pt1 | contig 12125 bp, 8 predicted proteins | sample 1671961 | NCBI WGS metagenome assembly OLPV01 (sample SAMEA3136630, study PRJEB25190) | human gut metagenome | biome: human gut; feature: human-associated habitat; material: faeces | place: Austria | collected 2013
GCGCGGGTGCAAGGCGTCGGGCGTGAAGCGCATCCGCATACACGACATACGCCACAGCCACGTGAGCCTGCTGATCGAGATGGGCTTCTCCGCGCTGGCCATCGCCGAGCGCATGGGCCACGAGGCGGTGGACATCACCTACCGCTACGCGCACCTGTTCCCCACGAAGCAGGACGAGATGGCCGCCGCCCTTGACGGGGCGAGGGGATAAGAAGGATGCCGTGCGAGAACAGCGCCCGCAAGCGCAGTAAGACGATGGCGTTCCGCTGCACGCCCGAGGAGCATAAGCTCATATGCGAGATGGCCGCCTGGAGCGGCATGAACAGGCAGGACTACATCATCGCCAAGCTCACCGATACCCAGGTCGAGGTGAGGCCCTCCGTGAGCGTGCAGAAGGCACTGAGGGACTCGATGGCGGAATTGGCCAAGGAGGTGCGGCTGGCGGCCTCCTACGGCGAGCTGAGCGAGTCCCTGCAACAGAGAATTGAGCACGTGATGAGGCTCTTCCTGGCGCTCGGTGAGGGGGTTGACGATTCGGTGTCTGAACCGTTGGAGCAGGCCGCGCCTTTGGAAGGGCCAGTGACAGCCGTAATGGATGCAGAATCCAACACCGCAAGCATCTTCGGAATGGGACGCGGTTGACGCCTAAAGCCCCAGTTCGGCGATTAGCTTCTTCATGGCGAGAGCCCACTCGAGCTGCTCGGATATGAATTTCGGCCAGGCGGCCTCGTTGTTCTTGATCTTACAGCCGTCTTTATAGAAGCGAAGTCCCGATGCCTTCTTGGCGTCGAAGGGTGTAGCGGAAAGGCCGAGGCGCTCCTCGAACAGGACGGCGTTGTCGATGGCCTTGTGGCCGATTTCCTTGTCGTCGGGCACGTAGAACTCGATGCCAGTGCGGCCGCGCTGCGTGTCTATAAGTAGGCCGATGTGATAGGCGGACGTGTCGCAGCGCAAAGTGGTCCAGTGGTTTTTCGAGGGCTTCTGTGGGTTGAAAACCTTCAAAAACTCGGGAGTCGCCTGGGCCACCTCGCGGTACTTGGTCCAGTACGAGAGCTTCACGCGCTCGGTCTCGGAGAGGCCCTCGCTGAGCTTGATGGCCTTCGTCCACTCGTTGGGCTGCTCGACCACGGAGAAGCGCGGTGCGGGCAGGGAGTCGCCGATGGACCACAGCTCGATCTCCACCAGGAAGAAGCCGAAGTCGCTGTCGGTGTGCTGGTTGAGCCACTCTATGGCCTGGCGGTGCTCGTCGCGTGCGCGGGCCACCACCCATATGACGACCTCGGCGCCCTTGCCGGCGGCGTAGGTGATTACTTTGCCTAGATGGTCGTGGTTGGTGTCCTCGAGCTGGTTCTCAATGATCACCTTGCGTCCGGTGCCGGCTTCCTGCGCATAGATGTCGACGTTGAACGAGCCCACTGCCGACTCGGTCTCTATGAGCTCGAGCTCAATGCCGACTGCCGAGCTCAGTATGGCAAGGTTGGGCTCCTCGGAGAGCCATCTGGTGAAGTCAAGCGCCTCGTGTGGCCACACATCGCGCAGATCGACTTTCTTCAGCTTGTCGAGATTGTATTTCATTGCATTCCTATCAAATCGTTGGTTCGTAAAGTGCCTCGTCCGCATCAATCGAAAACTGAGCTATACGTTATCGATGAGCCACTGCTTCCGCCAGTTCTCCATCCGCGCGTTTTTCTCTGACGGATCCATTCTGCCAATCGCCTTAAGGACATCCTGCAGCTCAACATTCCCGTTTTTGTGCTTCAAGGAGTCTTTTGCTATGTCGTAGGCAAGCTGAACGGATGTCGTCGCAGCAAAGCGTTTTCCCCTCCGCGCCAGATTGAACGCTTCGGCGGCTCCGCTTATCGCGTTGTTGAACAACTCGATGGCGTCCATCTGCTCGGACGTGTTTTCGACCAGATAGTCAACACCGTCGCTTCCGACGCCGAACTCAACTCCTCCTTGTCTATCCTGCCTTCCGAAAGGCGTTTCTTTTCCAAGGCCTAAATATGGTGTCTGGATAATGCCTTGTCGAGCAGCGCTCGTTTCGAACATGCCGTTGCAGCATCTGATAATCGCAGCGTCTCTTACCTCATCGCCGTAAAGCGGGCAAAACGCAAGCAAGATCCAGTCAACTTGAGCCGATGCTTTCTTGAGAAGCTCATAGGCTTCGCAACTTATTGGGAACTGTCCTGGAGATACCTTGGTCTCCTTAAAGCCATCATTGAGGAACCATTGGCGCAAATCCGTATGGATCTCGATCAGGAATCCAAGGCGGATATCGGCATTGGCGTCAATCTGCGTTATGTTCTCGCGATACGCATCGAGCTTGAAAGCATGCCCGCGACCGTCTTTGCCGAACAGTCCCGCGTCGAGCGAAGTCCTGATGTCGTCAACGCAGGCGTTCGATTGCTCCCGTATCGCCCGGCTGATCAAATCGCCAAACCCTCGGTAAGCCTCTTCTGCCAGAGCGTCCCTGCGAGCTGCATCCTCGTGCTGCTTTCGAAACCGCTCCGCATCCGAAGAGAACCTCGCGGACTTAGATTCAACCTTCTTGCCTCTCCCGATATGGTGGTCAACGCGGAAGTGCTCTAAACCGACTATTCTTCTTCCGCTTTCGGCCGTGATGAGAATATCGGGCCTATCGAATGGGCGGGTGTCGCCCGACAGTCGGGCGACGTTCCTTCTCGCTTCTCCGCCTTTTGCCCTCGCGACCTTCAGCGCTTGCTGATAAATCGAAAGCTCTGCCTTTTCCTGGTTTTTCTTATGGCTCATAAGCGTGGCCTAGCCCATTCTGCCCATTACCTCGAGCAGGTCCTCGTACGTTGCCACGTTGTGGTAGCGCACGTCGCTGGTGCTCATCTCGTTGAAGAGCTTCTTCGCGCAGGCGATCTTGGCGTTTTCCACGCCGGAGAGCTCCAGCGTGTCCATGGTGCCCTTGGTCTCGGCGACGAAGAACACATGGCGCACGCTGCCTTCCTTGAAGGCAATCGCCCAGTCGGGGGCGTAGTTGCCCACCGGCGTGGGAATCTGGAACGCTCGAGGCAGCTTAGCGTAGACCGCTACCTCTGAAGCGGCGTCCATATCCTCGGCGAACCTGCGCTCGCCGTCGGAGTCGGGAAACACGAAGCGCTGGATGTTCTTCTTGGCCTCGTACGCCTTGCTCGCGTTGTCGGGCATGCGCTCGGTGAAGATCGCCTCGTCGTAGGCGTCGTCGATCTCGTGGTAGCTGATGTGCTCCACTACCATCGTCGCCTTCTCGGACACGATGAGCGCGGCGGCCTTCTTGATGAACTCCTCGGGGTTAACGCGGTAGAGCCCGAACACGTTGCCGTCGATGCCGGCGAGTATCGCCGCAGCGCTCCTGCGCGTGATGGCGGCGGCCTGCGCCACCTCGCCCACGAGGTCGTAGGTCACGCCCACGGACGCGGTTCCGGCGTCCACATCGCGGGTCTCGGTCTGCGTGCGGCCGAACGACGAGCCGCCCTGCACCTCGTCGCGCGTGGCCTGTGACTTCTGCCCGCCGACGGTCAGGGTGTATTGCAGCCTGCTCACGCGAAGGTCGCCGTTGATGCGCTCTATCGACTTGCGCCTCAGCTCGTCGTCCGAGAAGCTCACCGTGTAGGCGTGCTTGCGGTTGATGCGCGCCCACAGCTCCTTGAACTCGCGCTTGGCGAAGTTGTCGGTCAGCGTGTTCTCGGTGATCTTCTCCTGGGCGCGCCCGATCATGCCGTCCAACGCGTGCGCGTCGTAGATGCTTCTCACCAGCGCCTCGACTGCCTTTGCGTGGGCGGTGTCGGCGATGCCTTCGGGCAGCTTCGCGACGAAGTACTCCACGAAGGTGCCGTCCTCGACGGCCTTGCGGAACTCGGCGGTCGGCTTGTCGTCGTCATCGATGAGGTCGCACTTGTAAAGAGCCTTGTAAATGCGCTTCGACTCCTCCTCGGTGAAGGAGACCGTCTCGCCGTCGAGCATGACGTCGCGCCCGCTGAACAGGTTCATCTCCACCTTCTTCGGGCGCTCGCGCAGGCTCTTGCTTATGTCGGTCTGCAAATCCCTCACGAACGTCTCGTAGCTCTCCGACGCGATCACGGTGAGCAGGTTCACGCGGTGCACCTCGTCGGGTCCCAGCAGAGCGGCGTCCTGGCGGTTGCCGTCCTGGTCGACCGCCAGGCGCATGCCGCGGCCGACTTCCTGGCGCTTGCTCGTCTCGGAGCCGGACTCCTTGAGCGTGCAGATCTGGAAGATGTTCGGGTTGTCCCAGCCCTCGCGCAGCGCCGAGTGGCTGAAGATGAAGCGCACGGGCTCATCGAACGAAAGCAGGCGCTCCTTATCTCGCAGGATCAGGTCGTATCCGCGCTTCGCATCGTCGTCGTTGATGCCGACGCCGTCCTCGCGCTCCGCCTTCTTCTCGGCCTTCGACTCGACGGCGTTGCCCTTCTTGTCCACAGAGAAGTAGCCGGAGTGCACCGAGTGCGCCTCGAATCGCCCGAGGTACTGCGCGTAGGAGGGGTCGAGGATGTCGTCCTGCGTCGGGTGCTTCAATCTGTCGGAGACGATGGCCTCGTACTCCTCCTCGAAGATCTTGCCGTAGCCCACGGTCTCGCCGTTGCCGGAGAGGTCGCGGTACTTCGCCACCTGGTCGATGAAGAAAAGGCTCAGGCACTTGATGCCGCGGCGGAACAGAGCCTCCTCCTTTTGCAGGTGGCTCAGGATCGTCTCGCGAATCTGTATGCGCTGCATGTCGTCGGCGGCGGAGTCGCCGTAGACCTCGCCGATGTAGATGCGCCCGTCGTCGCCGATAGAGCCGTCCAGGAAGCGCACGTAGCCCGCGCGTCCGTCCTGGGGCGGGACCACGCCGTCGTTGCCGCTCGCGATGGTGTAGCCGCGGTACGCCTCGAGCTTCGTCGAACCGCTGGCGTCGTAGATGCTGTCGCCCTCGCCGAAGCGCGCGGTCCTCTTGCGCACCTTGCCGCCAGACCCCATGCACTTGAACTCGATAACGGCCTCCGGTGCGCGGTTCTTGCTCACCACGATGTCGCGCAGGTACAGGTAGCCGTCGGTTCCGCGCATGTTCTTGAGGGCGAAGCCCTTCACCTCGATGCGCTTGACGAGCTTCTGGTTGTAGGCGTCCAAGGCGTCCAGGGCATACACCAGGTCGTGCTTCTCCTTGTGAGTTGCCGAATAGTTCAGCACGAACAGTGGGTTGAAGCGGGCGATGCCCTTCTGGGTCGCGCCCCCCTTCTTTCCCATCTTCTGGGGCTCGTCGCAGATGACGATGGGGCGGTTCGCAGCGATGACGTCGATGGGCCTGCGGCTGCTGAACTCGTCGCGCTCGTCGAAGATGATGCGCGCCGCCTTGTTCTTGGAGCCCTCCTTCATCGACGCGTTGAACGCCTGCATGTTGATGACCATGCAGTTGACGTCGCTCGATTGGGAGTACGCATCAAGCTCGGTCAGGTTGTCCGAGTCGTATATGAAGAACCTGATCTTCTTGTGGTATTGGGAGAAGAAGTGCTCCTGGGTGTTCTCCAGGCTCTTGGCCACGCCCTCGCGGATGGCGACCGATGGCACCACCACGATGAACTTGCACCAGCCGTACAGGCGGTTGAGCTCGAGCATCGTCTTGGTGTAGACGTAGGTCTTGCCGGTGCCCGTCTCCATCTCGACGTCCAGCTGGCAGGCTCCCATGCCGCAGAAGAGCTCCTCCGACTCGGGGATCTGGTTGCGTCGCTGCACCGCTCGCACGTTTGCCAGTATGTCGGCACCTGAAAGCGCGACGGGCGCATTGGCATACCCCTCGGTGCTCTCGTCGCCGAAGTCGATCTCGCCCTGCGCGCGCTTGGGCTTGCGGCCCAGGTCGCGCAGGTAGACGGAGGCGCCCTGGTTGGGCTGCCCCTCGAAGACCGAGGTCACCGCGTCTGCGGCGTCGGTTTGGTACTGCTGTACTTTGAACTTGAACTTCATGTCGACGCCTTAAATCACTTGGGGAACGGTGTCGGGGCTGTAGGTGCGGAACAGCTCCTCGTAGTTGGCGTGCGTGGCGTCGTCGGCCATGGATGAGTCGCGGATGACGGCATACCAGGGCTTGGCCTTCGCCATCTCCTCGATGGTGTCGGAGCCGACGTTCGCATCGAAGCAGGCCGCCAATTTGTCGCCGTCAACGAAAAAGACCTTCTTGCCGGCGAGCACGCGCTCCTCGATCTTCGCGGAGTACGGGATGCCGAGCTTTGGCAGCACCTCGAAGAGCAGATCCAATTCAGAGCGCCCCTCCTTCACGTTGTCAGCGAAGTCGAAGAGGCTCTCCTGTGAGGTCTCGCCAGGCGTGAGGTAGAAGTCCTTGAAGTTCGAGGAGTCGATGCGCAGCACGCGGAAGCCCAGGTCGGGATAAGGCTTTGGCTCGGCGCCGAGCTCGAGCTGCTTATTGGATTCATCGATGCCTGCGGCGATTTTGGCACCTGCACGGCGAATACGCTCTTCGCCGATTTCGGTCAGCGTGGAGAACTGGCCTGTGGTCATCTCGGGAATCTGAACGAGCACAAAGCGACGACTTCCACTGTCCTCGGCGTTCTTCTCCATGACAGCTTGAGCCATGGAGGCCGAGCCCGAGAAGAAATCAAGCACAGTACAGTTCTTCGAAGAGGCGATATCGAGGATGCGTCTCATTAAGCGAACTGGTTTAGGAGTGTCGAAAGGAGCGTTGCCATTGAAAAGTTTCTGAAGCTCTTTCTTGGCTTCGTCGGTGTGGCCAACTTCTGAACAAGGCCAGTAATTTGTAGGTAAACGTCCGCCTACGTCGTCAAGGTAGGTCTTTCTTGCAATACCGCCTAAGCCGTTTTTTGTAAAAAAGAACTTAGGCCAGGGCCCTGTTTCAAATACCCTTGTTGCAATTTTTTTAGATTCTTCCAGGCTCTGACCAAGCAAAATCGCTTTCACGCCGCTACGAATCTCAGATGGTAAAACGCCGCAAATGTCGGCTCGTTTTTCGGCATCATTTAACTCTTGAAGAACGTACGGACACCAACCATTCATGGCTTCAAGCATTGCTTCTTGGGAATAGCGCCAATGTGATCCGTTGCTTGGATACAAAAGTTCGCCAGTTAAGGGATGCTGAATTGCATAAACCATTCCCTGGTGCGTTTTAGCGTCAGAGGCGTAGGCGTTATCAGTCCTCCATGCACACCTATCGCCGTCGGGATTTGCATATTTCGAATTCATCTCAGCAGTCCTGGGCAGCTTACCGGGCTGCCAATCAGGTTGTTTTGCGTAGCAAAGCAAGTGCTCCGCTTCGGTTGGAATGCCTTTAGAGTCATTTCTTATCGAATAGGTTCTTTGCCAAACAACGTCCCCAACGAAGCTCGCTACGCCGAAAACCTCGTCGCAAATCTTGCGCAGGTTCGAACTCTCGTTATCGTCGATGCTGATGAAGATGGCGCCGTCTGCCGCGAGCAGATCACGCGCCAGAAGCAGTCTCGGGTAAATCATCGAGCACCAATCTGAGTGGAACCGGCCGTTGCCCTCGGTGTTGGCGACCAGGCGACCGCCTTCCTCGTCGAAATCTCCGCTCTCCGCGTCATATTCGCCGCGCGTCTTGGCGAAGTCGTCGTCGTAGACGAAGTCATGGCCCGTGTTGTAAGGCGGGTCGATGTATATGAGCTTCACCTTGCCGGCGTAGGTCTCTTTCAGGATCTTTAACGCGTCTAGGTTGTCACCCTCGATGTAGAGGTTCTCGGTGGTGTCCCAATCCTTGGACTTGCCGGGCTCGGGAATCATCGTCTTGTAGATAGGGCGGCGCGCCTCGGCCTTGGCCTCGCGCTTGCCGGGCCAAGTGAACTGGTAACGCTCGCGCTGGCCTTCGGCCACATCACCCAAAAGATCGCGCAGCGCGTCGAAGTCAACGGCGCGTGCAAGCTCGCCGTCGGTGTTCTCTACCTCGGTCACCACCTGCGGGAACAGCTCGGCAATCTTCTCGATGTTTTCAACGGCACCGTCGGGCGTGCCTAGCTCGATCTTTTCCATCTATCTGCCTTCCTCTATGGCGGCAATCTGCCGTTTGAGTTCCTGTACCTGGTCGAATAGCGCGTTTTTTCGCGCCAGCTGCCGCTCCTTGCGACCGCGGGCTTCGGTCTTGGCAAGCTCCTCGCGAAGCGTCTTGAGCCTGGCGTCCGCCGCGAAGCGCTCTTCCACGGTAGCGGTCTCGCTGCCCGTATCGCCATACGCTACCTGCGAAGCGATCGAGTCCCAGACCCCGTCCATGCTCGTCGCTTTCAGTGTGAGGGAAGCATCATCGACGCTCTGCCATTCTCCCACAGCGATTCCCTTGAGCATCACCGCGAGGCGAACCTCGTCGTCGAAGGTGCACGCGAACAGCAACTTATGGGGGTTCGCCTGAGCCACAAGCGCCAGCACCTCTTCGGGGACGCGGCGGGCCTTGAGCGCCACTTCCACCACGAGCACCTCGTGCACGCGCTCGCCGTCGGGAATACCGGTCGTGGAGGTCTTTATCGAGTTTGCGACTGTGAAGCGCTCGACGTCGTCGATGAAGGACTGGCGCAGCGCGGCGCTCACCTTCAGGCGGCCGTAGAAGGCCTCCTTGGGTATGCGGCGGCCCACCTCGGTCGTGCTCGGAAGCCCTAGCATCTGGGCCTCACCACCAGGAAGCACACGAGCTCGAAGTCGTCGAGCCCCTCGATGTCGTTCTCCAAGAAGCCCGTCGTGCCGCCGGCGAAGAAGCTGTCGACGTCGGACTCCTCCTTGGAGTCCACGATCGACGCCACCGCGTCGCGCAAGAGCCCAGCCTCACGGCGCATGTCGCGGCCGTTCTTGGTCTCGCGGTTGTAGGCGCGGCAGAGTGCCATATCGGGCTCGGACTTGCCGCGGCACAAAAGGCGCATGTCGTCGAGCACCGCCTTGGGCTCCAGGTGCCCGTGAATAACGGACCCGTCGGACCCCATGCGAACCACGTAGAACGGGTGCAGGTGGTTCGCGCCGTCCCGGTCTATCCCGCTGTTGACGTTGCGCAGCACGAAGACGACGCCGGGCTCGTCGCCCTCCACCACGGCATTGATGCCGCTCGGGAGCCGGTCGACGTCGGGGTTGTCGCGGTAGTAGCCCACCAGGTCCATGCGGAACTCGTTGAGGCCCAGGTCGGTGATGGACACGCCGCCCGAGACGTCCTCAAGGTCCACGACCTCGTCGCGCATCTGCTCGAGCTGCTGGCGGCGGTACTCCAGGTCCCCCGTCTCGTCGGCGTTGATGTAGTCGTCGTCGCCGGTGGACGTCATCACGGTGATGCGCATGCGCTCCTCGACGCGCGCCTTGAGCTTGATGTACTCGTCGAGCTCCACGTCGGGCCAGTAGTTCACCAGCTGGATGCGGGCGTTCTTCGAGCCGATGCGGTCCACGCGGCCGAAGCGCTGCACGATGCGCACGGGGTTCCAGTGGATGTCGTAGTTCACCAGGTAGTCGCAGTCCTGGAGGTTCTGGCCCTCCGATATGCAGTCGGTGGCGATAACGATGTCCACGTCGCAGCCGGAAAGCTGCGGCGCCACCACGTCGCGCTCCTTCGACGCGGGCGAGAAGCAGGCGAGCACCTCCTGCATGTGCGGGGGCACGGCCTTTATCGTGCAGGCGCAGCCGTCACCGGTCACCTTCGCGCACTCGAGGCCGAGCTCGCGCTTCGCGAAGGCAGACACGTTCTCGTAGAGGTAGTCCGCCGTGTCGGAGAACGCGGTGAACACGAGCACCTTGCGGTTGCCCGGGTTGATGGGGCCTTGCGACTTCCCTCGGATCTGCTCGCACAGCTCGATGAGCTTGGCGTCGTGGGCGGGGTCGATGTCGCGCACCATCGAGATCAGGACCTCGATGACGGCGACGTCCGCCTCGATGTCGCGCTCCCAGCTCATCCAGTCCATGTCCTCGACGAGGATCTTCGTGGCGCCGCCCACCTCGAAGCCGCTCTCGTCGTCGGGGTCGAAGTCGAACCCGCCCGGCAGGTCGCCGTCGGCCACGCTGGCACCCGAGGCGAGGCCCCTGCGGTAGTCGTCTATGGTCTTGAGGGCGGCGTTCATGGCCGCCAGCACGCGCTCGAGCGTCAGGCGGAACGAGCACACCGAGCTCTCCAGGCGCTTGAGCAGGTTCGTCGTCATGAGTCGGCGCACGCCCGTCTCGCGCCCTCCGAGCGTGAGGTTGCCGCCGCCGCCCATCTTCGCGTACTTCTCCATCTTGCTGGGGTGCACGTACGAGCTCGGCATGTACACGGCGAGCACGAGGGAGTCAAGCTCCTCGTATATCTCGCGGTAGTTGATCGCGTTCGCCAGCGTCGAGAGCTTGGGGCGCTTCGATATCGGCGGCAGGCGCTTCGGGAAGGGCCCGATGGCGCTCATGTCGTAGTAGCGCTGGATGTGCTTGCGGCTGCGCGCCACGGTCACCTGGTCGAGCACCTCGAAGAAGTCGTAGTCGAGCATGTCGGTGAGGGCGTGGGTCGTCCGCTGATCGGCGGGCAGCTTCGACCAGCGGGCGTAGACGGTCTGCGCGTTGCGGAACACCGTCTCGATGTCGTTCTCAAGGCGCAGCTTCTCGGACCAGCCGGTGGGGTCGCCCCAGTACGCCAGGGCGAGCTGGTTGCGCAGGTCGCGGAAGCGGTTGTTCACGGGCGTGGCGGACAGCATCAGCACCTTGGTCTTCACGCCCTGCTTGATGACCTTCTCCATGAGCAGCTGGTAGCGGTTCATCCTGTCTTCCGACGCCGAGTCGCCGCCGTTTCGGAAGTTGTGGCTCTCGTCGATGACGACGAGCCCGTACGCGCCCCAGTTCAGGCGGTCGAGGGGCAGGCCCGTCTCCGACGTGCCGCGCGTGCGCGAGAGGTCGGTGTGGTAGAGCACGTCGTACTGCAGGCGGTCGCCCGCGATGGGGTTGTTCACGACGTTGGAATTGTAGGTGATCCAGTTGTCGCGCAGCTTCTTGGGGCACAGCACGAGCACGTCCTTGTTGCGGCTCTCGTAGTACTTGATCACGGCGAGCGCGGTGAACGTCTTGCCCAGGCCGACCGAGTCGGCCAGTATGCAGCCGTTGTAGGTCTCGAGCTTGTTGATGATGGCGAGCGCCGCGTCCTTCTGGAAGTCGTAGAGCTTGTTCCAGATGAGGCTGTCGCGGAAGCCCAGCCCCTCGTTGGGCAGCACGTCCTCGGAGACGTCGTCGAGGAACTCGCTGAATATGCGGTAGAGCGCCATGTAGTAGATGAGCTCGGGCGCGTTCTCCTGGTACATGGCCGTGATGCCGTCGATGACGGCATCGGTGACGTCGTGGAGCTCGCCCGAGTCCCAGGCGTCGTCGAACTGCTTGAGCAGGGCGCGCGACTGGGAGGCGTCCAGGCGCATGGTCACGTCGGGGGCGTCCGCGGAGTTGTCGCAGCCGAGCTTGCGCGTGGTGAAGCCGTCGAAGGGCATGTAGGCTACGTTGTCGTCCGTCTTGTCGATATCCATGAAGCCGCTCATGCGTCCCTCGCCCTCGAAGGAGCGGAAGCGTGCCTTGCGGCGGATCCAGTCGGCGCACTCGGTCGCGATGGCCTTCTGTGTGAGCTCGTTGCGCAGCTTGATCTCGAAGTCGGTGCCGCAAAGGCCCTGCTCGCGGGAAAGGCGCGGGATGTAGAACTCGCGCTTCTCGCGCGCTGGGCGCTGCTTGGTGAACGCCTGCGACGTGAAGACGAAGCGCAGCTCGTCGATGCCTTCAAGTTGGGTGGCGAGTTCCTGATAGGCGTACATGGAGAACACCGACGCGGCTATCGCCACGCGGTCGCCGTCGGCTATGTTGGCGACAAGGTCGTCCTTGACGATGCGTGCCCTGTTGTCGAAGAAGTCTGGCTGCATGGGTTTATGCCCCTTTCTTCGCGAGCTCTTCGATCATGCACGTGCGCACGAAGGCCGAGAAGCTCATGCCGCGGAGCGCCGCCTCCTCCTTCGCCGCGTCTCGCAGGGTGTCGGGGATGCGCAGGGTCACGGAGACCTGGTCGCCGTTCACCAGGAAGCTCCTGATCTCCGTCTCGTCGGGATTGCTCTTGATGAGCTCCTTGTAGCTATCGGGCATCTGCGCTCCCATCGCTCGAAATGCAATACAAATGCGTTTGCAGCATT
>OLPV01002467.1_pt1 | contig 12101 bp, 6 predicted proteins | sample 1671961 | NCBI WGS metagenome assembly OLPV01 (sample SAMEA3136630, study PRJEB25190) | human gut metagenome | biome: human gut; feature: human-associated habitat; material: faeces | place: Austria | collected 2013
ATTGCGATAAAAGGGATTACATATATATTGCTGATATTGTTAACATTGTTTATAATCATTCCTCTGGTATGGATGATGATATCCGGTTTCAAATCCAATGGTGATTTATTCACAAACAGTTTTGGCTTACCGAAAGAGTGGTTATTTTCTAATTATATATTAGCGTGGAAGGTAGGAATTGGAAGATACCTTTTAAACAGTGTGTTTGTTACTTTTGTATCAGTAGCATTGACGGTTATTATCAGTGCTCTGGCAGCATTTGCCCTTACGAACAACAGATTATACTTTAAGGGCAGAAATGCGGTATTTATATTCATTTTAGCAGGTTTAATGTTAGCACCGCAAGTTAGTGTAGTTCCATTGTATAAGATGTTGAACAAAATGCATTTATACAATACTTATTGGGCAATGATTCTTCCGTATACAGCATTCAGAATTGCTTTTACTGTAATGTTGATGAGAGCGTATTTTCTGGGTCTTCCGGCATCATTAGACGAGGCTGCATATATCGATGGATGTACCTCATTTGGAGTATTCAGCAAAATTATTATGCCTTTATGTAAACCAATTTTAGCATCTTCAGCATTGATGTCAGCAATGTATTGCTGGAATGAATTTATGATGGCAATGATATTTACATCAAATGATAAAATCAGAACCATTCCAACAGGTCTGATGAACCTGACCGGAACACTCAGAACGGAATGGGGAACATTAATTGCAGGTCTGGCGATATCTGCTTTACCGATTATTATCGTATTTATTATATTTCAGAAACAGTTTGTTCGCGGAATTGCAGCCGGAAGTGTGAAAGGATAGTAAGAAAATGAAGAATTTGAAAACGGATCAGATAGCTGTATCGAATTTTCCATATTACAAGTATTCATTGGATTATGCATTGGATTCATTAGCTCGTATGGGAGGAAAAAATCTGGAGTTTTATGCCTGTGATCCACATTTACATATGGATGATGCATCTGTTTCAGACATAAAGACTGCTGCACGAAAAGTTCGTGAAAATGGGCTGAAAACAATTTGTGTAACACCGGAACAATGTAACTATCCGGTTAATATAGCTTCGGCAAATATAGCAGCAAGAAAAAGAAGTATAGCTGTTTATGTGAAAGCTATGGAAACAGCAGTAGAAATGGATTGTCAGTTATGTCAGTTTCTGGCAGGATTCGGATGCCTGGATGAGGCAGATGAAGATATATGGAAAAGAAGTGTAGAATCGTTGGGATATCTGGCTGATTTAGCTGAAACATATGGGATTCATATTGCTCTGGAAACTTCGCCGAAAGAATATACCTGCCTGACCGACAGTATAAAAATAGCAGATATGGTGAATGAAGTAGGATCTCCTGCACTGCATGGCATGATTGATACAGCTGTACTTGGATATAGTCATGAAACAATACAGGATGCGATAGCAGGTCTGGAGAATGGCAGAATTCTTCGACATGTACATGTGGGAGATGGAAAACCTAACGGACATTTTATAATTGGTGAAGGAAATCTGAACTTAAAAGAAATGATGAGTGCATTAGATCAGATAAAATATGAATATGCGATAAGTCTGGAAATTCTGAATCCTCTTTATACATCAGATCCGGAATATGCGATGAAGACGTCTTATGAGCGATTAAAGAAAATAATAGAGTGAAAAGAAAATATGAGTTTTTCTTTTTTTTAACCCTGTCCTGTGATAAAATATAAGCACAAAACAAGAATTAAGCAGGGAGGGGATCCTATGAAAAATGTAGTTGTTACGATTGCAAGACAGTATGGAAGCGGCGGTAAAACGATCGCTCAGATGTATGCACAGAAGCATGGCATCCCGTGTCATGAAAGAGATATTTTAAGACTGGCAGCAGATGACAGTGGTATCAACGAAGCGTTATTTGGAGAAGTAGATGAACGGTTAAAAAGTGGCAATCTGTTCGGTATCTCCAAGAAGATCTATACGATAGGAGATCTGATTCCACCATCCAGCCCGGATTTTACATCCACACAGAACCTGTTTAATTATCAGGCAAAGGTGATTCGTGATCTGGCAGAGCAGGGACCGTGTGTATTCATCGGACGCTGTGCAGATTTCGTGCTGGCAGATAAGCCCAATGTAGTCAGTGTATTCGTACATGCGCCACATGATTACTGCATGGAGCAGGCAAGAGAGCGTACAGCTAAGAATGTAGGAGATCTGACGAAATTTGTTGCCAGAACCGATAAGTTCCGCGGAGATTATTACCGTTACCACACCGGACATGAGTGGAACGATGCAAGGAACTATGACCTGTGCCTGGACAGCAGCAAACTGGGATTTGATGGCTGCGTAGAGGCCATCGAGAAATATATTGAAGTAAGATTTAAATAAAAGCAGGAAAGACAGATTGGTGCAGAAGTGTGCCAGTCTGTTTTTAGTTCGCGTGCTATGGGTACACTCTAACAGGAAAGGATATAGGGACAGGATGGAAGAAAAGAAATTAGAAAAAAATGTAATCGAGGATCTGATTCATCAGGCATTTGAAGCGCAGGCAAAAGCTTATGTGCCATATTCTCAGTTTGCAGTTGGGGCAGCGCTCCTTGCCAGAGGTGGAAGGATCTATCAGGGATGTAATATTGAGAATGCATCCTACACCCCGACCAATTGTGCAGAACGGACTGCATTTTTCAAAGCAGTATCTGAGGGTATCACAGAATTTGATGCCATTGCCATTGTAGGAAATAAGAAGTTTGTGCCAAAGGGAGAAGGGGATTATTGTCCGCCATGCGGTGTGTGCAGACAGGTAATGAGAGAATTCTGCAACCCGGAGACATTCCAGATTATTCTGGCAAAATCCGAGACAGAATATCGGATCTACACGCTGAAAGAACTGCTTCCGCTGGGATTCGGACCGGAAGATCTGATTTGAAAAACGTTACAGGATACCTAGAAAAGCTAAAGAAAAATGTTGCGAAAAACGTTACAGAACTGCTTGCAAAAGTGGATGAAAAGGGCAGAATGAATCGGTATGAAAATGCATTTTTATGGCTCAGTGATGCAGGTGTTGCGCTTTCAAGCTATAATGTGAATGAACCACAGCCGCCTCTTCAGTTAAATGAGAAAAGAAGTCTTTTCAAACTGTTTATGGGGGATACAGGACTTCTCTGTGCAGCATGTATGGAGAACATACAGTTTGAGATTTTAAAAGGAAATCTGGATGTGAATATGGGCAGTATTCTGGAAAACGTGTTTGCTCAGTCCATTAAAAGTAAAGGATTTCATTTGAACTATTTTGAATCTAAGAAATACGGAGAACTCGATTTTGTTGTTCAAAATGGAATGAAAGTGGATTTGCTGGAAATTAAATCAGGCAATGACTATAAAAAGCATTCAGCATTAAGTAAAGTGAGTGCTGTAGAAAACTGGAAGTTTGGCAGAAAGATAGTATTTTGTAAAGGCAATGTTCAGAAAGAAAACAAGATAGAATAGTTGCCATGGTATATGGTTATGTTCTATGAAACAGAACAACAGCCAAAAGAATTTATTTATGAGGTAGATTTGTCTGCTTTATTATAATTGTCAGGAAAGGGCGTCTGTCACAGATAGTATGTGGCAGACGCCTGTCTTTTTGCAAATTTTGTAATGTATTTCTTGAAACGAAAAAGGGGTTGCAGTATACTAAAATTAGTTTTGTCTGACCACAAAACGACCACAAAATGAATTTTACGACAGGAGTAATGCGGGTGAAATCATTCTACAGAAAAAGAGAAAAAAAAGGATATACATTAGCAGAGGTACTGATTACGGTGGCAATTCTCATCATACTGATGGCAATTGCTGTTCCGGCAATCTTTACCATCAGGAGGAATCTGAGACAGAAGGCTTTGGATAATAAAGCAGAGATCATCTACACTGCGGTGCAGAACAATCTGACCAAGCTGCGCAGTAATGGTAACAGTGAAAAATATGCGGAGGATAAGGCTTCTTCACTGGATGCCACCCCGCTTGACATGGATGAGAAAAAGACACTGTACTATGTGACTGCAGACAGCAAGGATAACGAGAACAGTGCAGCCAGTGTTCTGGTGACGGAAGATACGATAGACGCAGACCTGTATCAGCATTACTGGGTGGTAGAATATGATCCGGCAAGTGCCAGTGTATATGCTGTTTTTTACAGTGAGACCAGAAGCGGTTATACAACAGCTTCTTATAATAATCTGCGTTATAAAGATAACCGGCTCAGGGATGGAGCACAGGTGGGCTATTACGGTGGAGATTCCGTTGACAGTGGCAGCACCTCCACACTGGCACCTAAGATTACGGTGCGAAATGAAGAAAAGCTTCAGGTAACGATTACCAGTAAGAGACCGGACCAGAATCCATTATCTTATGTGGTGACATTGCAGGATACTCTGGGACATACACTTACGTTGAAATATCAGCCGGATATGACCGGTACGAAGTTTGGACATGACAAGGATGATCTGAGCCTCGCAGCGACATCACAACTGTATGGCAATGAATCCGGAACGATTCGGGGAAGTGTGTATACCCTGACATTAACCTTAGATGATCTGACAGAAGAAAGTACCCGTTTCGCAGCACTTTATGGAAGCAAGAACGATAAGATCATAGATGCCGCAAAACAGCTGGTTCCGGGAACAGATCTCACTATTAAAGTTACAGTAAAGAGTAAGAGTTCCCTGGTGGACGGACTTTCTTCAGAAGTGAAGACGAACAGCCTTTTCGGAGATGACAGTACGGCAGATCAGGCATCCATTTATTATGGACGTCATCTGCAGAATCTGGATCAGAATTCAGCTGTGACAGAAACGATAACCAGTGCCGTTCAGAAAAGTGATATCCATTTTGAAGAGCAGGCAGATCTCGATGGTGATAACAATCTTTCTTCGTGGTATAGCTGTTACCAGAATAAGGAATTTCATCCGATTACGAATGAAAAACTGCTCAGCTACAAAAAAGCAGAAGATACATCAGAGGACAGCGGCAGCACACAGCCGGCACTGATCAGCCATCTGACTACAGAAGAATCTGAGAAAGCAGGTCTTTTTGCAGAGACTGCCGATAATATGAATATCTCAGATATCCGTTTAAGCGGTGCCAGAATTAACGGAAAGTCCGGTACAACTTATGCCGGTACTTTTGCGGCCTATGCAGATGGAAAAATAACATTAAATAATTGTCAGGCATATCTGGATTCCGCAGATGTAACTGGAAAAGATGCAACGGAAAGCTGGATTCAGGGGGCAGATATACAGGGAGGTCTGATTGGATCTGCGGCAGGTTCTGTGACGATGACCAACTGTCTGGCAGCTACCGTTATGGGAGCAGAGGATACATCTCTGACCGGTGGACTGATCGGAGAAGCACAGAATGGAATCACGGTAACACAGTCCTATGCGGACTCTTATCTTACCGGACAGGTGACCGGTGGACTGATCGGGCGCAGTAATGGTGGCACCTTGCAGATCAGCCATTGTTACACTGCCGGATATCAGAAGGCAGTGCAGGTGGCAGCCGGGCTTCTGGCACAGAAAAACAGTATGGCAACGGTAGATCACAGTTATACAGCAGTGACATGGCTGAAGGCAGATACAGAGGGCAATACAGAGACTGTTCGTTATTCTACTTTACCGAAAGGCAATGATACGGTAAATAACCTGTTTTTCCTGAATGGGGGAACAGATTACAGTGAAGGAACAAAGGACGAAGAAAAGAGCTGGGTGGGTGAAAAGGTAAGTTACACAGATCTGAGCAGCCGCCAGCAGATGGTAAACAGACTGGACAGCAGTGCTTTTATCAGCACAGCATCAGCTACTTATCCGTATAATTTAAGACAGCAGGGGCTGACTGGCTATTCTTATCCGGCATTAAAAGGTATGCCTCATTATGGTGACTGGGAGGCAGATTTTGAGTCTGGCAGTCTGGTGTATTATGAAGTCTATCAGGAGACTGACAGTACAGAAAGCTATGGGTTCCATGGCGGTAATGCAACACCGACATTGCGAGACGATGTACCTGTTATTGGTGATGGTTATGGTATTGTCTATGAGCAGGCATCTTTGCCAACAGATGATTTTTCCGTACTTTACCAGAAAACGGGAGAGAGTGGGGAGACATCCGAAGAAACGCTTACTATGAAGCCAAAGGATTCCCACTATATGGTTACATATGACGATAAGACATACTATATTTATCCTCTGCCTGCAAAGGTTGTAAATGCAGCAGCAGTTATGGATACCTGGTATCAGAAGATTACCGTACAGGGGGCAAATGCGGTTGGAAGGGCTGCTGCTGATGAGACAGATGACAAAGCAACCGGAAGCGTCTTCTATTACAATCCGCATTTTGCAAAGACAGAAGTAAGTGCAGCAGAAGCACCGGAGACTCCGACAGAAGTTTCGGTGCGCACACCAAGACAGCTTTATGCACTGAGCAAGAATTATACCGAATATGCCAAGATTACAGCAAAGAGTACCTTTATGCAGGAACTGGATCTTGACTATCAGACCTACGACTGGAAACGGTTTGTTGGGGAGGCGGATGCCGTATCAGTACAGATACCGATTGGAGAGGCAACTCCGTTTGTGGCAAAATATGATGGAAAGTATCATAAGATTCAGGGTATCAGCTTTGAAAGCACTCAGACCAGAGTAGGATTTATTGCGGAGAATCAGGGAACGATCCGTGACCTGTTTCTGGTATCAGATTATCAGGCAAAAGGAACGAATCAGTATCTGAAGTATAACGGACAGATCAGTAATAACCAGACAGTATATATGGGAGCACTGGCAGCTGTGAACAGTGGACAGATCCTGAATTGTGCAGTCAGTGGCTTCTATCTTGGCGGTGACAGCTACACAGTGTTTGTCAGACAGAACGGAACCCTGTATTTTGGAGGTATGACAGGAACCAACCAGGGTACCATCCGTAACAGTCAGGTGGATACTCCTCTGGTAAATGCCAATATTTTGTATGGTAATGCCTATATCGCCGGTTTTGCGGGAGAGAATGCAGGAACCATCCGTAACAGCTATGCCATTGGAAAAGCAACGGTAGAATATGCCAAAGGTGCGAAAGCGGTGCTCAGTGGATTTACTGCAAAAAATCTGGGACAGTTGACCGGAGATTACTGCGCAGTAGCGATGACAGCAGCAGGAAGCACCAGTACTTATGGATTTGCACCAAAAGGAGGCAGCATCAATAGAAACTGTCGTTACCTCAGCGGTGGAACCTTCCGCTATCTTGGCAACCTGGAAGCCTATGACAATACCAGCGGTGCAGGACAGGCAGCGACCTATGAAGATCTGAAGCAGGAGAATGCCACAGAAGCAGAATGCTGTAGTGCAACCGGATCCGGTGAAGGATATCCATTCACATCCGTAGTAAGCAGAGCTGATGGAAGCAAAGTACATTTCGGTAACTGGCAGCTGGCATCTGATCTGGGAAGCTTTGGTGTGGTCTATTGGGAACATGAGGAAAACGGGGCTAATAACGGTTACCACTTCTCCTATATTGGTTATACAGCGAATGCTGCAAGTCCGGAAGATACACTGAACCGCATCAGTGGAAGTACACTGTGTGAGCAGCATGATGATGGTGGAATCATCACGGAATATGGGTATGGTTATTACTACTCAGATTCGCTGGAAACAACAAAAAGACCAGTATCTTCTGTAGAGGGATTTGTTACTGGAGAGCAGAATACGACAGTATCAGAAGAATTATCCAATCGGCTGGATGGATTTACGGTGGTAGCTTATACGACTGCACCGGCGATAGGTAAAACAAATGCGGATACAGATGGATATATGAAAATGAACTCTGAAAGTGCCAACGGAGTCTGGACACTGAAGGATCAGAGCCATAATGTGACATATACCTTCACAGTCAATCCATTCTTTGCCAATGCCATGCAGTATGGTACAGAAGCCAGCGGAGAGACTCTGGCACAGCAGCTTACTGTGCTTGCAGAGGACGGCAGCGCAGTGGTGGCCGGAAGTGAGCAGCTCGCCATGCCAGGAGATCCAGGTAAGCAGTATGAGATCCGTTCGGCTCACCAGTTGGAATATCTGAACTGGAACAGTGAGACAGGAGATGCAGTTACTACACTCAATCAGACAAATTATGAGGCAGATTACAAGACTTATACGTATCTGGGACAGATGGCAGGAGATGGAAGCAGCAAGGGAACGACAGATGGAAAGTATAACTGGATCCAGTCCCATGATATAGATGCAGATATGATACCGAATGGTATAGAGACATTTACACAGATTGGTTCTCTGTATGATAAAAACGGTAATGTGGACACGCCGAATGCGCTGGCATATATTGCGTATTTTACAGGTAACTATGATGGAAATACTTATTCCATTAAGAATGTGGAGATTCACAGCACCAATACGGTAACGGGACTGTTTGGAAGCATCATCGGAGCTCAGGTAAAAAATGTTATCCTGTATTCCGATAAGGGCAACTATATTCAGAGAATGAAGGAAAGTCCAAAGAGCTGGTATGCACTTGGTGGTCTGTGTGGTCTTGCGGCGGTCGGTAATGGTAACCAAAATGAAGATGTAGTCATTACGAACTGTACGGTATCTGGCTACAATGTAAAGGATAGCAGCACTGACGGATGTTATGGCGATTCCAATGTGGGCGGAATGTTTGGTATGAGTACGGTAGATTTGGAAAAATGTTCAGCAGTCAATACGATTGTAGTGGATACTGTATTTAACACGTCCAGAGGAACAGTGTCTGTAAGAGTTGGCGGACTGGCAGGCAGTATGAGAGGAAATATCACCAACTGCTATACAGGAGGAGAGATTATCTGTACAAAAGACTGCCTGAAAAATGCTGCAACATGGCACGGAGGCCGCCTGCTCCTTGGAGGAATTACCGGAGGAATTTATATTAAGAATGGCGGTAATTTGCTAACGTTACTGGGTAATAATATTAAAGGGATCAAAGGCTATGCAGATGACACACGTTCGAACAGTCTGAAATGTAAGATACCTACAACCAGTATCATAAACTGTTATACTTACATTAAGATGCCTGGAGCTGCAGGAACAGAAGCTGATACTGCCAATATTGCCGCTATTGAACCGATTGGTGGAAATGGAGAAACTCATGATGAAAACTGGCGAAATTATCATGTTCGTATTGAAATTCAGAACTGCTATTATTATGGAAACAATATACCGGTAACGAAGAATTATACGTCGTATACGAAATGGACGAACATTGATAACACGGCTGTAAGTATTACATGGGATCAACTGGCAGATAAGGAACCTCTTGCAAATGGACAGTATTTGGCAGATACATTGGGATTCAGTGAAGTTACCACAACAGAAAATGGCAACAGCGTCAAAGGAAAATATACTTTCCCAGGAAACCGCAAGGATCTGGAAGGTGAGAACTATCCGTTCCCGACTATTTTGCAGCAGAATACAGCCAGTGGCGTGGTAAATGTCCACTATGGAGAATGGCCATTAAACGGTATCTACTGGGAACAGAGCCGTGCCAATATGGATATCTTTGAGGATCTGGTGACAGACGGTGGAGAGAATGACGGTCAGGCATTGAAAACATTTGTCCTAAAGGATGCAGCAGGAAATGTCGGTAATGACAAGCAGACGGAAGACTTCATCTTCTCTTATAGTTATGGAGAAGATGAGATTGCGCAGATTACATCTGGTACAGATGGCAGCGCATCTGCAGAAGAAGGAACGGACAATGCTGAGACATCAGACAGTACAGATTCAGATGGCAGCACGCTGCTGGACGATGAGGATCTTATTGCGAAAGTTGAAAAAATCAAGTATGATAGTGAAGTGAATGGCTATGTAGCAACTGTCCATGCACTAAAGACCGGAACTGAGATTATAACAGCGACAGTAACGGGTGAAAATGACCAGAAGTACAGTGCATCCTTTACATTAACGGTAACAGCAGATCTGACGGTATATGCATCCAGCAGTACGGTGACTCAGTGTGCAGGAGAGAATACCGAACTGGAAATATTTGCAGTTCCTATGTCGCTGTATGGCGTAAGCTCTAATGAGTCTGTTACAGCGGATACACAAAGTCCGGACGGTAGCGATGTGGTAGTGGAAGATGAGCAGACTCAGGATGAATCAGATGAGGTGGTACAGGACGGCACCCAGGATTCACAGGAGGAGAGTGTGATACAGCCAGATGAAGAAAGCAGTGAAACCACTGAGGCTGTGACAGAGCTGCAAGAAGAATCTGAGAGTGATACTTCCGAAGAAGTATCGGAGAATGCAGCAGAAGAAACATCTGAGAATACAGAAGAAGGTTCGGAAAGTGTATCAGAGAATACTGCAGACACCTCAGAAGATACGGAAAATACTTCAGAAGACACTGGCGCAGATGTGCTACCGGAGGAATTACAGGAAGACAGTGCAGAAGCAGAAGATCTGGCGGGAGAGACTGTCAGCGCAGAAGATGTGGTATCGGAAATCGCAGTGCAGATGCTGTCAGATGAAGAAGAAAGCGAAGAACTGATTTCCATGTATGACGAGGATACAGCAGTGGCTCCGGAGAAGAATCTGGCAGACAGAATGACCTGGAAAGTCGAAATCGACGCAGAAGATGAAGGCCTGGTTGATTATACAGAAGTAAAAGACTGTAAATTTACGATTACCAGTCAGGCAGAGTCTGATGTAACACTGACCATCACGGGAACCTACAGCTATGAGGGTACAGACTATACGGCTGTTACCTGGGTAGAAGTCATTACGGAAGCCGATGATACAGAAGATACATCTGCAGCAGATGAAGAGTCTGGAAGTGGAGGAAGAAGTATTGTGACAGAAATTCCGGGATCAGAAGACACTGTGATCATGGAAGATGATGGCGCCGGAGATGTAATCATTCAGGAAGAAAGCGAAGAACTGAACGATACAGTGAATTCTGATAATGTAGAGAATTCTGATAATACAGAGAATACAGCAGGGAACGGGGAAGAAATCCTGGATGAGAATGGCTATACAGAAGAAGTTGTGCCAGATGCTGACGCAGAAGAAGTGGTTGCAGAAAGTACAGACCAGGATCTGGAAGCAGAAGTTGGGTTGGAAAGCCTGACAACAGATACAGAAAGTGAAGAGTAAGATAGAAAAAGAAGGAGGTGCTCAGTGTTGAAAGAACGATTCAGAAAAAAGTGGAAATCAACACAGGGCACCTCCATACTCTTTGGATTACTGCTTTTTCTCATTGCTTCTATTCTCAGCATTGTGATGCTAAACGGAGCACTGACAGCAGTAAAGAGTGTGGCATCAGACCGGAAAGCAGAGCAGAATTTTCTCACCTGTTCCAGTGCGGCAAAGACACTCCGGGATGCCATTACCGATACTTGTGTGATACAGACCAGAAAAATAATATTTGATGAAACTGGATCCAGACAAAATGAGACGGTTGCATGGAATACAGTTTCTGTCAGCAACCGTTCAGCTACAGATGAGACAGAGGCCAACGATTTCGGGAATACCTATTTGAAAAAATGGATCCAGAATCTGGTAGAAAATACGGCAGCAGGAAGTGACTATAACCTGCAGCTTCAGGGACCGGATGGGATCAGTGATCCGGTGAGTGCAAAAGTAACGCTCAGTGAAGAACAGAATGCGTCTGGCGATACGGCATATGACATCACCGTTGTTTTTTCCACAGGAGAAAAAAGTGATACCTGCCAGATGACATTGAAGGTAAACGGACAGGTGAATACCACGAATGTAAATGGTACACAGGGAACATATGATACGGTAACAACTACCACCAGATATACCTGGGATGCACCGGATATCATCTATGGCACGAAGCCACGGTCCGGGGAGGCACAGCAATGATAAGAAAAAAGTTTTTCAGTCATCTGAATAAGAAGACACAGAAGATACTGCACAGCACATCAGGTGAGACCATTGCGGAGACACTGGTGACCATGATTGTTTTGTCATTGTCAGTGTTAATGCTGGCAGGAGCGGTTGTCTCTTCAGCCAAAGTAACCAGTAAGGCAGATAACACAGAGACAGCCTTTACAGTGTCAGATGAATCCGGGACAGCCGGCATAATG
>OLPV01002468.1_pt1 | contig 12093 bp, 8 predicted proteins | sample 1671961 | NCBI WGS metagenome assembly OLPV01 (sample SAMEA3136630, study PRJEB25190) | human gut metagenome | biome: human gut; feature: human-associated habitat; material: faeces | place: Austria | collected 2013
CAGTCTGATCGAGCGGGGGGATTATTCACCGTCGGTAACGCTGGCGCTAAAGCTGGCAAAGATCTGTCAGGTAACCGTGGAAGATATTTTCAGCTATACGGAGGAAGAGAATGATGAATAAAACAAAAAAGAAAAATGTATATGTAAAATATGCGGTAATCATGTGTATCAGCGGTGCGCTGGGAGGAATTCTGGGGGGTGTCATGGAAATGGGACATGTGCATGGAGTTCTGACAAGTATTCAGGAGGGAATGCAATTCTTCCTGAACAGTGTCCGCACCTGGATGCTTCCGCTGATGGCAATCTGTGGAGTGATAGCGCTGGTACTTTGTGAGCAGTATATGGGCAGACTGAAAAGAGCGGGCGAAGCCATGGAACAGGCAGAAGATGAAGCGTATGAACGGCTGGATTACGAGCTGGAAGCTGCGGGAAGTAGGGGAATGATCGTAAGCTTTGCCGGAAGTATTGCGATGATTCTGCTTCTCGCAACCGGATATTCCACAAAATATATTGAAAGTCTGAACGGTTCTGGGATAATGTGGTTTCTGCTTGAAATTCTTACATTTATTGCACTGGAAGTGTATCTGAATGTATGGCAGATTCGCTATGTCCGTGTGATACAGAAGATCTATCCGGACAAAAAAGGAGATCCGACTTCTTTAAAATTCCCGAAACAGTGGCTGGAAAGCTGCGATGAGGCAGAAAAGGAATGTATCTACCAGGCAAGCTACAAGGGCTATCAGACCGTGATGAAATGAGCGCCGATCCTGACGTTTGTGGCGCTGATCCTGCATATGTTTTTTGATACGGGGATCCTTGCCATCGTGATGACGTCAGTGATCTGGCTGGTAACATCGGTGACATACTGTAGAGCGTGTCTGCAGAACAAGGGAGAAAAACTGAGCAAATAAAAAAGATAACATCCTGTACGGAGAGAATGGAAAGCGTTTTTTTTGTACAGGATTTTTTGTGTAAAAATACTGAAATTAAACACAGATACAGAAAAATATGGTAAAATTTGCAGTGAGGAATTCTGTGCAAAAAAGAAAATGATATTTGGCACAGAAGGGGATTTTTACAGCAATATACCAAGGAGGAGAAGAAAAATATGGACAGAGCGCAGGCAAGAAAAAAAGCAGAAGCCCTGGTAGCAAAAATGACCATCGAGGAGCGGGCTGGACAGCTCAAATACGATGCCCCGGCGATTGAACGGCTGGGAATTCCGACTTATAACTGGTGGAATGAGGCACTTCACGGAGTGGCACGTGCAGGTACTGCAACGGTATTTCCACAGGCAATCGGTTGTGCGGCCATGTTTGATGAAGAGGAGATGCAGAAGATCGCTGATGTGATTGCAGAAGAGGGCAGAGCCAAGTATAATGCATTTTCCAAAGAAGAAGACAGAGATATTTACAAAGGACTGACTTTCTGGTCACCGAATATCAATATTTTCCGTGATCCGAGGTGGGGACGCGGGCATGAAACGTATGGAGAAGATCCGTTTCTGACCGCGAGACTCGGTGTGTCATTTATCAAGGGCTTACAGGGAGATGGTGAGACGATGAAAGTGGCGGCATGTGCAAAGCATTTTGCCGTACATTCCGGTCCGGAGGCGATCCGTCATGAGTTTGATGCGGTAGTTTCACAAAAAGACCTGTATGAGACTTATCTTCCGGCTTTTGAGGCGGCAGTTAAAGAAGGCGGTGTGGAAGCAGTGATGGGAGGATATAACCGGACAAACGGGGAACCATGTTGCGGAAGCAAAACGCTACTGAAAAAAATTCTTCGGGAAGACTGGGGATTTGAGGGACATGTGGTATCGGACTGCTGGGCAATCCAGGATTTTCACCAGTTCCATAAGATTACAAACGGACCGAAAGAGTCCGCGCAGATGGCACTGGAAGCGGGATGTGACCTGAACTGTGGATGCACCTATGCATATATCATGGCTGCACTGCAGGACGGACTGGTGACGGAAGAACAGATCACCGAAGCCTGTATCCGTGTGTTTACCACCCGTTTTCTTCTGGGAATGTTCGACGGAAGTGAATACGATGATATTCCATATGAGGTTGTGGAGTGTAAGGAACATCGAAACCTGGCTGTGGAAGCGGCGCACAAGGGAATGGTACTTTTGAAAAATGACGGTATCCTGCCGTTGGATAAACGGAAAATCCGTACGATTGGCGTTGTGGGACCGAACGCCAATAACCGGATCGCACTGCAGGGAAATTATCATGGAACTTCTTCCCGGTACGTAACGGTGTTGGAAGGTATCCAGAAAGAAGTGGAAGACGACTGCCGGGTATATTATGCAGAAGGATCACATATGTATAAAGATACGATGGAAAATCTGGCCTGGAAGGATGACAGGATCTCGGAAGCGGTGATCACGGCGAAACAGTGTGATGTGACGATCGTGGTACTGGGTCTGGATGAACTGATGGAAGGAGAGGAACCGGATCAGAGCAACCGAGGACAGGCAGGAGACAAAGCCTCTCTGGAATTCCCGGGCTGCCAGCAGAGACTCCTCGAGGCAGTTACTGCTGTGGGAAAACCGGTGATCACTGTTGTTCTCTCCGGAAGCGCCATGGATCTTCGGTATGCGGATGCCCATACGAATGCCATCTTACAGGCATGGTATCCGGGAGCAGAGGGTGGAACTGCTGTGGCGGATGTCCTTTTTGGCAGAGTATCGCCGAGCGGCAAATTGCCGGTGACTTTCTATAAGGATACCTCCGACCTGCCGGAATTTACCGATTATTCCATGAAAAACAGAACTTACCGTTATATGGAACAGGAAGCGTTGTATCCGTTTGGCTTTGGTCTGACTTATGGGAATGTGAAGGTGTCAGCAGCAGAATTTGTTGAACAGCCGGAAAAAGAAAAACCGGTAAAGATTCGCTGTACGGTGACAAATACGGGAAAATGGGATACAGAAGAGGTTGTTCAGGTTTACATCAAAGACTGGAAGTCAAAATATGCAGTCCGAAATCACAGCCTGTGCGGATTCCGGCGCGTGAGGGTGAAGGCGGGAGAGAGCATCGAGACAGAACTTACCATCGATCCGCGGGCATTTACCATTGTGGACGAAGAGGGAAAACGTTATGTCGATAGCAACAAATTCTCTCTGTATGTAGCAACCACTCAGCCGGATGCCAGAAGTACGGCACTGACGGGACACGAAGCGGTGGAACTGCGGGTAGTGTTTGCATAGCAGATGGAGGTGTCGGGATGCAGATGACATTTCGCTGGTATGGCGATGGAAATGATGATATTACACCGGAGATGATCCGGCAGATTCCGGGCGTGGGCGGACTTGTCTGGGCACTTCACGACAAGCAGCCGGGAGAGATCTGGACAGTGGAAGAGATTGAGAAAGTGCGAGCGCGCATCGAGGGTGCAGGTTTTCACATGGATGTGGTGGAGAGTGTCAACGTCCATGACGATATTAAGATTGGTCTGCCCACACGGGATCAGTATATTGAAAATTATAAGACAACATTGAAAAACCTTGCAAAATTCGGTGTCAAAGTAGTGACTTACAATTTTATGCCGATCTTTGACTGGACACGGACGGATCTTTTTCATCCGCTGGAGGATGGATCCAATGCGTTATATTATGAAAAAAGCAAGATACAGGATGATTATAAGGAGATGGCGGAGTATATCCTGAAAAATCTGCACGGGAAAACATTTCCGGGCTGGGAGCCGGAGCGAATGGCGAAACTGGATGAACTTTTTGAGGCGTACCGCCCGGTGACGAAGGAAAAACTCTGGGAAAACCTGCAGTATTTTCTGGAAGCCATTATGCCGACCTGCCATGAGACCGGGATCAAGATGGCGATCCATCAGGATGATCCCCCATGGGATATTTTCGGGATTCCGAGACTGCTTTGTGATAAAGAATCTATAGGAAGGTTTCTTCATATGGTAGATGATGAATACAACTGTCTGTGTCTGTGTTCCGGATCGCTGGGTGCGAATATGGAAAATAATGTGGCAGATATCATTCGAACCTACTGTGACCGGATCGCTTTTGCCCATATCCGAAACCTCCGACACTACCCGAACGGAGATTTTTCAGAAGTTTCCCACAGAGACTGTGACGGTGATACCGGGATTCTGGAAATTATGCGAGCCTATCACAACTGTGGTTATACCGGCTATGTACGCCCGGATCACGGAAGACATCTCTGGGGAGAAGAAACCCATTGCCGACCGGGCTACGGACTGTATGACCGGGCACTGGGAATCATGTATCTGTGGGGATGTTGGGATATGCTGGAACGATTGGATGGAAAAATCTGAGGTAACCGAAAACAGTCAAATATTGTATGGTTGTTCTATATACCTGTAACGCTCAAAAACATTTGTAATATGCACGTTTTACTTTGGAGAATGGCTACTTACTCATATTTTTGATTCTAATATTTCGTATAAAAGAAAAATATATATATTGAAAAATAAAAATGGAACCTGACAATTCAAAAAATGAATGCCTGGTTCCATTTTTTTGCATTGCATGAGACCTTGACGACTGCCGCGCCAACGAGTCAAATTCGCGAAGCGTTCAACGATTAAGCAAAGGTTTTAATAAAGCAGCCATCCTCTGTCCAGGCCTTCCATTCTTCCTTCACATCTTCATTCGGATCTCCCTGCTTCATAAAGCTCGTCCAGCAGGTCACCATTTCCTCAGACAGTGCATGATCCTCATCGGTCATCGGGCGCCAGCAACGGTTCAGAGTTCCGAAAGTGTACCACAGTTCCGAAGAGTGGAAAGCACCGTCATCACTACCCGGCAGATCGTGGCAGAATTCATAGAGATATACCGGGAGATTCTGTTTCCGGCAGGCATTTGCAAAAGAAACGGCAGCAGTGAAGAACCCACCCTCTCTGTGGGAAGCACCCTCCGGAATAAACAGATCATCCTTGGTAACACCCATCAGATAGGGGATATGGGCCATGCCCCCTTCTTTTGTCAGAACATCCGGAGTATCCGGAAGTACATGACCGTCGACGACCGGACGAAACGGAAGGGATGGGTACAGAGCCATCAGTTCATCGGATTTGTCCAGCAGATCTTCTGCGGGGAGTCTGCGTAACTCTTCGATAGAAGAAACACCGCACAGTTCATAGAACTTATCCGTTACCGCCTGCGCCTGTGCTTTGGTAAATACCATTGGAGACGGAAAACAGGCAATGCTTCCGCTCTGAAGAATAGCCTGATGGATCATCGGTGTGGCCAGCGGAGAAAATGTGAGTACATGTGAACTCATGGCTCCGGCGGACTGGCCCATGATTGTGATGTTATCCGGATTCCCACCGAAGGCAGCGATATTTTCAGAGATCCACTCCAGTGCGGCAATCTGGTCGAGCAGTCCCTGGTTGCCGCTGAAACCAAGTTCCTCTTCCTGTTTCTGATCATAAAGGAAACCAAACACGTTGACGCGGTAAGAAATAGTCGCCAGGATCACACCTTTTTTTGCATAAGCTTCCCCATCAAACTCCAGTTCTGTGGAAAACCCATGTTCAAAGCCACCACCGTGAATCCATACTGCTACCGGAAGTTTTTCAGAAGCAGTATGTGCCGGCGTCCAGATGTTCAGATACAGACAGTCTTCAGAAATCGGAAAATGAAAGTCCGGGTTATCATAGAATTCTTTCTGATATAAACCGTCCGGGTCGGTGAAATGCTGCATGGGGATGGAACGGAAAGTAAACGCATCATAAGCTTCTTTGAAGCTTTCCAGTTTTTGAGGTGGTGCAAAACGAAGAGCACCTGTGGGAACCTTTGCAAATGGAATGCCCCGAAAAACAGAATATCCATCTTTCTGAATACCGTTAATAGTTCCATAATTACTTGATACAGTTGTTAAAGTTGCCATTGGATAACCTCCTTGTTATCTCCGTTACGTTATTTTATAAAATGAAATGATTCAATATATAAATTAATCATAGGATAAATCCGCAAAAAGTACCAGTAGTAAAAATACACAAAGATAGAAATTGAGAATTGGGAAAAAAGCTGTATAAACGGGGCAATTGAACTGTGAAATAATTTAGCCAGCAGAGGAATGAAAATTTGAACACATATTGATACCTGGAGATATGCGAAAAAATCAAATTGAAACCCATAGATTTTATTGATTGATTCATATAAAATGAAACGGTTCAAAGATAAAGAAGATAAAAACTAAATAGGAAAATGGAAGAAAAGGTAAAAATGCACAAAAAGCAACCGGTAACTTTGATCAAAAATCACAATTGCTTTGCGCAAGATGTTGTAGTATAGTAAATACAACGAAAGGAACTACGAAGTAACGAAAATGAACCGTTTCAAAGTAGCAAAGTGCATAAACTATTTTAGGAGGATATCTGATATGAAAAGAAAAGTAGTTGCAGCAGTATTAACAATGGCAATGGCAGGAAGCCTGCTGGCAGGATGCGGAAGCTCTTCTTCCGATGACTCTTCTTCCAAGAGCGAAACCACAACAACAGATGAAAGCGGAAGCAGTGATTCCACAGCCAGCGCGCGTGAAGATTTCAGCGGTGTATCTATCACCATGCTGAACACAAAGAGTGAGATCGAATCTCAGCTGGAAGCTGCCGCTGAACAGTGGGGTGAACTGACAGGAGCAAAACTGGAAGTTTACACCATCGGTAGTGGTACACCTTCTCAGGAAGTATCTGCAAGATACGCAGCAAAGAATGCACCGACACTGATCATGTGTGACCCACAGGACGTTGCTTCTATCTGCGAAGAAAAAGGCGTAGATCTGAGTGATGAATCCTGGGCAGCAAATGGTGGTACACAGTATGGTATCACAGGTAATGACGGAAAACTGTACAGCTTCCCATTCTGTATCGAAGGCAGAGGTATGATCTACAACAAAACAGCAATCGAAGATACTCTGGGAGAAGACTGGGATCCGGCTTCTGTAACAAACATGGATGACTTCGAAGCACTGCTGAAAAAACTGGTAGACAACGGTATGGAAAGCCCGGTGGCTCTGAACCAGGAAGACTGGAGCAATGCAGGACATTACTTCACACAGGTATATGAAGAGCAGGACGGAACACTGACCGGTACAGAAAAGATTATGGAAGATCTGAGAAACGGAAGCGTAGATCTGATGTCCAACGAAAGATTTACTTCTCTGATGGATACCTACGATCTGTTGATGGAATATAACATCAATAAAGCAGATCCGCTGGCTGCTGATTACGATGAAAACGCTGCAGACCTGGCAGAAGGTGATGTGGCATTCTGGTTCAACGGAAACTGGGCATGGGCAGAGATTTCTGATTACATTGAAGACGATACTGAAATCGGAATCATGCCGGTACCGCAGAACGGAACAGAAGAAAATGCTAACGTAAATGATTACATCTGTGGTGGTGCTACCAAACAGGTTATGATCGATAAAGAATGTAACGATGAAAAACAGCAGGCAGCAGCAAAAGATTTCCTTGACTGGCTGGCAAACACAGCTGAAGGAAACAAAGTACTGGTTGATGATTGCTCTTTAGTACCTGCATTCTCCAACATCACAGAAGAAGCTACAAATATGCTGGGACAGAGTATCCAGAGATACACAGTAGAAGGAAAACTGTTTGATCAGCCTTCTAATTATCCTGGAGATCAATGGTCAGAAGTTGGTGCGATCATGCAGAAATATCTGGACAAACAGATCGACCGTGCCGAATTCGCAAAAGAAGTTCAGGATTACTGGACAAACCTTTCCGAATAATCAAAAAGGCAGATACATAATTGGTTGCTAGTTAAGAAGTTGCCGGGCAGAGTAATGAACACTGACCCGGCAACTGCTACTAAAAGAGGGAAAGAAAGGCAACGAGATGAATAGTAAAAAAGAAAACTTATGGAGCAAAGTTTCCACGTTCCTGGTATTTGCAGGTCCTGCAACCTTCTCATTCCTGGCCGTGGTAATCGTACCATTCTTATATGGTGTATATCTGACATTTACAAGCTGGGACGGCGTATCCAGCAACAAACCTTTTGTAGGACTGAAAAACTATGCGGCAGTAGTTGCAGACAGCAGCTTCTGGCAGTCCCTGGGACTGACACTGCTGTATGTGGTAGTTTCCGTAATACTGGTAAACGTGGTCGGATTTTTACTGGCACTGCTGGTAACCGGAAAAATTAAAGGAAAGAATTTCTTCCGTGCCGGATTCTTTACCCCGAACCTGATCGGTGGTATCATCCTTGGTTATATCTGGCAGTTCGTATTTAACAAAGTTATTGTTTACTTTGGTGATGCACTGAACGTTACCGTTCTGCAGAAATCCATGCTGTCAGGAAGTGCCTCTGCATTCGCAGCACTGGTACTGGTAACAATATGGCAGTTCTCCGGTTACATGATGTTAATTTATATCGCAGGTCTGACCGGTGTATCCGAAGACCTGAAAGAAGCAGCCAAGATCGATGGCTGTAACGAATCTCAGACAACAAGATATATCGTACTTCCGCTGATGAGAGCATCTTTCACGATCTGTATGTTCCTGACCATCACCAGATGTTTCATGATCTACGATGTGAACCTGTCCCTGACAGAAGGTGGTCCTTACGGATCTACTGTTATGGCTGCCATGTATGTATTTCAGAAAGCCTTTTCTGCAAAACAGTATGGTGTCGGACAGACAGAAGCAATCATCCTGTTTATCTTTACAGCGGTTATTGCAGTATCTCAGACAATCATCAACAAACGGAAGGAGGTTGAAGCATAATGGAAGGACAGGAAAAGACAGTAAGAGGCATCAAAACGTTCCTGAAAACACTGGTAACTGTAGTGCTGTTTATCATCTATATGTTCCCGTTCTACATGATCGTGCTGAATGCCTTCAAACACAAACGTGATATTATCAAAATGCCATTGAGCTGGGGTGGTAAAAGAGGTTTTACAACAGATAACTTTGTAGATGCTTTCCAGCAGATGAACTTCATGAACATCCTGAAGAACTCCCTGATCATTACCTGTGTGAGTGTGTTCCTGATCATTCTGTTCTCCTCCATGGCAGCTTACATCTTCGTAAGAAAAGCATGGAAGATCAACCAGATCATCTTCATGGTAATGCTGTTTTCCATGGTAATCCCGTTCCAGGTAGTTATGATCCCGCTGATCTCTATCTACGGTGGAACATTTGGAATCCTGAACCATAGAGCAACATTGATATTCATGCATCTGGGCTTCTCGGTATCTATGGCGGTATTCATGTTCCATGGATTTATCAAAGGCGGTGTACCGATCTCACTGGAAGAGGCAGCACAGATTGACGGAGCAGGAAGACTGAGAACATTCTTTCAGATTGTGTTCCCTCTGTTAAAACCGACCACAGCAACACTGGTTATCCTGTATGCCCTGTCTCTGTGGAACGATTACCTGCTGCCGAGCCTGATCCTGACAGATAAATCTCTGTACACGATCCCGATCGCAACCAAGCTGTTCCAGGGAACATATAGCAATGATATGGATCTTCTGATGGCGGCACTGGTTATGGCAATCATCCCGGTAATCATCCTGTATATCGCATTACAGAAATATATTATTGCTGGTGTAGTTGCCGGTGCAGTAAAATCATAATAAAGCGGTACTGAAAGGTGAGTGTATCTGAATCTGATAAAGAAAAGATACACTCACCTTTTCTTATATAAACGGAAAGACGTTGGGGTCAAAAGGTATTTTACCCCCCCTTTGATACCGGATTGATCCGTACTTCGTACTCTCACGATCCTGGTATCATAGAAAATAGAGTGCATAACAATACATAGACAATACGAGAAAATAATTCTCTAATAAAAATAGATATAGCCTTTTCAGGTTCCGATGAAGGACGCGTCATGTCAGAAACTTGCAGTGTCGAACTTGAGTATCTGATAGGATGGTGTGGAGGAGGAAAATCAAATGGTAACAATCAAAGACGTTGCACGGGATGCCGGTGTATCGGTGGGAACCGTGTCGAACGTACTGAATGGAGGACGTGTCAGTGAAGCGAGGAGAAAGCTGGTAGAAGCGTCCATAGAAAAACTGGGGTATCAGGTGAATACTCTGGCAAAGGGAATGCGGATGCAGAAGACCGATTATGTGGTTGTCATTCTGCCGAATCTGATCAATCCGTATTTTGCACTGTTGCTGGATGCTCTGGAAAGCGAATTGTCAGCAGTCGGAAAACAGGTACTGCTATGCCTGTCCGGTGATGATGCCGAACGGGAAGTGGCATTTATGGATATGGCAAAACAAAATAAAGTTGACGGAATCATTGGTGTGACTTACAGTAAGGTAGAAGAGGAACGGATCGAAAACATGGCTTTTGTTTCCATCGACCGTCATTACAAATCACACATCCCATGTGTGGCAGGAGATAACTGGCAGGGCGGCTGGCTTGCAGCAGAGAATCTGCATAAAAGAGGATCCACCAACCTGTTGTGCTTTATGACAATGTCATCCGTAGACAGTGAAGTCCGAAAAAGAAGAGTCGGTTTTACTGAATATTGTATGGAACATGATCTTTCCTGTAACAGTGTGGAAATGTCAGAAAAACAGATTGTTTCGGTCTATGAATCCTACGGATCCAGAAAACTGATCCACAATATGCTGCGGGCTTATATTTCCCCTTCCATGGGAGAACATTCCATTGATGGAATCTTTACCAGTTCGGATCACCTCGCAACGATTGTACGGGAAGAACTCGAAGAGATGGGAAAACGGGTTCCGGAAGATATCCAGATTATCGGATACGATGGTCTGCAGTTTTTAAATCAGGGGAAACCAATCGTATCGAGCATTGCGCAGCCGGTGCATGAGATTGCAAAAGAGGCTGTAAGGTGCCTGAACGAACTGATCGCGAATGGAAAAACAGAAGGAAATACAAAGATTCCGGTGAGCTTTCAGGAGGGATCGACAACGAAAACGCTTGTGACAGAAGAAAAATAATGGAGGACTTGAGATGATAAAGTGGCTGGAAGATGCAGGGTTTTATGAGGTATATCCACAGAGTTTCCGCGACAGCAACGGAGACGGAATCGGGGATATCCCGGGAATTACAGAAAAATTAGAGTATATTCAGGAACTGGGCTGTAACGCCCTGTGGATCAATCCCTGTTTTACCTCACCGTTTTACGATGCGGGATATGATGTGGAAGATTATTATAGCGTGGCTCCGCGGTATGGAACCAATGAAGATCTGAAAAAATTATTTGAAGCGGCACACCAAAGAGGGATGCACGTACTTCTGGATCTGGTGCCGGGACATACCGCTGTGACACATCCGTGGTTTCAGGAATCGATGAAAGCGGAGAAAAATGAATATACCGACCGCTATGTATGGACCGACAGTCTGTATAAACGAATGGAAGATGTCAAAGGAATCGTCAGTGTCCTGCGTGGCATCTCCCCACGTCCGGCCAGCTGCGGCGTCAACTGTTTTTCCACGCAGCCGGCGCTGAACTATGGATTTGCTAATATTACCGATGCCGGCTGGCAGCAGCCGACCGATGCGCCGGGACCGATGGCTACCAGAGAAGAACTGAAAAACATCATGCGTTTCTGGCTGACACTTGGCTGTGACGGTTTCCGTGTGGATATGGCCGGTTCGCTGGTGAAAAACGATGAAGATAAAAAAGAGACGATCCGCCTGTGGCAGGATGTGCGGGCATTTTTGAATAAAGAATTCCCGGAAGCGGCGCTGGTATCCGAGTGGGGAAAACCGGAGGTGGCACTGGAAGCGGGATTTGATATGGACTTTTATCTGCATTTTGGAGATACCGGTTATATGGATCTGTTCCGGGGAGATCATCCTTATTTTGGTGGAGATCCGGAGAGTGATATCTCTGTATTTGCAGGGATCTTTGCAAAAAATCAGGAGAATCTGCGGGGGAAAGGCATGATGTGTATGCCAAGCGGCAATCACGATATGGCCCGGATCTCTTATCAGCTGGATGAAGAGCAGCTGCGTCTGGCCTATGGATTTATCTATGGTTTTCCGGGAGCACCGTTCTTATATTATGGCGATGAGATCGGGATGCGTTATATCCCGGATATGATCTCTGTGGAAGGCGGTTACGAGCGTACCGGT
>OLPV01002471.1_pt1 | contig 12077 bp, 10 predicted proteins | sample 1671961 | NCBI WGS metagenome assembly OLPV01 (sample SAMEA3136630, study PRJEB25190) | human gut metagenome | biome: human gut; feature: human-associated habitat; material: faeces | place: Austria | collected 2013
AAGTCCCCTGCAATACCGCAAAAGCGCACTGAAGCCGGTGGAGGGGGCAAGGTGAAGGGGCTGTTGCACCGGCTTTCTTCCTTGTGCAACAGCCCCGTTTTTTTCGTAGGAAGGGTTCCGCAGCGATGGAACATAAGGAAGGCACGCTATCCGGAGCGCGGCATTGGTCTGGCAGGTTGGCGTCAGCTCAGGTGCCGCCAGAGGGTGGAGCGGCTGATGCCCAGCTTTTTGGCGGCAAGGGTCTGATTGCCGCCGCAGTCGGAGAGAGTCTGGTTGATGGCAGCGGAGATGATCTGTTCCAGTGTTTTTCCGGAGAAGGGATTCTCCGCTGAAGGGGCGGCCTCCGCATGATGGAGCGTCCGCTCCTTCAGGAGCACTTCGGTCACGGAGTCGTTCAGGATATAGGAAGAGGACGCCAGTGCCGCCAGCTCGCTCAGCACCGCCTTGAACTCGGTGAAGTTGTCCGGCCAGCTGTAATGGATCAGCTGATCCATGGCATTGGGCGCCAGGCCGATGATCTGCTTGCCCAGGGAGGCGTTCAGGCTGTTCAGATAGAGGTTGGCCAGCGACGGGATCTCGTCGGCACGGGAGCGCAGCGGGATGACCGACAGCCCGACGCAGCCCATCTCGGCGGAAAAGCTCTGGATGGCGGGAGGCGGGACGTTCTGCGGGGAAACGATGCAGGAGAAGATCAGGAACACCCGTGTTTTCAGCGAGATCTGGTTGGAGTAATAGAGCAGTTCCTGCAGATTGCGGTAGGCCAGTCTGCCGATATTCTGAAAATAAAGGGTGATGTGGTTTTCCAGCAGGGGAGAGGAAGGGGAGTTGAACAGGAACTCCCAGCCCTTTTCGTTCAGGGTGGTGCAGTTGATGACCACAAAGGGATTCTGATTGTAGGGGCTGTTCAGGTACAGCGCCTTGGCAATCTGCTGCTTGCCGGTGCCCGGCTCGCCCAGGATCAGCACCGGCTGAGCCGTGGCCGCCAGCGCCGAGAGCCGCTTTTCCAGCGGGCGGATGGCACCGCTGATGCTCAGAAAGCTGTCCTGGAACAGGTGCTGCACCTCGTTGTGCTCATACAGGTAAATGCCCGCGTTGATGGACTTGCGGGAGAGGATGGTCTGGGTATAGCAGAACACATAGAACGGCTCATTGGCAAAGGTCATGGCCTGCGCGGTGACCCGCAGGTAGGTCAGCTCATCGGTGTACAGGAACTGCCGCACTGCCCCGGAACCAAGATCGCCGATGCGCTGGACGAAATAATCCCGGATCTTTTCCGGGACGGAGTCCTCGGTGGTATAGCACAGTTCCTTCTGGCGGTTGAACACCAGAACGTTCCCCCGGGACTGCCGCACGGCGTTCTGCAGAAACGCGATTTTCCGGCGCATCCGGCGGTATTCTTTGGCGATATCCACCGCGTGCTCAAAGGCGGCGTGCAGGCTTTCTGCGCCGCTGGTGATGAGAAAGGCGCTGTATCCCAGCTCCCGGGCGACGCTGTGGGTGACATTGTCGCAGATGACCATGCTGTAGCCGCCCAGCTTCAGCCGCTCCAGCGCCGAGCGCACCTCGGCCTCACTGTGAACGGTGACGATGTCCGTGTTGAAGCGCAGCAGGTCACACAGCGTATGGGCCGGCCCCGTGATGCTGGGAAAGCCCACGATGGCATACAGACTGTTGTAGTTCTCGGCCATTTTGATGGCGCGCAGGATGTCGTAAACCGAAAAGGTGATCTCGACCACCGGCAGGGTCGTTTCTTTCTTCAGCAGTTCTGCGGTGCCGCCGCAGGAGATTACAACGTCGTAATTCTCTTTGGAAAGGCGCTGCGCGATCTTGACGCCCTCCTCCAGGTCGCCGGTGTACGCTTCAAAGCGCACCGCGGGAAACTCTTCCCGCGCCACGCGCTCCATGGCGGCACGGATGCTCTCAAAGGGCGCGATCCCTAAAATGCGAATCTCTTCCAAGCAGATCCCTCCTCACGATGGGAAAAAACAGCAGATTTGCCCAATGCGTTCCAAAACGGAACGAAATGGGAGCTTTCCGAATAAAATTGTAACATAATGCAACGCTGCACGCCAGACGGAAAAGCGGAAACGTTCTAAAATGAAACGATTTTGGCGAACAAAATTTGACAAAAAATAAAAATCGTTTCATAATGACACAAACAGAAATTGAGAACCGCCCGGCTTTTGGCTATAATAGGGCCACCGAAGCAAAGAAGAGGCAAGCAAAAGAGAGCGGTGAATCAGCAATGTTTACACTTTTGATATTGGCAGATGACTTTACGGGAGCACTGGACACCGGAGTGCAGATCTCGAAGACCGGTGCCAGAACGGTGGTGCTGACCGATCCCCATGCAGACCTTGAACGCTTTGCCGATGAAACGGAAGTCCTGGTGATCGATGCGGAAACGCGCCACATCCCCCCGCAACAGGCAAAGGCGTGCGTGGCCTCCATCGCCCGGCGGGCATTCGCCATGAAGGTGCCCTGCATTTATAAAAAGACAGACTCCGCGCTCCGGGGCAACATCGGAGCCGAGCTGGAAGCGGTGGCGGAGGAAAGCCCGGACGGGCAGCTGTTCTTCGTACCGGCCTTCCCCCAGATGAACCGGACCACGGAGCATGGGCAGCAGCTCATTGAAGGAATGCCGGTAGCCCAGAGCGTGTTCGGGCAGGATCCCTTCGAGCCGGTGCGGAACTCCGATGTGGCAGCCATCATTGCAGAGCAGAGCGGGCTGCCCACCGTTACGGCGGAGCCGGGAGAACCCATCCGGCTGAAAGGCCCGGGCATCCAGATCTGCGATGCAAAGTCGGTGGAAGACATCCGCAGGACCGGCGAAGTGCTCCGGCAGAACGGAAAGCTGAGGGCGCTGGCCGGATGCGCAGGCTTCGCGGCAATCCTGCCCGGTCTGCTGGGTCTGGAACGGACCGGGGCAGCCCGGCAGCCCCGGTTGGACAAGCGGCTGCTGGTGATCTGCGGAAGCGTGAATCCCATCACCCTCTCCCAGCTGGACGAAGCCGAACAGAACGGCTTCCTCCGCCTGCGGCTGACCCCGGAAGAGAAGCTGGAGGATCACTACTGGGAGACCCCGGCGGGCAGAGAAAAGCTGAAAGCCATGGCCGAGGCGGTGAGCCGGAGTGACTGCATCATCATCGATACCAACGATGCCGACGGGAACCGCTCCACACGGCGGTACGCCGAACAGCGGCAGATGAAGGTGGAAGAGATGCGGCAGCGCATCGCGGACTCCATCGGCCGGACGGCAAAATACCTGATCGAAGCGGATGGGCCGGGAGCGGGCGGCACCTGCCGCACCCTGATGATCACGGGCGGCGATGTGCTGATCCAGACCATGGGCGAACTTGGCGTGGCGGAGCTTCATCCCATCTGTGAGATGGATCCGGGCGTTGTCCTTTCCAGCTTTACCTGCAGGGGACAAAAACGATATGTACTTTCCAAGTCCGGAGGGTTTGGCCCCAGCGACCAGCTCCTGCGGATCCTGAACAAACTGAATCGAACCATCGAGGAATGAACCAAAGCAAGGAGGACAAGACAATGCTGAAGCAGTACACATTGAGAATGCCGGGTGCGGTGTTCGGAGGCGAGAACAGCCTGGACAATTTGACCAACCTGGTCAAGGACACCGCAAAGGTGGCCGTGTTCACCGATAAGGGCATCGAAGCCACCGGTCTGGCAGATCTGGTCACGGCGAAGATCGGGCAGGCCGGCAAAGAATATGTCGTGTTCGATGAGCTGCCCGCAGAACCTTCCTACCAGCAGGCACAGGCCGCCATCGACGCCTTCAAGGCATCGGGTGCGGACTTCATCGTGGCTGTGGGCGGCGGTTCCGTGATGGATATCGCAAAGCTGGCTTCGCTGCTCAAAACCGATGAATACGGCGTCAAGGAGCTGCTGGATACCCCGCTGCGGGCACACAAGTGTGTTCCGACCCTGATGATCCCCACCACCGCCGGCACCGGCGCTGAGGCCACTCCCAACGCCATCGTGGCGGTGCCGGAAAAGGAAGTCAAGATCGGCATCGTCAATCCGGAAATGATCGCGGATTACGTCATCCTCGACCCGATCATGATCAAGAAGCTGCCCCGCAAGATCGCGGCTTCCACCGGTGTGGACGCCCTGTGCCACGCCATTGAGTGCTGGACCAGCAATAAGGCGAACGCCTTCAGCGATATGTATGCCATGTGGGCACTGGATCTGATCCTGAACAACATCGAAAAAGCCTGCGATGATCCCGAAGCCGTGCAGGCCAAGATCAATATGCAGACCGCAAGCTTCTACGCCGGCGTGGCCATCACAGCCTCCGGCACCACCGCCGTCCACGCCCTGAGCTACCCCATGGGCGGCAAGTACCATGTGGCCCATGGCGTTGCAAACGCCATCCTGCTGGTGCCCGTCATGCGCTTCAATGAGAGCGTCTGCCGCGAAAAGTTCGCCGAAGCGTATGACCGCTGCGTCCACGGCGAAAAGACCTGCACCACCGTGGAAGAGAAGAGCGCATACATCATCCGCTGGCTGGAAGAGATCGTCAAGCATCTGGACATCCCCACCAGCTACAAGGGCTTCGGCGTGAAGCCCGAAGATCTGGACGGCCTGGTGGAGGCCGGAATGCAGCAGCAGCGTCTGCTGGTGAACAATATGCGCCCTGTGACGGCAGAGGACGCACGGAACATTTACCTGGAAGTTATTTGAACCGCGTGAGAATAAAAATCAGAGCATAAAAGGAGAAAACGATTATGAAGAACGTTCCTATGAAAGGCATCATCACCCCTATCCTGACCCCCATGAACCCCGATGAGACCGTCAATCTGGAAGTCCTCCGCCAGCAGATCGAGCGCCTGATCGAGGGCGGCGTCCACGGCATCTTCCCCATCGGCACCAACGGCGAGGCCTATGCGCTGTCCTTCGACGAGAAGCTGGCCATCATTGAGACCTGCGTGGATCAGGTCAAGGGCCGCGTCCCCGTTTACGCAGGCACCGGCTGCATCACCACCCGCGAGACCATCGAGCTGAGCAAGCGCGCTGCCGATCTGGGCGCCGACATCCTGTCCATCATCACCCCCAGCTTCGCCGTGGCTTCTCAGAAAGAGATGTACGACCACTACGTTGAGGTGGCAAAGCACGTGGATGTTCCCATCGTGCTGTACAACATCCCCGCCCGCACCGGCAACAAGCTGCTGCCTGAGACCGTCGCCAAGCTGGCAAAGGACGTTGACGTCATTATGGGCGCCAAGGACTCCAGCGGCGACTGGGACAACCTGCAGGCTTATATCCGCCTGACCCAGGATCTGGACAAGGGCTTCAAGGTCCTGTCCGGCAACGATTCCCTGATCCTGAAGTCCCTGCAGGCCGGCGGTGCCGGCGGCATTGCAGGCTGCTCCAACGTCTACCCCCACGTCCTGTCCTCCATCTACAACCTGTTCGTGGAAGGCAAGATCGAGGAAGCACAGGCTGCACAGGACTCCATTGCAAGCTTCCGTGCTGTGTTCAAGTACGGCAACCCCAACACCGTGGTCAAGAAGGCCGCTGCCCTGCTGGGCAACCCGGTGGGCGAATGCCGCCGCCCCTTCTCTTACCTGAGCGAAGAGGGCACCGAGGCCCTGCGCAAGGTGCTGGAAGAGAACAAGGCAAAGGGCATGGCCTGATTTCAGAAACAGGAGGGAATGAGAATGGAGCGTCCTATCGTTGGTATTTCTATGGGCGACCCCTTCGGCAACGGACCGGAGATCACCGTGAAGGCACTGAACGATCCGGAGGTCTACAAGACCTGCCGACCGCTGGTGGTGGGGGATCGCTCCTGCATGGAATATGCACTGGCCGTGTCCAGAAAGGTCAACGGCATCGACCTGAAGCTGAATCTGGTGGAAAGCCCCGCACAGGGCCGCTACGAGTACGGCACCATCGACTTGATCGACCTTGGCATCGTACCCAAAGACAAGATCCCCGATACCCTGGCGGAGGATCCGCCCAAAGCCTTTGATGTAGGCCCCTGCGCACTGGGCGGTGAGGCTGCGTTCCAGTACGTTGTCAAGGTCATCGACCTGGCCATGAAGAAAGAGATCCAGGCCACCGTGACCAACGCCCTGAGCAAGGAAGCCATCAACATGGCAGGCCACCACTATTCCGGCCACACCGAAATCTACGCCGAATACACCGGCACCAAGAAGTACGCCATGATGCTGGCCCACCACGATTTCCGGGTGGTCCACGTTTCCACCCATGTGTCGCTGCGGGAAGCCTGCGACCGGGTGAAGAAAGCCCGCGTGCTGGAGGTCATTGAGATCGCCGATCAGGTCTGCAGGGACATGGGCATCGAACACCCGAAAGTAGCGGTGGCAGGCCTGAACCCCCATTGCGGCGAGAACGGGCTGTTCGGCCGCGAGGAGATCGAAGAGATCAAACCCGCCATCGACGCCGCCAAGGCCGAGGGCATCGACGCCATCGGCCCCTGCCCCCCGGACAGCGTGTTCAGCCAGGCCATCGGCGGCTGGTACGATATCGTGGTGGTCATGTACCACGATCAGGGCCACATTCCCATCAAGACCGTCGGCTTCGTGTATGACCGCGAGAAGCAGTCCTGGAAGGCCGTGGAAGGCGTGAACATCACGCTGGGCCTCCCCATCGTCCGCGTCAGTGTGGACCATGGCACAGGCTATGCGCTGGCAGGCACCGGCACCAGCAACGAGCTGAGCCTGGTGAACTCCATCGCATACGCCGCAAGCTTCGGAAAAAACAGGACCTGAAGGAGAAGCACTATGAAATTTGTTATGACGCAGTCGATCTGCCCGGAAGGCATTGAAAAGCTGAAGGCTGACACCAACGGCCAGGTCGAGATCATTGCAGAAGATAATCCGGACCCCAACAATTACCTGGACGACATGAAGGACGCAGATGCCCTGATCGTCCGCATCGCAAAGTGCGATGCCCACGCCATTGAGAACAGCCCCAACCTGAAGGTCATCGGCCGCACCGGTGTGGGCTACGACTCGGTGGACGTGAAGAAAGCCACCGAGCTGGGCATCCCCGTGGTCATCACCCCGGGTGCCAACAACCGCAGCGTGGCAGAACACGCCGTGGCTATGATGTTCGCCCTCTCCAAGAACCTCTACGAGGGACAGGTGGAGACCAAGAAGGGCAACTGGGAGATCCGCGGTGCCCACAAGGCCTTTGAGCTGGAAGGCAAGACCGTGGGTGTCATCGGCCTGGGGGCCATCGGCCGCGAGACCGCAAAGATCTGCCAGGGCGTGGGCATGAAGGTGGCTGGCTACGACCCCTTCATGAGCCAGGAAAAGATCGAGGCGCTGGGCGCAGAATATTACGCCGACTATAAGGAGCTGCTGAAGGCGGCGGACATCGTCACCGTTCATGTGCCCCTTACCGAGCAGACCCGGGATATGATCGGTGCAGCCGAGCTGGCCACGATGAAAAAGACCGCGCTGGTCATCAACTGCAGCCGCGGCGGCATCGTGAACGAAGCCGACCTGTGCGCAGCACTCCGGGCAGGCACCATTGCCGGAGCCGGCACCGATGTGTTCTGCAATGAGCCGCCCAAGCCGGACGACCCGCTGCTGAACACCCCCAACCTGATCGTCAGCCCCCATTCTGCCGCACAGACCCGCGAAGCCGTCATTAAGATGGCCAATATGTGCGTGGACGGCTGCCTGGCCGTGATCCGCGGCGAAAAGTGGCCCTTCGTGGCAGACAAAAAGGTCTACGATCATCCCAAGTGGGCCGATAAGTAAAGCGGGCTGTCGGGAACCGTCCCGCCTGAATTAAAAATAGGGAGAACAGCTTATGAAATACGAAAAATACAAGAAGGGGCAGAATGATCTGTTCAGCGGCATCGTTCTGGGCGGTTTTGCCATCGCCTACCTGATCGGTGCAGCGATGATCAAGATCCCCAAGATGCTTTCCGCATCGCTCCTCAATGCATCATCCGTGCCCAAGCTGTGGGGCGTGCTGCTGCTGATCCTCGGCATTGTGCTGATCGTCCGCGGTCTGCGCACGATGAAAGCGGAAAAGGCGGCAGGCAATGCGCCGGAAAAGAAGAGTGTTTCGGAAGCAGCCAAGGGCTTCTGGGCCGACAACCGTGCGGTCGTGGAAATGTTCGTGGTGCTGCTGGTCTACATTGCCCTGATCCAGCCGATGGGCTTCCTGATCTCCACCGTCCTGTTCCTGTTTGCAGAGTTCAACATCCTGACCTACAAGGAGGACCGGAAGCTGGGCTTCTCGATCATCTTCGCGCTGGTGTGCGCGGTCGGCATTTATGTCATGTTCAAGTACGGCTTCAAGATGCCGCTTCCGCAGGGCATCCTGAAGGGAATCTTTTAAAGGAGGAAGGTACAGATTATGTTGATGGAAGGTTTCTCCATGGTCCTGAGCGACCCGCTGAGCGTCGTTCTGGTGGCCGTGGGCACTCTGATCGGTACCATCTTCGGTGCCATTCCCGGTCTGACGGCGACCATGGCCGTTACGATCTGCCTGCCCATGACCTTTGCAATGAGTGACAGCCGCGCCATTGCCCTGCTGATGGCACTGTACATCGGCGGCATCTCCGGCGGTCTGGTCTCCTCGATCCTGCTGAACATCCCCGGCACGCCCGCCTCGATGGTCACCGCCTTCGACGGTGCACCCATGGCCCGCAAGGGCGAGGGCGCCAAGGCGCTGGGCACCGGCATCTTCTTCTCGTTCCTGGGCACCATCTTCGGCCTGATCGCCCTGATCATCATCGCCCCGTATCTGGCGGCGGTGGCCATCAAGTTCGGTGCATTCGAGTACTGCGCCCTGTCCATCTTCTCCCTGTCGCTGGTCATCTCGCTGGCCGGCAAGGACATGGTCAAGGGTCTGGCAGCCGCCCTTCTGGGCGTCATGTTCTCCACCTTCGGCATCTCCACCTTCGACAGCATCGTCCGCTACGACTTCGGCAGCGTGAATATGCAGTCCGGCTTCCAGCAGCTGGTGGTTCTGATCGGTCTGTACGCCATCCCGGAAGTGGTGGGCGTCGCGCAGAAGGTCGTGAAGCCCAAAGTCATCATGAAGCGGAACACCACCGTGGATAAGATCCACGGTCTGGGCTTCACCTGGCAGGAATTCAAGAGCCAGATCGCCAACTTCTTCATCGCAGCCGGCATCGGCACCGGCATCGGTATCCTGCCCGGCATCGGCGGCGGTACTGCAGGCATCATGTCCTATACCACCATCAAGAACCGCTCCAAGACCCCTGAAAAATTCGGCACCGGCATCATGGACGGCATCGTGGCTTCTGAGACCGCAAACAACGCTGCCATCGGCGGCGCAATGATCCCCCTGCTGACCCTGGGCATCCCCGGCGACGGCATCACCGCCATCCTGCTGGGCAGCCTGATCATTCACGGCATCGCCCCTGGTCCGCTGATCTTTGAGAAGAGCGGCGCGCTGATGTACTCCATCTACCTGATCATCGGCCTGTCCTCCCTGTTCATGATGATCTTCATGCTGTTCGGCATCAAGGGCTTCGTCAAGATCCTTTCCGCTCCGCAGGGCCTGCTGATGCCCATCATCCTGTGTATGTGCTGTGTAGGCGCTTTCGGCTGCTCCAACCGGATGTTTGACGTCTGGTGCCTGCTGATCTTCGGCCTGATCGCCGTTGTCATCCGCGCCATGCAGCTGCCCATCATGCCCGTGGCCATCGGCTTCATCCTGGGACCCATCTTTGAAAAGAACCTCCGCCGTGCAGAGTCCTTTATGACCAGCGGCCCTGCTGAGCTGCTGAACCACCCCATCGCTCTGGGCATCCTCATCATCACCATCGTGATGATCGTCTTCAGCCTGCGTTCCAACAAGCGTGCTGCCGAGCGTGAAGCCGCTGCCGCTGCTGCCGGGGAGCAGGAGTAAATCCGAACATCCCAGACGCTTGTTGTGCGGCGTCTGTCAGAAACACAAGAAGAAAGGAAACCTACCATGAAAAAGATTTCGCGTCGTTCGTTCCTGTCCGCTATGGGTGTTGTGGGTGCTGCAGCTGCCCTGACCGCCTGCGGCGGTTCTTCCAGCTCCACCGCTGCCTCTTCTGCAGCCGCTTCCACCGGCAGCAGCACGGCCGCTGCCGGCAGTGCGGAAAAGCCTGCAGATTACCCCAACGCTTCCATGAGTCTGGTGGTCGGCTTCAACCCCGGCGGCGACTCCGACCTGAACAACCGCCTGATGGCGCAGTATGTGGAGCCGTCGTTCGGTCAGTCCATTGCCGTGACCAACATGGCCGGTTCCAACAGCTCTGTGGCGCTGACCCAGTACCAGAGCACTCCCAACGATGGCTACACCATTCTGGGCACCAATACCGCCGCACTGGTCAACAACTATGCGTCCGGTACCTGCCAGTACAGCTACGAGGACTTTGAGGTCATCGCCGTCTTTGGCCGCGCCGCAGGTGATATGCTGTTTGCCAACAAGGCTTCCGGCATCACCTCCATGGAGGATCTGCTGGAGAAGTCCAAGGCCAACCCCAATTCCATCAAGATGGGAATGTCCTCCGGCGGCAACACCCACGTTTATGCTCTGCTGCTCCAGCAGGCCGGTTTCCAGTGCAACATCGTGGACGGCGGCGACGGTTCCGACCGTATCGCAGCTCTGGTGGGCGGCCATGTGGATGTCTGCTTCGTGCCGTACCTGACTGCCAAGGAATACGTCGAGAACGGGGATGTCGTGCCTCTGTGCACCATCGGCGACCGCTGCTCCGCACTGCCCGACACCCCCTCCATCAACGAGGGCGGCTATGTGAAGAACAACTTCAGCAACTACTACATCTGGCTGGCACCCAAGGGCACCGATGCAGGCATCGTTTCCTACCTGGCTTCCCTGTGCGAGGATGTTGTGAACAGCAGCGAAAAGTATGCAGAGGATCAGCAGGCCATCAACTTCAACGATCCCTTCATCGTGACCGGTCAGGATGCCCTGGACCTCCTGGCAGAGCTGCAGCAGACCGCCGTTGACAACGTGGCCGTTCTGGGCTGAGTTCCGGATCCTGCGTTTCTCCTTCTTTGATCATACCAGCATTCTGAAATGGAAGAGCCGCCCCGCAGAGAATTCTGCGGGGCGGCTCTTCTGTGTTCGGCAGGAAAAAAATCCTGTGGTCAGCTTTTCTTTCGGGTGGCAATGTCCTGGAAACTGAAGTAATCCGGCTGGTGGCGGGACTGGGTGTACTCGAACAGCATCCCGTCCGAGTTGAAGGTCTGGTTTACCACCACTGCCACGCAATCGTAGCCGTCCATATCCAGCAGCTTTTCGTCACGGGCAGTTGCGTGTTCCACCGTGATGCGCCGTTTGCTGGTGATGATCTGCATTCCAAGCACGTTTTCAATAAAATCATAGATGGAATGGGATGCGATTTCCTCTGTCAGTCCGGGTACAAATTCCTTTAAAAAGTAGTTGATGTCCAGAATCAGTGCTTTTCCGTCCAGATAACGCACACGCTGTACCGCCCACAATTCATCGCCCTCAGAAAATCCGCTTTCCGCAGCAAACTGTTCGGTCGCGATGATGGTCTCAAACCGAATGACGCGGGTAACGGCTTGCAGATGATTGCGGTGGGCGGTCTCCTGAAAGGTCTCGATCCCGCCGATGGTAAAGGTCGTCTTTCCCACCGGCTGGTAGATGACCCGAACGCCCCGTCCCTGCATGGACTGCACATAGCCGTCGGCGATCAGTTCCGCAATTGCACGGCGCACCGTGTTGCGGGAGCAGGCGTATTCCTCTATTAAAGTATTCTCGCTGGGCAGCAGCGATTGATAGGGGTAATCCTGCGCCTCGATGCGTTTTTTGATGCTGTGATAAATGCCCTCATATTTTGCCTTTGGCATGGTGTGTACCTCGCAACTTGTTCAAACATTTACTTTAGTATACCGTCTTTTCGGCTAAATTTCAAGTGGGCAACTTGTGAGCAGTGCCGAAAATAGGCATTCTGCAATGCTTTTTTGCAAAAGCATATTGACTTGTATGAACAAGTCTGGTATTCTGTGGCGGCAAGGAGAACATTGCAGCAGTATCCCACTGCGTATCGCGTATGCGATTTGTCCTCAACGATCCCGCCAAGG
>OLPV01002475.1_pt1 | contig 12065 bp, 13 predicted proteins | sample 1671961 | NCBI WGS metagenome assembly OLPV01 (sample SAMEA3136630, study PRJEB25190) | human gut metagenome | biome: human gut; feature: human-associated habitat; material: faeces | place: Austria | collected 2013
GAGCACATTCATGTGTTTGAATCCGCCATTGACCTGCTGAGCTTTGCAACCTTGACGCTGCTTGCCGGGCGCGACTGGAAAAGCGAAACCTATTTGTCTTTAGCCGGTGTGTTCCAGACCAAACGAGAGAATGTTGTGCCGGTGGCCTTGAGCAGATTTCTTGACGAACACCCATCCGTCCGCAAAATCCATCTTCATTTGGATAACGATGCCGCTGGACGAGGTGCTGTGAAAGGAATTGTTGGCGGACTGCAAGGAAAATACCAGGTCTATGACGAGCCGCCCTCCCGTGGAAAAGATGTAAATGACGAGCTGAAAATCCGTGTAGGACTTATGAGAGAAAGAAAGGAGCGGGAACGCACATGAACATTGCAATTTATCAGATCAACCCGGACCGGGACGAGAACAATGTGGCCTTCTTGAACTACGAAAATCTGGAGCGCTTTCAGGGCTCTGCCGCGCTTCGCAGCGAGATCTACGACAAGGTGTTTGAGGGCGAGGTGGAATGCGGCACCCTGGAAGAAGTGTACCAGATGTTCAACCCTGACCATCCGGACGGATACCGGGGCAGGTCCCTTTCCGTTTCGGATGTGGTTGAAGTCGTAGGTGAGGAAAAATCCACCTTCCATTTTTGCGACAGTATCGGCTTTCGGGAAGTGGATTTTGACCCGGATATGACCGAGCCCCTGAAAGAGAAGAAAATCAAAGTGGTGCTCTGTGAACCGGGCAAGGTCGCCAGAGTTGCAGAGATCGGGACGGAGCTTTCCGATTTGCAGAGGGTGGTCGGCGGGCTGATCGAGCCCTATTATCCCTTTGAAGAGCAGGTCTGCATCGTCTGCAACGACGAGGGCAAGTACAACGGCATGCGGCCCTGTCGAGCCATCTACGGAGAAGACAGGGAGATGATGGACATAATCTTCGGCCCCTTTTTCATCTGCGATTGCAGCACGCCGTACTTCGGTTCCCTCAACAAGGAGCAGCTGGAACGGTACAAGAAGCAGTTTCAGAATCCGGAGCACTTCTTTCGGGTCGGCGGGGAAATCAAGGCCGTTCCCTATAAGCCCGAAAAAGACCACGAGCGCTGATGGAGGTGATGGCATGAAGATGATCGACGATGTAATCATAATCGGAATCGACAGCGGCTACGGCAATATCAAAACCGCAAACTGCTGCTTCCCGGCGAGCGTTTCTACCTATGACAAGGAGCCGGTGTTCAAGGAGAATCTGCTTGTCTTTGAAAGCAAGTTCTACCTGATCGGTGAAGGGCACAAGGAGTTCCTTGCGGATAAGACGCGGGATTTGGACTACTATGTGCTGGCGCTTGCGGCCATCGCGCGGGAACTGAATATCCGAAAAATGACCTGCGGCAAAATCAGAATTGCGGCAGGTCTTCCTCTTACTTGGGTCAGCGGTCAGCGGGACGAGTTCAGGGACTATCTGATGCAGAACAAAGCCGTGGACTTCTCGTTCCGAAATGTCTCCTACCATGTGGAGATCGTAGGCGTGGATGTGTTTCCCCAGGGCTTTGCGGCGGTGGCAGATCGGCTTTCTGACTTTCGGGGCGTAAACATGATCTGCGATATTGGAAACGGCACCATGAATATCATGTTCATCAATGACAAGAAGCCGGTTTCCGGGAATATGTTTACGGAGAAATACGGTACGCACCAGTGCCTGCTGGCCGTGCGGGAGAATGTCATGCGTGCGCATCACACCACCGTGGATGAGGCGATTATCAACCGGGTGTTTCGGTTCGGTACGGCAGACATCAAGGAGGATTATCTGAAAACCATTACCGACACGGCCACCGATTATGTGGAGGGCATTTTTCAGAGACTTCGTGAGCACGAGTATAACCCGGAGCTGATGAGGCTGTATGTTCTCGGCGGCGGCAGCTGCCTGATCCGCAACTTCGGCGTGTACGATGCTTCCCGTGTGACCATCAACGATGACATCTGCGCTACGGCAAAGGGGTATGAATATCTCGCAGAGCTGAATGCCCGCAAAGGCAATTCGCGATGAGTTACAAGAGAATCAGTGTGCGTTTCAACATGGATGTAGATGCCGAGCGAAAAGCATGGGAGACCATCCACGAAAAAGGAAATGGACTTGTCGGCAAAGAGATTATCAGCGCAATCAATACTTCAAGCGAGCTTTCCGGTTTGGAAAAGATGATCAGAAAAGTCGTTTCGGAAGAATTGAAGAAAGCTCTGTTTATCCCCTTTGAGCCGGCTGCCCGTAATCCCGAAACAGAAGAATCTGAAACCGAGATACTGGAGTTTCTCGAAACCTTTTAATGGCGCCAATTTGGAGCCATTTTTTCTTGTCCAAACGATCGGTGGCTCCAAAATGGAGCCACATTGGAATGGAGGTGAAAACGATATGGAAAACGAAAAGCGCGCATTATCCTGGCGGGAGTTCGTGGAGTCCGGCTTTGACGGTCGTGAATATCAGTTCCCTGATTTTGAGGGGACTTTTGCAGCGACGATCGCCTGTAAACGCTGGGATAGGAACAAAAACCTGTTGGCATATCTTGATTTCGATGACGGAAGAAAGATCATGACATCAGCATGGAGCGAAAAAAACTATTTGGGTTTGGCTGATATTCCTCTTAATACCCGTGTAAGTGTTTCGTTCCAATTCTCTGCAAAGGGCGTTTCGTACCTCAGAAGTGTCGAAGTAATTTGAATCGTGGGGTTGGTGGCATTGTCTTAACAAGCAACGAATCTGTCCGTACAGATTCCGCTTGTCTGGGGCAATGCCCCTGAAACCCCAACAGAAAGGATGAGTGTTTTTGAGAAAAAGAAATTGCAGAGTGGAGGTTTGCTTCACCAAGGACGAGCTGACCGTGCTTTCCAAGAAAGCCAAGAAAGCAGGGCTGTCCATCGGCGGCTTTGTTCGCCACAGTGTAGCTGACAAGGAAATCAAGGAAGCGCCGCCTGCGGATATTCCCTTGCTGCTTCGGGCCATGCGGCAGGCGGGGTACAATCTGGATCAGACCTTAAAGAGATTCAACACCACTAATGTGCCGGATATGCCGCAGTTTCGGAAGGGATTGGAGGAAATCAGAGCCGCCACGAAAATGGTATCTGATGCGTACACCTCCGAATATCAGTAATGGCGGTTACATCGATCTGGCCCATAAAAGGACGGGTGGACAAGGTCATCAATTACGCCCGCAATCCGGAGAAAACGCATGACAAGGAAAAGCTCTTGGAGCTTCATGAAATCGAAGGCGTGGTGGAATATGCCGCCGACGAAATGAAAACCGAGAAAAGAGCCTATGTCACCTGCCTCAATCTCCACAGCGAGGAAACGGCGGCACAGGAGTTCATGGAGACAAAACGGCTGATGCATAATGAGGGCGGCAGGTCCTGCTATCACGGTTATCAATCATTTAAGGCAGATGAAGTGGATGCAGATACGGCACACAGCATTGGTGTCGCCCTTGCCAGAGAGCTGTGGGGCGACCGCTTCCAAGTGGTGATTGCTACCCACTGCAACACCGGGCATTATCACAATCACTTTGTCATAAACTCCGTTTCCGATGTGGACGGCAAGAAGTTCTATAACTCACCGGCGGATTACAGACGGATGCGGGAGGTCTCCGACCGGCTGTGCCGGGAAGCCAAGATTTCCGTGATAGAGTGCCCTGCCGACCGCAGAGCCAATTACGGAGAATGGCTGGCGGAGAAGAACGGCAAGCCCACCATGCGCAGCAGAATACGCGAGGATATTGACAGGGCGATCCTCGCCTCGACTACGGAGCGTGAGTTCCAGCGTGTCATGAAGGAAATGGGTTACGAGGTGATTACGAAAACGCCGAAGGGTTCTCCGAGGGTCCACCCCATTGTAAGGATCGTGGATGGCGGGAAGAACTTCCGCTTGGACAAGCTGGGAGAATACTACGAGCTGGATTCCATCAAGCAGCGGATTCAGAACAATTATCGCCGCAAGGCGCCTTTCCTCGAGGTGGCAGAGGACACGAAAGCGCCCTATTACCAATACAAGGAGAAGGCAAAGAAGGCCACCGGCCTTTACGCCCTGTACCTATATTACTGTTATGAGCTTCACATCATCGTGCATAAGCCGGCATCTGTAAAAAAAGTGTCGGCTTTTTTGCGTGAGGATGTGACAAAGCTCGACAGATACATTGCTCAGGCGGATTTCCTTGCCAAAACAGGAATTGAAACTGTAGAGGCTCTTGCCGGCTATAAGGCCGAAAAGGAACAGCAGGTGGAAGCTCTAACCCAGCAGCGCACGGGACTGAAAAATGAACTGAAGCGGCACATGAGAAAAGAGGATTCTCAAAGTGCCGAAGCAACAAGAGACCGGATCGCGGAGCTGTCCGCAGAGCTGAAAACCTGCCGGAAGGAAATTGCGCTGTGTACCGACATCGCTGACCGGTCGGAACAGGTTCGTAAGAGCCTTGAGCAAATCGAGCAGCAGAAAATCGAGAGAAAGGAGAACGCAGAAAATGAGTTACTCGTCAGGAGAAGCAGCCGAGCAGGTCGTGAGGATGACACTCAACGGCGTTGAGGTGGCTGCAAAAATCAGTGGGAAAGCCGCTGAGCGTTTGGCAGTGCTGCTTTATGCGGTGCTGAAGGACCAGAAAAAGACGCGCGGGAAAACACGGCTCAACAGTATGCTCCGCAGCGGAAAGGAACTCAAGGTCTTTGCCATTGGCGACAGAGATCTTGAAAAGTTCTGCCGTGAGGCAAAGAAGTACGGCATCCTGTATTGTGTTTTGAAGGACAAAACGGCGAACGACGGCCACACCGATGTGTTTGTCCGCGCAGAGGACGCAAGCAAGATCAACCGCATTTTTGACCGCTTCGGCATTGCTACCGCAGACATCGGCTCGGCGCGTACCGAAATCGTCAAGGCAAAGGAGGAACAGAAGAACGCGGACATTCCTGTTCCCGACCGCAGCACCACGGAAAAGGACAAGGAGGAAGCCTTCCTGGATGCGCTGCTTACCCCTGCGCCCAATAAGGAGGAGGCGCAAACGCAAAACCCCACGCAAGGCCCGGCTGCGAAATCCCGTCCGTCCGAGCCTACATCAAATCAGCGCGAGAAAACCGTCAGGGGTATCTCTGATCCTACGGAACGCTCCCGCCCATCTGTCCGGCAGGAAATGAAGGAGATCCGGGAGGAGCAGAGACAGAGGACGAGCTCCGCGCAGAAAAGCAAGGATGAACCCAACAGAACCTCTGAGCACAGGCCCGTGCCGAAAAAGAAAAAAGACAAGGAGAGATGACCATGGCAAACTATGATGATATTTTCAATGCCTCCGCGCAGAAGGATATGGAGGATAAGAGCTTCGTTTCCTTCAACAAAGAGGAGTGGGCTGCACAGAAGAAGCAGGAGCGTGAGAGCGCTTTTGCCATGATTGATGAGACTGCACAGCGCATGGCAAATGACGGCGGCCTCTTCCAGGCCTATTTGGATGTGCAGGCGCGATTCGACCGCTACTCTGTGGGCAATGCGGTTCTGATTACCGCCCAGAAAGCCGATGCCACCCAGCTTTCGGATTTTAAGGGCTGGAAGAATAACGGCGTGTTCATCAAAAAGGGCGAAAGCGGAATCGTATTGCTGGAGCCCGGCGAGGAATACACCAAGGAGGACGGCACCGTGGGTGTCAGCTATAACTCCAAGAAGGTGTTCGACATTTCCCAGACGACCGCAAAGGTCAAGGACCGGCCCGCGATGAAGTGGGACGAACGGCTGCTTCTGAAAGCCATCATCCACAATGCACCTTGCCCCATCGAGATCAGTCAAAAGCTGCCGGAGAACATCAACGCGGTATATCGTCCCGACGACAAGAAAATCTATGTTAGGCCTGGACTGGAGGCCGGAGACATTTTCCGCGGTATTTCCCAGGAGCTTGCTCATGCACATCTGGACGACGGCGCATATAAGCGCAGCGACCATGCCTTTACCGCCTACTGCGTGTCGTATGTGCTCTGCAGCCGGTACAATGTGCCGAAGGATATGTTCCGCTTTGACAGACTTCCCGAAGGCTTCTCTACCATGGATGCCCGCAGTGTGAGAAACGAGCTGTCCAAGATCAGAGATGTGGCCAATGAGATCTCGTCCGACATGGCGAAGGTGCTGGACAAGAGCATGAAGCCCAAGGAACGCAGGGATGAAGCGAGATAAGGAGGTACCCTAATATGGCTGAGGAAAAGAAAGTCGTCACGCTGGACGATTTTGAGCAGCGTCTGATGGTCAGCGGCCTGATGGATTTTCGGAACGATCTTCTCCGGGACGAAAAGCCCACAGAAGACATTAACGATTTGATCCTGAAGGTCATTGATGCCCCAACAAAGAAAGAAAAACGGAGAGCTGACCGTGAGGCAAGATAAGTTCTCCAAGCAGAATGTGATCCTTTATCTTTGCGGCATAATTCCGGTTGCGTGGCTCGGCCTGCTGATTGCTCCTTGCTTAAAGGATGGATTGCCCGGACTGGTTCAGCAGTTCGGATCGGTGATGCAAAACCCATTCAAAATACAGCTTTGTGAGGACAGTGTAAAAACTGTCCTCACTTTGCTTTTGGTGTACGGGATCGCCATCGGCGTCTATCTCTCCACGGAGCACAATTACAGACGGCGAGAAGAGCACGGATCAGCCAAGTGGGGCACGGCTGGTTCGGTCAACAAGAAATATGCCAACAAGGATAAGACGGAAAACAAGCTGCTGACGCAAAATGTAGCTATCGGCCTGGACGGAAGGAAGCACCGCAGAAATCTGAATGTACTGGTATGCGGCGGTTCTGGTGCCGGCAAAACACGCTTCTACGCCAAGCCCAACATTATGAATGCGAATACTTCTTTCGTTGTGCTTGACCCAAAGGGTGAACTGCTCCGGGATACCGGCCATCTGCTGGAGGAGAAGGGCTATGAGATCAAAGTCCTTGACCTCATTGATATGGAGAAAAGCCATTGCTACAACCCATTCGTGTATATCAGCAGCGATGATGATATTCAGCGGCTTACCACAAACCTCTTTAAGAACACAACGCCCAAAGGATCTCAGACACAGGACCCGTTCTGGGATCAGACTGCGGCAATGCTTTTGAAAGCCCTTGTCTGCTATCTCCATTATGAGGCTCCGCCCGATGAGCAGAACTTCTCCATGGTCATGGAGATGATCAGAGCCGGCGATGTAAAGGAGGACAACGAGGAGTATCAATCTGTTCTCGATGAGCTTTTTGAGAGATTGGAGGAAAGAAACCCGGAGCATATCGCTCTCAAGTATTATCGGGCGTATCACTCCGGCAGCGCTAAGACACTGAAATCCATTCAGATTTCCCTTGTCTCCCGTTTGGAAAAGTTCAATCTGGATTCACTGGCTGGCATCACCCAATGCGATGAGATGGATTTGGGGCAAATCGGCGAAAAGAAAACGGCGGTATTCGCCGTAATTCCTGATAACGACAGCTCCTTCAATTTCATCGTGGGTATGCTCTATACCCAGCTGTTTCAGCAGCTCTACTATCAGGCCGACTCCGTTCACGGCGGCAGGCTGCCTGTGCATGTGCATTTCGTCATGGACGAGTTTGCCAATGTCGCCCTGCCGGATGAGTTTGATAAGCTCCTGTCCACCATGCGAAGCCGTGAGATTTCCGTTTCCATCATCATTCAGAATCTTGCGCAGCTGAAAGCTCTGTTCGAGAAGCAATGGGAGAGTATTGTGGGCAACTGCGATGAATTTCTGTACCTGGGCGGTAACGAGCAGAGTACCCACGAGTATGTTTCCAAGCTGCTGGGTAAGGAGACCATCGATACGAATACCTACGGACGGTCTCGCGGCAGAAACGGAAGCTATTCTACCAACTATCAGCTTGCCGGACGAGAGCTGATGACACCTGACGAAGTGCGTATGCTGGACAACCAGTACGCACTTCTTTTTATACGCGGAGAGCGCCCCATCCGGGATCTCAAGTATGACATCCTTCATCATCCCAATGTGGCGCTTACGACGGACGGTTCCGCACCGGCCTATACTCACGGCGAAGATACCCGAAGTATCGCTTCCATGGCGTTCAGCTTCGACAAGAAGGCTGTCAAAAACGCCGAAAAGCTGGAGGCAGAAAAACACGAATTCTTGCTCTACTCGGAAGAGGAGCTGGAAGAACTACTTGACGAAAAGGAGAAAAAAGACAATGAAGAAGCTTAATGTAAAGAAGAACACCAACAAGCCGGAGATCCCCGGCAAGGTCAAGAAGGGCTACCGCATTTATGTGATGGCTGTCCTCGCCCTTACGCTTACCATGAGCATGGGCGTGACCGCCTTTGCCGCAGGCGACCCCATTACCGTCGTCAACAACCTCAGCGACTTTATCTTCGGCCTCATCCGTGCGGTCGGCCTGATTCTGCTTGGCTGGGGCATTGTGCAGGTCGGTCTCAGCTTCCAGTCCCACGATCCCAGCCAGCGTTCCAACGGTTTTCTGACCCTGGCCGGCGGCGTCATCATCACCTTTGCCAAGGAAATCCTCAACCTCATTGTTGGCTGATCCGGTTTCCGAAAAAGGGGCGGTCGCAAAGACCGCCCCGAAGGGAGGTGTAACGAATGTCGGATAACTGGATTGTACAGAATCTGGAAAATGCACTGGAAGTCTGGAACGATAAGCTGTCGGAAATCTGGCAGCTGATCACGCAGTCACCGCAGACATTCAAAGGTGGCTCGATTTGGTCGATTATTTGCAGCATCCACGGAGCGCTGCAGGCCATCGGCTATGCGCTGTTGGTGCTGTTTTTCGTAGTGGGAGTTGTGAAAACCTGCGGCTCCTTTGCCGAGCTGAAAAAGCCGGAGCACGCAGTGAAGCTGTTCGTTCGCTTTGCGATTGCCAAGGGATTGATTACCTACGGCATGGAGCTGATGATGGCGATTTTGGAGATTATTCAGGGCGTGGTCAGTACGATTATGAACTCTGCCGGATTTGGAAGCCCGCAGGCAACGGTGCTGCCGCAGGAGATTATCACGGCTGTGGAGGATTGCGGTTTCTTTGAGTCTATACCCTTGTGGGCAGTGACGCTGATCGGTGGCCTGTTCATTTGGGTGCTGTCCTTCGTGATGATTCTGAGTGTATATGGTCGCTTTTTCAAAATGTATATGTACACCGCACTTGCGCCGGTTCCTCTTTCGGCCTTTGCCGGAGAGCCTACGCAGAACATCGGAAAGAGCTTCCTGAAAAGCTATGCGTCGGTATGCCTGGAGGGAGCGATCATCGTTCTGGCCTGCATCATCTTCTCCGTGTTTGCGTCCAGCCCGCCGGTTGTTGATCCGAATGCAGCTCCGGCTTCTATGGTGTGGAGCTACATCGGCGAGCTGATTTTCAACATGCTCATTCTGGTCGGCGCAGTGAAGATGGCAGACCGGCTTGTGAAGGAGATGATGGGTATCTGATATGGCAAAGCGTGTACTGAATCAATGGCGCGGATATACCGTGGCTGATTGCGATTGCAAATATTGTCTCTATTACGGCGGCAGAAAGAAAGACGAAGTAAATTGCCTTGCAGAGGAATGTGTCTGCAAGGAGGAACTTCAGGAGGCTCTGCGCCGGGAAAGGAATGAAAATGGAGGTCAAAATCAATAGAGAGATTCGGAACTATACCGAGTCCATGTTTTTCGGACTGTCCCTCAGACAGTTCGTTTTTTCTTTGCTGGCTGTTGGCGTTGCGGTGCTTTTGTACTTTGTTTTGAAGCCCTATGTGGGGACGGAAACAGTTTCGTGGATGTGCATCCTCGGTGCCGCTCCCTTTGCGGCAATGGGCTTTGTGAACTACAACGGTATGACCGCAGAGCAATTTGTGTGGGCTTGGCTCCGCAGCGAAATGCTGGAGCCCAAGCAGATCAGGTTCGAGCCGGTGAATATCTACTACGAGGCGTTGAAGGACGCGATCGATGAACGCGAAAAGGAGGTTTCCAAGCACAATGATTAAGAGCATCAAAGCAATCCTTGCACAGGACAAGGAAAAGTTTAAGGTTCCGAGAAAGGTGCAGGATCTTATTCCCATCAAGAACATCTGGCCGGATGGCATTTTTAAGGTTGGGAATAAGTTCTCCAAGTCCTTCCGATTCTCGGACATCAACTATCTGGTGGCAAGCCGTGAGGATAAAGAGAGCATGTTTCTGACATACTCGGAGCTTCTGAACAGCTTGGACAGCGGAGCTACCACAAAGATCACCATCAATAACCACAGACTGAACAGGTCGGATTTTGAGGAATCCATCCTGATGCCCATGAAGCAGGACGGGCTGGATGAGTACCGCAAGGAGTATAATGACATGCTCCTGGACAAGGCGACGGGAGCAAACGGCATTACGCAGGAAAAGTATATTACCATCACCGTGGCCAAGAAGGACATCGAGGAAGCACGGGCATATTTTGCGAGAATCGGAGCGGATTTGACCGCCCATTTCGCAAACCTGGGTTCCAAGTGTGTGCCCCTGAACGCCGTTGAGCGGCTGCGCATTCTCCACGACTTTTATCGCCCTGGTGATGAGGCGGCATTCTCGTTTGATATGAACCGGAAGGCGCGTCTGGGGCATGATTTCCGTGACTACATCTGCCCGGACAGCGTAGAGCGCACGGCGGATCATATCAAGCTGGGCGAGAAATATGCCAGAGTGCTTTTCCTCAAGGACTACGCCAGCTATATCAAGGACAGCATGTTCTCGGAGCTGACCGAGCTAAACCGCAATCTTATGCTGTCCATTGATGTGATCCCCATTCCTACCGATGAAGCCGTCCGTGAGGTGGAGCGCCTCTTGCTGGGCGTGGAAACGAACATCACCGGCTGGCAGAGAAGGCAGAATCAGAACAACAATTTCTCTGCTGTTGTTCCCTACGACATGGAGCTTCAGCGCAAGGAATCCAAAGAGTTTTTGGACGACCTGACTACCCGTGACCAGCGCATGATGTTTGCGGTGGTCACAATGGTGATTACCGCAGACACCAAGGAGCAGCTGGATCTGGATACGGAAACGGTGCTGTCTACGGCGAGAAAGCACATGTGCCAGATGGCAACGCTGAAGTATCAGCAGACGGATGGGCTGAATACGGTGCTCCCCATCGGTACGAGAAAAATCAATGCGTTCCGAACGCTCACGACAGAAAGCCTTGCGGTGCTGATGCCCTTCAAGGTGCAGGAGATCATGGATAAGGGCGGTATTTACTTCGGCGAAAATGCCATTTCCCACAATCTCATCATGTGCAACAAGGCAAATCTTCTGAACCAGTCCGCTTTTCTGCTCGGTGTTCCCGGTTCCGGCAAGTCATTCTCGGCAAAGGAGCTGATCACCTTCCTCATTCTGAACACCAACGATGATATTCTGATCTGTGACCCCGAGGGAGAATACGCGCCGCTTATTGAAGCTATGGGCGATCTCGGCTCGGTGATCCGTGTGTCTGCCGGCGGCAGAGACAGACTGAATGCCATGTATATGGTGGACGGGTACGGCGAAAACAACCCCATTGTCGTAAAGTCCGAGTTCATTATGTCTCTGATCGAGCAGATCGACAAGAAGGGCGTCGGCCCACAGCACAAGTCTATCATCGACCGCTGTATCACCAATGTGTACCGCAATGCGGCGGACACCGGGACGATTCCTACTCTCTGCACCCTCCGCGATATGCTGCTGGAGCAGCCTGAGCCCGAAGCGAAGCAGATCGCGCTGTCCCTTGAGCTCTATACCACCGGTTCTCTGGACATCTTCGGCAAGCAGTCCAATGTGGACCTCGACAAGCGTGTCGTGGTGTTCGACATTCACGGTCTCGGTTCCCAGCTTAAGCCCACCGGCCTGCTGGTGATCACGGACACCATGCTCAACCGTGTGACGCTGAACTGGAAGAAGGGCAAGCGCACCCATGTCTTTATTGACGAGTTCCATGTGGTGTTCGAGAACGAGTTTTCGGCGCAGTTCTTCAACTCCGCATGGCGGCAGTTCCGTAAGCGCAACGCATACCCCACGGCAATTACGCAGAATGTGGAGTATCTGCTGGATTCCGTTCAGGCCAGCACCATGCTTTCCAACTCGGAATTTGTGGTCATGCTGAA
>OLPV01002476.1_pt1 | contig 12065 bp, 15 predicted proteins | sample 1671961 | NCBI WGS metagenome assembly OLPV01 (sample SAMEA3136630, study PRJEB25190) | human gut metagenome | biome: human gut; feature: human-associated habitat; material: faeces | place: Austria | collected 2013
GGAAGCAGAGTGGTTGTGGAACAACCCGAGATCCGCATTCAAAAATTCCATAAGGATTTTTACTGGGGCTTTTACTGCACCTCCTATGAACAGCAGGCGCTGCGCTGGGCAACGCGCTTTGGAAAAGCCGGGGTTGTCAATGTCTATTCCTTCGATGACCAGACCGAGCTCAAGATCAAGCGCTTCCTGGAAATGAGCGATGAATGGTTGGATTTTATTGCGGCATGCCGGAATGGAGTTCCCCATGACTATGATGTGGTGGAAGGCCCGATGGCGGACGATACCATCTTCAATTATGTGCAGAGCTTTTTGGATGGTGAGATCTCCAGAGCTGCTTTCTGGGAGTTGGCAAAATTCAAGTATCCCACCCATCAGATCAGCTTCCACACTGCACGTGCTCTCGCTGCACTGAAATTTGAAAGGAGCTATGTCGCCAATGTGCAAGAGAAACAATGACGCGCTCTTTTTCACCTGTTCTCTGATCGAACAGCTTGGCCGCTCCCTTCACATGCGGCGCGGTAAGGTGGCTGCGGAACTGGGTGAGGCCGGCATTCAGACGCTCTACCGCAATGCAGACATTCTGCACTGTGAGCCGATCGAAAAGGTCGCGGACGATGTGATCACGGAATTTTCACTGCAAGGCGGAGACTTTGACAATCTTGCCGAGGCAAGATATACAGTCCCCGATGTGTGGACGATGGGAAAGGTCTATGCAAGGCTCATCGAGGATGTGTCCGATGAGGACAACATCGTAGAAACCATCTTGCAGGTCTTTACCTCCTGGATCGACAGTCTGCTTTCGGACTATAATGTTGCCTTCTATTATCAGCCCCGCGATTATATTGCGGAGTGCTACCGGCAGGAAACGGTTCTGGACGGGTAATTGGAACGAAAAAGGCGATGGTTTTCTATCGCAACACTCATAATAGTAGAGGCGGGAACATCATTGAAGATGTTCCCGCCTTGTGCGTCTATTTGTCATCGCCTCTGTCAAAAAATTATAGCTTCCATGTGCAGGAAAAACACTTGCAATAGTATCCCTCGTCCCTAAATGGATGCGGAGAACTGTTACTATGGAAAAACTCCAACTATACAGCCTTTCCCTGTAATGCTACAATGAAGCTGTATTTCAGGGCGAAGTAAGTTAGGGCGGAGTAAGTTAGGAAAGAAAGAGTGGAAAGGAGGTAGTATGCCCTTTGCACAGCTCATGGCGGTTTTACCGCTTAGAGATGTGGCATGCTCCTTGCGAGTACCGTCGAACTCAAACGACTTGAAATATAATAAGGACGAGAACGAAACCGTAATTGCTCATAGGAGTGATTGCGGTCTTTTTTTGTTTCGTCAAAAGAAAGGAGTCAGGCAATGAATGTCCAATAGCAAGCTGATCGAGCTGAGTTACTATGACCCATCCGCACAGGTGCGTTTGTCGGCCTATGCGGATACGCTGGTACTCGACCACGATCAAAACGGCAGCATCATCAGTGCCATCCGCTTCGGCGGCTATCCCGAAATGGTGCGGGCAATGGCAGATGCCATCTACGGCGGCGCGACGATAGAAGCCGCCCAAAACGACACGACCCGAATGCTCCAAAGCAGCCTCAAAAGTTATCAGCGGCAGATCACGCACGATGGGATCTACGCCGTGGCAACATTGATGGCTGCGGACACCGTACAGGAGGATGACAGAAGCGGCAAGCATGAAAAAGACGAGGATACAAACCTCGTAGATACGGAGCAGATGGAGCTGCAGCCCCGCAGGTGCTACATCTTCTGTCCTGCCAGGGATCAAAAGCGGCTCTTTGAGGAACTGGATCACAAAACGGCAGCGCCGCTGATCCCGGAATTTCAGGACTATGTGCTCAGCAGTTTGCGCCAACGGGGAGATCTCCGGCAACTGGAGGTCATTTCCCTGAAAGAGCGGATGGACGCATGGGTGCTGGATCTGAAGCCGCAGGATCAGAATGTGGTGGAGGTGCTGGAGCAGGGCTTGCAGAGCGGAGATATCCAGATCCCCGGGGCAGTCCCCAATATGCCAGACGTTTTTGAGAATGTGGAAAATGTCACAGGCTATCTCAATACCTTTGGCGTTACCGTAGCTGACCGTATCCGCAATCAGTTCATGCCCCTTTTTGATCCTGCCAAGGAACCGCTTTCCGATGAAGTGCTCGCTATCAACGATTGCATCATGAGCCGTGTGGGATATTCTCTCTACGATGCGCAGCTTGCGGTGGCAGAAGCCGTCAAGCGGCAGCTTGCGCGTAAGCGTGTGGCGCTCATTATCGCAGAATGCGGTAGTGGCAAAACGAAGATCGGTTCGACTGCTCTTGGCGCTTTGCACGGGCTGTGGGCCGATCAGAAGAGGAAAGACGGCAGGAAATCCTTTGGCATCGTCATGTGTCCCTCCCATGTCACACAAAAGTGGGTGCGGGAGATTGGAGAAACGCTCCCGGATACCTACGGCATGGTGGTGCGCACGATTCAGGATCTCAACCGTCTGTATGCGATGTACGAGAAGGGCGACAAAAGTGTATTTGCTGTTTTTTCCAAGGAGCAGGCGCGGGATGGCTATATGCGTTACCCCGCCGTGCGTTGGAATCGACGCAGACGCGCGTTTCTCTGCCCAGACTGCGACGGTGTGATCGAAATGGAGATCAGCGAGGACGGCAGCCGCTATACGGTGCCGGCCGACCAGTTCTTTTTTCAGAAGGAGCACAAGAAAAATCACACCTGTCCCCATTGCGGTATGCCGCTATGGTCTGCGGTCAATCCGGACAAGCGGATCGACTGGGTGAAGATCGGAGAATACGGATGGGTCTACCGCTACGGCGCGCAGGCACATCTGCATCGTACCAAAAACGAGCGTGTTCTCGATCAGCTCGCTGAGATCGCCCAAAATCCGGATGCATTCTACCCGATCCGCGGAGCGCACCGGCGGTTTCCCCTGAGTACCTACATCAAGAAAAAGCTGCGCGGGCGCATCGACGGCTTCCTCTGCGATGAGCTGCACGAGTACAACAACAATAGCGGGCAGGGCGATGCCATGGCAGAGCTGTACGGCGCGTCCAGGTGTTTTGTCGGAATGACGGCAACGCTTATCAACGGCTATTCCTCCGGCATTTTTCACCTGCTCTACCGTATCGTCCCCGGGCTGATGCTCAAGGATGGCAAACGCTACAAAAGCCCCGGTGATTTCGATGCGGAGTACGGCGTGGTGGAAAATACCTATGAGATACAGGATGCGGAGTACAATTCCAATAGGCGCACCAGTAAGCGCAGAACAAAGTCAAAGCAGCTGCCCGGCGTATCGCCGCTGGTATTTTCCCGTTTCCTGCTGGAATACACGGCATTTCTCTCCCTCTCCGACATGGGCAAAGACCTGCCGGACTACGAAGAGATCCCCGTACCGCTGGAGATGCCGGAGGATGTACGCACGGCCTATAAAGAGGCGGAACACGAATTGCAGAAAGTCCTGCGCACAGACCGGAAGGCGGCGCAGAAGATCCTGTCCACCTATCTCAATTTGCTGACGGTCTACCCGGACCAGCCCTACGATCAGCCGGAGGTAGTGCATCCCATAAACGGAATGCCCATCCCTCTTGAATGCTACCTCTATCTTTTCCTCTCCTGTTTCCATGCTCCGCAGTCGCTGCGTGATAATGATCGGGGTTCTGCATACCATGACTGGTGCGTACTTCTTTTCATCGATCACGCTGATTCCTTTTTCTGAATAAATCCAACCTTCCGGCTGTCTTAAGTTCACAGGTGCTCCCTCGACTGCTTCTGGGATGTTATCTTCCTCGATGTCTATCTGCTCTGCGTTGCTGATTGCTTTTCGGATCTTCTCGGCCGCTTCCTCTTTGCCATACTTCATATAAACTTCCGATGGGTCCTTGCATCCGAGTGTCCGACAGCTCCATTTGTATACTTCTCCTACGAACTTTCCTTCCCGGAGTGCCCTTGTGACTTTGGCGAGGAATGCTTCCCCGCCTTTGTCCGGCTCTACATGGATGTAAAGTTTCAAATCCTGCAGGACTCCTGCCCAGTCTGCCCGCATCATGGACGCTCCCGGTATTCCGAGTGTGCTGATTCCCATGTACCACATGGACTGGGAATCGCTCTCGCCCTCGACCAGTACTGCATATCCGATATTCCTTATGGCTTCTATCTGCCATAATCCATACATACACAGCCTGTCTGTCTTTCCATATTCCCACCGGAACTGCTTTCCGCCGTATCTCTTGCGGTGCAGTGCCAGATTTCTTTCTGCGTCAAAGTATGGTATGTATAAATACTGGACTCCGTTTCGGTCTTTCTTTGTCTGCAGGCAGCATTGTTCTTTCAGCCAGTCCTCTGGGAGACGCTTCTCGAATGAATACTGGGACACGGTGTAGTGATCCAGTCCTGGTTTCTTCTTTTTTGGTTTCTCCTGCGGCTCATTCAATGCTCCATACTTTTCCAGTATCTGCTTATAGGCTTCCTTGGTATCCAGTCCATTCAGCTTTGCATAAAATGTGACGAAGTTTCCGCCCTCATCCTCTGCGAAGCAGTGCCACATTCCGGTCTTTAAGTCTACCGAGAATGAATTTGCACGGTCGTCATGGAACGGACACAGACCTGTGAGGTTGTCGCCTGTGATCTTGTGCTTTTTGATAACGGAGCAGTATTCAGTTTTATAATCTACCAGACGGTCTAAATCGACCTCCGCTGCCTGCTGCATATTATCGCTCCAATCTACTAAGTATTACCTGTTCCAGTCCAAGTCTTGTGAAATTGATTGACTTGCCCTGCATCATGAGTTTGTTCGTCATGTAGTCGATTTCCTCATTCATTCCCTCGCTGATCACATTATCCACGGTCACTACGAGGAATTCCTTACACTGCATCATCAGACGCTTGCCTGCTTCCATTCCGAAGTATCTCTCCTCGGCGATGGAGTCATCCATAAATCGTGGGAAGTAAAGGTGTGGTGCAATCGGTATCTTTCCTTCACTGACTACCTTGTTTGCTGCCCACTTCGCCACTCTGATGTTTTCTTCCAGTTCCTCTCTGGTATCTGCCCTGTATCTGCTGCAGATATAGCACATCGGCATGAGTGCCGGATTTCTATTCTGTAACTCTCCCGGATAGCACTGTCCTGCGTACTTCCATGGCGAGTATCTGTTCTCTTTGTATATGGTGTCATAGATTGGCAGATTGCCTACGATGTCTGCGACCTCGCTCATCTGGATCATAGTATCCGTCTGGTTTCCTGCGTTCTCTCTAAAGTTGTAAACCATAGCCGCTTCCACGATATCTCCCGGCATTAAGCATTCGTCATCGTATCTGCCGGTCCAGTTATCAAATAATATCTGCATACTGTGCCTCCTTTATATTGGTGCGGTTTTGCACCTTGCACGAGTCGGAGTCGAACCGATCCGTTTGAGGACTCGAACCTCGCTGCACCGCACTGGATGGCCGCCACCCATATCTGCCTTAGTTGAATGGCAGATTTGCATCTCCGTCCACACTCTGGAAGTCTGCTGCATCCACGGCGGCTCCTGTGTTATAGTCTGCTTCATCAATATCCGGGATGTTGTCCGCCTGTGCCTTGATCATCTCCACCATTGCCTTTGTCTCGGCTCTCTGCTCGTCCGTCAGTTTGCTTACGAATGCGAAGGCTGCTCTGGAGTATGTGATGCCGTCTGCTGACTTTTCCTTCTTCAGCGTGATCTTGGTTACGGCATCGTAGCAGCGGAGTCCTTTGAGGAGGATTCGCTTGCCGATGTAATCTCTGATGTATTTCAGAGAGGTTGGCGGTAAAGCGAGGATAATCGGTACAGGGTTGCCTTCCTGCAGGATGTAACATCTGTGAATGTTCTTGCAGGCTTTTCCAGATCCGTTCTTTCCGCTTCCGAACTGGTTATGCGGACACTTGCTGCAATCATGGATTTCCCCAGTCTCACGCTCCACTCCCTGCTTTCCGTCATGGCTTGAGCAGTCCGGCTGAACATTTCCGCCTGCGTACTCCTCTTTCCAGTATGCATTTACCGGGTGATGATGGATGAGAACTCCGATAAGGTCTGTACTCATCACAGGCTCATCCTCAGTCTCTCCCGGCAGTTCAAATGCCAGACCGCCACCGCTTGGAATCTTTGCTCTCTCAAATGGAAGAGTGCCGAGACCATCCAGTTCTTCTGCTACTGCTTCCTTCAGTTCTCCGGTCAGCGTGACCAGTTCAAACTTCTTATCTGTTGTTGCTACCTCATTCTTTGCCATGTCTTATTCCTCCATTTCCTCTACATCTTCTTTGTTATTGTCTGCTTCCTCGAAGCCATCGTCCTCTGACGCTCCTGCTTCCTGCTCGTCCATGTATTCTTCCATCGGTGTCGGCTTTCCGCTCTCTCCGTAGTAGAGGTCGTCCATGATCCTCTGTGCCTGCGCTGCCAGTTTGATGGACTCCACAGCTACCTCAACCGCTGAATTGTAAAGGCTGCCGATTACATTGAGGACATCGCCGTCTCCATTCGGCAGGAGTTTTAAGAGATCATCCATATCTGTCTTGGTGGATTTCATCTTGCCCTGCAGGGACGCATATCCCTCTGCTGCGATGCCGTATCCCTCATGGCGGTTCTTTACCTTGGTCGGGTGCTGATACTCCATAATCTGCCCCAGTGCGAACTTGGCAGTCGCCTGCATATTCTCTTTAAGGTCACGGTCACTTTCCAGTGTGATGTCAATTTCCATCTGTTCGTAGTCCATCTTTATACCTCCTGCGCTTTCTTTGCTCTGTTCAGAGCCTTGGTGTTGGCTTTTCTCTTGGATACCTTAAGTTCCGAATAAACGGAGAGTACCTCTGCCATTTCTTCCGGCAGTTCTCCATCGTTCTCGGCCGCCAGATTGTTCATCGCAGAGTCGAGGGTTCGTGGATCTACTCTTTCCGTGATGAGGTGTCCGAATCCCTGCTCTCTCAAGACATCGAAGAATACCAGACCTTTTTCCATCAGCTTTTCTTCTGAAATCTTGGAGTATCTCGTTTTCTCCTGCAGGCTGTACTTGAAGCCATCCACCGTAGTATCCGGCTTTTCCTCGTCCACCATCTGCTGTGCGATTTCCTGTTCGAGGTTTTTGAGTTCCTCATTGTTTGCCTTGGTCTGCTCTGCTAATTCATCTTTCTTGTCGAGCAGTACCTTGAAGGCTCTGACCTTGTCGTCTAATGTTGTGACTGTTTCCATGTTGTTGCTCCTCCTTTGGTTTTATAATTCATTTCCCCACTGGTCCCAACCGTCACGCTCCGCCCTTGCGAAGAGTTCCAGTTTCTTTGCCTGTGGGAAGAATGTTTCTAACATCTGATAGGCACATTCCGGCTTCTGGCTGTGATGCCGTTTACTGTTCTCTCTGAGTACCGTGGAGAATGCTCCACGCTTGTCCTTGTCCGGGAGGATGATATTTCCCTTCTTGTAGAACCAGAGCAGGTACTCATGTGCGAAGCGCACCGTGTAGGCGGGTGCCGGTCCGTTGCCCTTATCCCATATCAACCTTGCGTGGAGTTTATATCCAAGCAGGCTCATGATTTCCTCTGTTTGCGGCAGGTACTTGTCTATCGTCCACATGAATACATTGTGCTTTTCATTCATGAGTTCGTTTGTGACATAGCGGTGCAGTTCCATAATTCCGGGGACGTCCATTGTCTCGTATGGTACTGTTGTTCCGGTGCTGTTCGGTCTGGCCGCTTTCTTTCCGCCCCTGCCTTGCTGCCACGGTGGGTCCGTGTAGAGGATGTCGTATTTTTCTTCTGCGTTGAAAATATCAATCTTCATAGCCATCCCTCATTTCCAACCCAAGTTTTACATAGTGAAATCTCATTTTATCCATGGTTTCTTCCACTTCCTTTTTTGAGATTGCACCAATTGATTCCATGAGTTGGAGATCGTGTTCGGCTTCCCTGTATGCTTTATTCAGTTGCCATAATCTTTTGTTATTGGTAGAACTGATTTTCTGAATACAATTCAGTTTTACCGTTTCCACGCTCTTTGCATTTACTGTCTTTGCATCAAGTGCTGCCATTGTTGCTCCTCCTGTAAAGTTTGTATTTTATGCTCGATTCCGAGCGGTTCATCATTTCTGCGATTTCCCTTATGGAATATCCTTCGTGTCTGAGGTGCTGCATCCTTCGGACTTCTGCCTGCGTCCAGTTGTATTTATGTGATATGTCAGTTTTCCTTTTTTCCTTGTACCAGTCGTAGCGCATGAACATTGTGTCGTCTGTTACCCTGGCTGCGTTCCAGTCCTCTGGGTGCTCTCTCATGTATTTGATGATATCTTCCTGTCGGTACATCACGTATGGTCGCTTCCGGTAGCTTTTCAGACCTTTCCTCTCCCAGTACTGCAGGGTTCGGTTTTCTATTCCAAGGATCTTCGACACGGTGTTTCTGGTGAGCATATCTGTGTTCGCCATGTATCCGCCCATCCCGATGCGCTGTCTCTTTAGAAACACCGCCTCCTTGGTTCGGTTCAGCCGTCTTGCCACTGTTTCCAGTGGGTACTTCTCTGTCAGTTCTTCCAGGAGGACAAGTTCTTCATCTGTCCATTTGCGTCCACCCATTAGAAATAATCCCTCCACGTATCCACGACTGTTTTTGCCAGATCCTCTTTTTTCGCCAGTGCTTTCAGCACCACTTCGTCTATCGTTCCCTCTGTGATGAGGTGGATATAAGTGCAGGCATTCTTCTGCCCGATACGGTGGATTCTGGCAAGGCTCTGACTATATGCTGCATAGTTGAAGTTGACCGAATAATACACACAGGTGTCTGCGGCCGTGAGTGTGATTCCCAGTCCTGCAGTATCGATCTGTGCGAGGAATACCATCGTTTCCGGGTTCGTCTGGAAGTCCTTGACGATGTCGCCCCTGTCCTCCAGTTTCACATCTCCATAGATTTCTCCGTAGCGGAGTTTCTTCTTTTTCAGCATCTGCCCGATGATGTCTATCTCCGGTCTGAAACGTGCGAAGATTACCAGTTTCTTTCCTGCGTCTACCACATAATCGTCCACGATTTCTTCCAGTGCGTTCAGTTTGCCCTTGCTGACCAGTTCCGGCTTTTCCTCGCCGTCTGCCACTAAAAATCCGCCAGTGAATTGCTGAAGGCGAAGCAGCTTTGTCAGCACGGTCGTTGCGCTGATCTGCCCACCGCTTTCCAGTTCTGCGAAACTCTCACGCTTGATGCGGTCGTAGATGTTCTTTTCCTTTGCTGACATCGTTATGTATCTCTGCAGGAATGTCTGCTCCGGCAGGTCGAGTGCTTCGTCCTTGGTCACTCGGTATGCGATGGAGTGCTCTTTCTGGATTAACTGGTCGAGGTCTTTGTATCCCACGATCTGGTGTCTGTTAAATCCGCCCATGATGGCATATCTGTTTCGGAACTGATAGAAGTTCGTTCCGAAGATTGTCGGGTCAAGGAAGCGGTACTGGCTATACAGGTCGATTGCATTATTCTGTACCGGAGTTCCGGACAGGATAAGTTTGTACTTTGCCTGGTCGCCCAGTTTGTGCATTGCCTTGGACTGCTCTGCATCGTGGCTCTTGATTCTCTGGCTCTCATCGCAGATGATCATGTCTGCGTTCCATTCATACAGTGCGTCAAAGATGCCTTCTCTCCATGTGGATTCGTAATTGATAACGGCTACCTTTAATGCCTTGAATGGGAAGTTGTCGAGATCGTTTAACAGCTTCAGCCTGCGGTTCTTGTCTCCGAGCAGTACCTTGATGTTTGCCTTGAAGTCTGCAAATTCTGCGAAGTCCTTGGGCCATACGGAGCAGACGGAGGTTGGTGCTACCACCAGTACCTTTTCCACCTTACCCATCTGGTAAGCCGTGCCTGCTATCATGATTGCTGTTAGCGTCTTTCCGCATCCCATTTCAAAGAGCAGACCGAAGCCTTTATGCGTTTCTGCCATTGGTTTTTACCTCCTTCCTGTGATTTTCTTTTGCTTTCCGGTGCTCCAAGTTTCGCACCATCCTGTTCCAACCTGTTTCCTGCTGCTTGGTTGCTGCGGGGTTGCGACAGGATATGTAATCTTTGTTATTGCTGCTCATCTGTATCCTCCTCGCTTAGTATCATGGCGATGCCTTCCATCACGAACATTGCACACGGAAGTGCTATGCCGTTGCCCCACATCTTGTATTTGGCTGAGTCGCTCTCCGGGTCTTTCAGCCACTTGCGGATCTGGTTGTCTGTCTTTTCCTTTTTGCTCTCGCCCATGGCTTCCATCTGTGTTCGGAACACCTCTCGCCAGTGATCGATATCTTCCTGCGTTGGTTCTGGTATCCCCAGTTCCTCTGCCCAGTTATCCGGGAAGCCTTGCAGTCTGCAACACTCCAACGGTGTGAGCCTGCGGATGATGTACTCCCAGAGAATGAGGTCGGTGCTATCCTTATAATCCCTGCGCTTCAGACAGGAGGCTTTCTCCGATTCCTCGTATTCCCCGATTGCCTGTTGTGCGAAGCAGGCTACTCCGTGTCTGTCTGCGGCCGTGAGCGTGTTCGCAGGTGCTCCCGGTTCTCCGATGCCGAGTCCATTGGCAGAGCCGTCATTGTTTCTGGTATCTCCGCCGCCCTTGTATCGGGTCGCCTTGTCTGCTATCGGGATTGGATCGAATAAGGTCTGCGTGTTGTGTGTACTGAGCGTTGCGCTCTTATCTGTCTGCATCAATGCTCCCTTACCTCCTCCCTCGCATCCGCTTCTGATCTGCAATGTGATTGGCTGAGGATGAGTGGCACATTGCCCCCCCCCCAGTGCCCATGCGACTGGTCAGCGTTGGTACGTTACCGTCCTCTGCTATCGTCACTCTGCTGTCCTGTGGGTGGTTTTCTAATACGATGGGTACATTGTTACCGCCGGTCCCCATCTTCGTTGTGAGCGTGGGCGATACCTCGCTTCTGTCTGCTACTCTGCGCCTGTCGCTGATGTCATAGCACTCGACATCAGCTGCGCCTGTCTTATGAGTGCCTGTCTTAATATCTCCGGCAGTTCTTTGCCACGCACGGAGGCTCTCCGCAGAATACCCTGACAAGCCTTCGGACTCAAATAATATTTTTCCGGCACTTGTTCCGTCAAAATCTGCGACAAGAAAGATCCGTTTTCTTCGCTGGGGCACTCCCCAGTATTGTGCATCAAGAACTCGCCATGCGAGGGAATAGGATTCTGCCAGAACCTCTCCGGCTTTTGTCCATTTTCCCGCAGGTCGAGGAATTGAAATGCGGCTGTCTTTGACCGAACAGATGGCTTCGAGGACACAGCGGAAATCTTCTCCGCCGTTAGAGGAAAATGCTCCGGGGACGTTTTCCCAGACGATGTATCTTGGGTATTTACCATTGCTTGCACACCTCATTTCTCGGATGATACGGATTGCTTCGTGAAACAGAGAAGAACGGCTGCCGTTCAGACCGGTTCGTTTTCCGGCGATGCTCATATCCTGGCATGGACTGCCAAAGGTGATGATGTCCACAGGCGGCAGCTTTGCACCATGCAGTCCGCTGATATTGCCGAAGTGTTGTACCTGCGGCAGCCGTTTTTCTGTCACACGAATGGCGAACGGTTCGATTTCAGAAGACCAGACAGGCACAATACCTGAAAGCATTCCTGCAACTTCAAAGGTTCCTGAACCTGAGAATAAACTTCCTAATCGTAGCAAAATACCAACCCCTTTATACTTCTTTTTTGTCCGTTTGCACACTGAGAGGCGTGACCTGGACTTACATTATTACATTTAGCGGCTTCTGATAAAGAGTTATACTGACCAATTAATATTCCATTCTTGTATACACTTGTAGTTTTTCTTCCAAAGTTCTTTAGGCTTGCCATCCAATGATAATCAGTTTTGGCAACTACTTTGTGCCTGTTAACAGTTGTCAGGGGATCAGCTTGCTGCTCCTTATATGTAGCCCATTCCAAGTTGCTGACATTATTGTCCATTCTATTTCCGTTTATATGATTAACAGTTGGCTTGTTTTCTGGATTTGGGAGGTATGCCTGAGCTACAAGCCTATGAGCTTTTAATGTGTACCTTTTTCCAAGAATACTGATAACATA
>OLPV01002490.1_pt1 | contig 12033 bp, 15 predicted proteins | sample 1671961 | NCBI WGS metagenome assembly OLPV01 (sample SAMEA3136630, study PRJEB25190) | human gut metagenome | biome: human gut; feature: human-associated habitat; material: faeces | place: Austria | collected 2013
TTCTGTTATATCCTACTGTCTTCGTCAGCGTTTTTCACATTCCTTATTATATGCAACAACTGCAAAATCCGTCAAGGGGTTTTACCTTTTTTAATAGGATTTATTTTCGTCTGCGAAGCAATGATATGATAAAAGCCAGGATCAGAACAACTAACAGCACTTCCTCTGCGGCAATGATTCTTCTGACCTTCAATGGTTTTTCATAATATTTCTTCTGATATAGCTTCCATGCTTTCTGAATCTTGCTCTCGATCTGCTTTATAAAATGTTTTCCACCAGAGCTCTTATTATTCTCAGAGTTATCCACATTAGCACTCTTAGAATCCCCGGACTTTTCCTCATCCGACAGGTTCTTAAGATATGACTTTGTAAATACTGCCGTTGCACTTCCTACTTCGTGTCCGTCATAGGTATACTTAATCGTACCTTCTCCACTCTTCTGATCCACATCTGTGACTTCATGCTTCACATCCGAGAATTCCACGCCGTTTGGCAACAGCACATATCCGTCATCCTGTACATGATATTCATTACCGGACAGGTTCTCTTTTTCCAATGTCTGTGCTTCCTTAGATTCACCCGCACTTATGAATTCTTTGACGCCTTCCGGCTTCTTCTGCTCTGCAACATTCACCTTCTGGAAGTTGTTAAATGCATACTCGAACAGTTCTCTTGTATCTGTATAAATGTGTACCCCATGTGTTCTTAATACTACACATACCAGTTTCATATTGCCATTATCAGCCATCGTGATCAATGTGGATAATGCATTGGATGTATATCCGGTCTTTCCTGCTACGGCATATTCATAATAATTCTTATTCACATCGATCAGCATCTTATGATGCTGGGCAAATACATGCTCTTCCGTCGTCGCGGTTGCCGGAATCGTATAACTCTGGTTCTGGCAGATCTTTGTAAATTCCGGGTATCTCCACACTTCACGTCCGATCAGCGCCATATCTCTTGCACAGGTATAATGATTGTCATCATGCAATCCATTGGCATTCACAAAATTAGAATTATTGCCTCCAAGCTTTTTACATTCCTCATTCATCTGTTCGATGAACCAGTTGTAATCATGTCCGGCATTCATTCCGACATTTTCTGCTACAGCATATGCTGCTTCATTTGCCGATGCCAGAAGTGTTGCATACAGTGCCTGCTCCAGTGAAATGACATTTCCCTCTTTTAATCCGACAGACGAATCTCCCGGCTGCATAAAAGAAATACAGTCGTTACTGAAGGTTACATTATCCGTCAGCTTTCCATATTTAAAAGCAACCAGTGATGTCAGCACTTTTGTGATACTTGCCGGATATTCATGTTCGTCGATATTCTTTGCATACAGGATACTTCCCGTTCCTGCATCCATCACGATTGCTGCTTCTCCATAAGTTCCAGGTCCCTGCGGCCAGTTCTCCCAGCCATTCGACTGGACTTCCATATTGTATACGTTCTGTTCTTCCTGCTGCGCCTGCTGTTCCGGTGTCAGTGCCTGCTGCGTTGCTGCGTCAGTTGCCGCCGCAGTATTATCTGTCGTTGGTTCCGCATAGGTAACCGTCTGCGACATTCCCGCCGACACACCTACGATCACTGCCATAAGCATGGCAGATATGCGTTTTTTTCCCCACATGTGTATTATCCTCCATTTTCTGCTCTATATTATAATCCTTCTTGTCTATTATCTCAAGTCTGTAATCAATACCTCCTGATATACCTAAGCGTTACTGTATCATACGGAATTTTCAGTTCAGAAAATTCCGTATGATACAGTAACACCTGCGCAACAAAAAATACCGGCAATTTTACAATCACCGGTATTTTTTACATTTCACATAATAAATAATAAGATTGCCTGTCCAGTTTTACTGATCCAGCTTTTCAATCTCTTTAATTGTCGCTTCATACACTTCCGTAACTTTTGCCATCGCTTTCGGAATTCCTGGCTGTGTACCGGTTCTGTCTCTTAAAAGCTCTGTCAGATCACAGCTCACCTCATACAGGCGGTCGAACGAAAGGTTCTGGCATACACCCTTTAATGTATGCGCACCACGAAATGCATCTTCATAATTCTTTGCTTCAAGTGACTCTTTTAACTGTGGGTAACTCTTATCCGCAAGAAACTTCAGTGTGAATCTCTGAATTAATGCTTCGCTGCGGACTCTTTTTAATACGTCATCGTAATTACCGCCAATGGCTTCATAACATTCCTGTATTGTCATATTCTTTTTCTCCTACTCTCTAATCTTCATATGCCCCATGAAATGCCGTTCTGCCATACCATTTTCCAAATATGTATTGCAAGACTTCACACATTTTCCCGGTCATCTTATGTTCTAAAGCTCATTATAGCATACGCTAACAGATTTTTTAAATAGAATTTTTCGATCAGGAATTTATAACCTTCCAGTCCCTTCGGGCTGTCGATACCGTCCCCCCGCCTTCCTTTTCCAGTCAGGCTTTCCGGCATCTTCACTTTATCCTATTACGACAAACACTTCCTACACCGGCATTATCCACACAGGTTCAAGGGTCTAAGTTACGATCTTACTCTCAGCTTCTTTCATAAACTCCCCTGGTTTTTATTAAACTGTTCTTAGTATAACGCAAGCATTTTAAAAATTACAAGATTCGTTGCATTCTACAACTTATTCACATCACCGTTCAGCGTATCCGTAATTGTCTGGATACTTACAGGCTTCGGTATATACCCGTTCATTCCCGCATCGCGGCAGTTCTTCCGGTCACTGGCAAATGTATTGGCCGTCATCGCAAAGATCGGTATTACTTTTGCATCCTTTCTTTCAAGCTCTCTTATTTTTTTCGTTGCCGTCAATCCGTCCATCACCGGCATCATGACATCCATCAAAATAACGTCAAAATATCCTTCCTCCGATATCTTAAATATCTCGACCGCAATCTCCCCGTTCTGCGCTTTTGTTACTTCCATGCCTGCCTTTTCAAGAAGAAATTCCGCAATCTCCATATTCAGATCATTGTCCTCTACCAGAAGGACTTTCTTGCCGGCCAGTTCTGTTCCTGTGACCTCTTCTTTCCGTTCTTCTTCCTCATATGATATATGAAGATCAAACGGTATCGTAATCGTAAATGTTGTCCCAACATTTACCACACTTTTTACTTCGATCTTACCATTCATCATCTCTGTCAGCTGTTTTGCAATGGCAAGTCCAAGCCCGGTTCCCATATATGCCGTTCTCGCACTTTGTTCTTCCTGCGCAAATGGTTCAAACGCATGCTTGATGAATTCTTCGCTCATACCGCGTCCCGTATCCGTACACCGAAAGCAATAAACGGCCTGCCTTTCTTCACCTTTCAGTTCCTCACAGGACAGCCGTATCTCTCCGCCTTCCCGGTTGTACTTCACCGCATTTCCTGCAATATTCTGCAAGATCTGTTTTAAATGCACCGGACTTCCGATTACATGCCGATGGACTACGGTACTGTGATTAAAGTTCACTGTCAGCCCCTTCATCTGCGCACTCATTTTTGTAATACTGTTCGTCTCTTCCAGTACTTTAAGAATGTCAAACGGCTCATGCTCAAGCTCGATCGCACCGGATTCCAGCTTGTTCATATCCAGGACACTGTTCACAATCTCCATAAGGAATCCCGTTGCCTCTCTTACTTTTTCCCGGCATTCTTTTTGCTTGTCTTTATCATCTGCATAATGCTCTGCAATCTCGATCATACCCTGAATCCCGTTGATCGGTGTCCGGATATCATGACTCATTCTCCGCAGAAAATCAGTCTTTGCGATATTCGCTCTCCTTGCTTCGTCTGCAGTCTCAAGAAGTTTCTGCCTGTACTCAATCTCCAGCTGTTTCTGCTTATCGATCTTGCGCACAACATATAATACATTCGTGACTACACCGTTCTTATCCCTCTTCTTTACAATGAACCGCCCCAGATGCCACGATCCGTTCGCAGCCCTGTATTCTGCCGCAATGCTTTCCGTATCCTTAAGGCGCAGTGCCAGTGTAGACGTATCCAGGAATTCCCTCATAAGTTCCTGATGTTCCTCATCCACGATCGTTTCTCTTACATTTTTAAATACATCTGCGATTGTCCCTCTTTTTCCCGTCAGCCGGTGCATCTCCTGTCCGGAAGACACCTCATCGTACGTTCCCCGCACCAGATCCATACGGTAGATGAGCCAGTAGATCTTACTGATCGAGCCTATGATTTCACTGTTTAATGTGGCTTCTGCCAGTGCATTTTCAAGCTTTACTTTCTGCTGTTCCTGTTCTTCCATCATAAGCAGATTCTCTTTTAAACCGCCGATATGACCACCAACTGCTTTTAAAAGCCGCAATGAAAGTGCCGTCTTACTCTGCTCCGGATTGTCGAATCCAATATAGCCATTTAACTTCTTATTCGAAAGGATCGGGATCACAATCAGTGAATGAATATCCTGTCCGTCAAATAATTCAAACTCTTCCGGTGTCTGCCTGCGCTCTTCTTCCCAGTCCGCAGATACGATTGCTTCTCCTGCCCGCAGCCTCGGTGCCCAGTTTGGCATATCTTCGATCCGCACATTCTGCATCCTGTCTATTGTCGGTTCAACTTTCTCAGCACACCACTCATGCGTCATCTTCAAAACGCTTCTGTCTTCCTCTGTCCGTGTAAACATGTAGGATCTGTCTGACAACGAATACTTTCCAAGGAAAGCCAGAAGCTTTGGCATCGCTTCATTTAACTCCTCCTTACTGGAAATGTTATCCAGTATTGAGATGTTGTCTAATACATCATCAACCGCATCCTGAACAATCTGCATTTGTCTATATTCTTCTGTCTGTTGTTGTCTTTTTCTTCGTATTGATAATCTCATGTGCACCTCCAAGAACTGGAATTACGCTCCTCTGATATCCATGCAAAAACCTTTATATCATACAGAAAACCTGCCACCGGCAATTTTTCTTCCGAACGCATACCGATAAAAAAAGCAGGCCATGCTATAGACATACCTCCTACATCCACCGCCACCGGCGGTTTCCTTCGGATACTTGACGACTATAACATTTCCTGCTATTTATTATTGCAACTGGCTACCATTTTACAGGCCCTATAGCTTTGCGTCACAACCTTTCGGATGCTTTGCCGTAAATATATTCCTTTTCCTGCCTTTTATTATAACGTTATCTTAAAATTCATGTCAAGAACGAGCGTTAATAAAGTCAGCATAAAGTCAGTTAACTCAAATTGGCAAAATCCACATCCATTACCCCATCATACGGAATTTTCAATTCAGAAAATTCCTACCAGTGAGCAATAATCATTTATCTTCCTGGTTTTGCATCCAGTTCGCTGGTTGCATCATATAAGGAATCAGTCAGAGCCACCGGACTCATCAGTACCCTTCCGGTTCCTCTGTATACATTAACCAGGCCTTCCCCGCTGACCGCTGAACCAACCAGCGTCTTCGTTGTTCTCTCTACCGTAAATTCAAGATTCGAAGACCAGCATACAGCCATACTTCCATCAATCTTTAACTCATCATTTTCAAGTTCGATCTCGATCAATTCTTCTTCCGGCACATTACTTTCCAGCGCCACGATACCATTACCACGGAGACTTAAGTTGAACAATCCTTCTACACCTAATACCGCAGACGATACGTTCTTTCTGGCTACGACTTTACTTTTTACGTTCCCGTCACATGCAAGGAACATGCCATCTTCGATCGTCATTCCTTCTGCTCCCCACTTAGATACATCTTCCAGAATAATATACTTATATGTAGGCTCCAGCACCAGTATTCCGGCTCCAACGTATTCCGGCTTTACTGCCGCTTCCTTTGTCACTGCACCTTTGATTGCTTTGCCGAACAGATCGCCGATACCTTTTACTCCTGTCGTAGCTCTTACATCTCCGCCCATCCACTGCATTGCACCTGCCTGGATCACTGCAGAATGCTCTTTATTGATATCGATTACTACCTGTCTTCTTCTTACATTCATCTTACTCATGAAGAATTCATCCGTTGCATTAAACGGCGATACGCTGGCATCTTTTTCGTACTCAAGTACGTGGAAATTATCCTTTGTACTGATATATTTTCTGTTTTCATTCTGCATATTCACGATTCTCATTGTGGTTTCCTCCTTGTTATTTACTTTTGAAATTCTACAATAACCTTGCGGCCATCTGCTACATTTTCAAACATCCCTTTTATGACCTTCTTTGCATTTTCATCTGCATTTTCAAGAAATCCGTATTCATCGGATTCGGCTCTTTTTTTTGCTTTTTTCTCAGCCTCTCCGACAATCTCCAGCATCTGTTCCTTATCAATACTCATAATTGCAAAATTCGTATCATAGATCTTCAGGTCACTGGATTTGATCTTGATGGAATCCTCATTGATCGTACAATGTGGAATCGTAATTTTTATCTGATCATCGGTCTCTTTTATCTGGGCTTCTTTCACATCAAGCCCTGCGGTCACAGTTGTCTTATACTGTACCAGGATTTTATTCTTGTTGATCAGCGGAATATTTCCCTTCGTGCTTTTGAATACATCCGAGATGATCATCTTCTGTGTTGTCAGCTCCGCCGCATCTTCAAGCGTCGTCTCCAGCGGGATACTTTCCTCTTTTGGAGTTGTAATATACTTATACGCTGATATGGAACCAATGCTGATAACCAATGCAAGAATAACCGCAAGTATTACTTTTAGCTTTGTCTTCACAGACATCCCCCTTTTCTTTTGTAGTTCGTTTTATTATCATCTTACTGTTAAGTACTCTTTTATATCCGTTTTTCCTTACCTTCTATGTGGCTTTTCCTGATTAATAATTCCTGCTTAACAATGATACGATACCTACAATAATCAGAATCGGGAACGCCAGATGGATCAGTCCGCCAACTACCATTCCTACTAAGATCAGAGGGAAGAATATCACCGTCAGAAGTAACTTCGATAATCCCCACGTGGCTTTTAATCCAAACACAAGCAGTTTAGCAAATATTCCAAACATACAGATCATAAATAATAACGTTAACATAATCTTCGTCTCCTATTCTCTACACTTATACTGTTATTCTTTCTGTATAGTCTGAATCTACTATACTTAGTTTCAAGCTATAAATATACAACAAATTTATTGAAATAATATGACATAATTCTCAATTTTCGAGAAATTTAATAAAATAGCGAGGCAGCCAACACTGTCTCGCTATTTTATCTATATAAATCCATATTAATCCATTTCCCGGATTATTTTTCTAAGAGGATAGATAAATGTCGGAGATGCCAATAATTCATCTCGACTTTCCTGTATATCGTTCCATTTCCGACTCCCCCTTACAGGTTCTCCCTGAAGAATGTTACCATTGCTGCATAAGCTTCCTCTTCATCCGGACCCTCTACAGTAATGGTAACTTCTGCACCTTTCCTTACTCCAAGTCCCATGATCATCATAAGCTGTGTTGCGGAAACAGTTTTTCCTTCTTTTGTCAGGGTGATCTTACTCTGATATTTTTTTGCCTCTTTTACAAAAAGTCCCGCTGGTCTTGCATGCAGTCCTAATTCGTCATTGATTGTATAATTAAAAGATTTCATAATCTGTGGTTCCTCCTAGTCTTATTCGTCTTATTTTTGTCCGTAATATGAATTCGCACCATGTTTTCTAAAGTAAGTTCAATGTAATCATATCCTGCATCTTTTGCTGCCTGAAGTTTTTCCCTCCAGGTCAGATCCGATGGCATGGATTTTTCATACAATCCTAACGAATATGCCTTCATGCTGTCTTCCTCCTGTTTTACAGCATTCAGCACAATTCAAAATCCTATACTCTTATTTCCAGAAATCGCTTTTTCTTACTATATGTATCTGTACTCCACATGCCCGGAGTTTTTTCATTTCCTCTTCCGAAGCCAATTCATCCGTGATCAGATGTTGTACTTTCTCTATTCCGCAGCTTGTAAAACTACTATTCTTTCCAATCTTAGTATGATCAGCCAGAATATATACTTCCTGAGCCGCATGATCAATCATCAGCTGATTAATATTCACTTCATTGATAATCTCTGTAGTCATCCCTGTTTTTGCACTGATACCGGAACATCCCACAAAAGTCTTTCTTGCGAAAATATTCTGCAGATTCCTTACTGCAAAATCTCCTACCATAGCCTCTTTCGGATATCTAAGTTCCCCTCCGGTAAGAATAATATTTACACCACTGGCTTTATCATGATTAATGGCTTTTCCATTATTCGTAATAACTGTCACATTCTCAGCGTGTACATATTTGATCAGTTCCAGTGCATTTCTACTGGTGTTGATAAAAATAGTGTCTCCCGACTCAACAAGTGTTGCCGCATAACGGGCAATCAGATCGCGGTACAGTGTTACTTCGTCCATCTGTGCTTCTTTTTTATCTGTCACAGCTGCTCCACCGTAAAATCTTTTGATCTTACGTTCCTCTTCTAACACTCTCAGATCACGTCGGATCGTTACTACCGATACTCCCAAAAGCTCTGCCAATTCATCCGCCTTTATCTCCGGATTTTTGGTAAGTATATCAAAAATCTGTTGCCGTCTGCTGTCTACATATGCCTTTTCTCTTTTCATAATTTATAACCTCATTTTTCTGTTTTTTTAGTTCATTTTTAGAGTTCCGCTCCGTTATCATTATTCCATCTTTTATGAACTTTGTCATTATTTTTTTGATTATTTGTCGTAAAAAAGGTTAAAAAAATAAGCCCAGGCATTTTAAGCGATTTTTCCAAATACAGAAGGCGCTGCCTCCTGCAACTTCTTCTGCATATTTTTTTACAAAAATGGTGCTCCGCTCCTTTGCGGAGCACCCCCGGATTTTGTTATTATGCTGAAACAATCATAATTAATCAATAATGCCGTGTTCTCTCATTTTCTGCTCGATTTCCTGCGCAGACATAATATTTCTCAGTCCAATTACCTGCGTTCCTTTTTTCTCTGCATCTTTGAACATATTTGCAAAGTTCTGTGCACAGAATACTACATCATACTGAGCAGCTGCCGTTTTTCCTTCTGATAATGCACAGTGATGTACCTTTCCCGGTTTTAACCCAACCTTATCAAGGACTTTCTGCATTGTCATTTTCATCATCAGACTAGATCCTGCTCCATCTGTAACTTCCTGACAAGGTTTGATCAAAATATTCGCACCAACTGCCCAGTAGGCACCAAGGATAACTGCCATCACTATGATCAGTGCCACATTATGCGTAAGCAGTCCCGGTAATGCAAACATGATCAGCCAGTAAGCAGTTGCTGCCTGCTGTACCTGCACATGACCGGTTGTAAACAGCGCACGCAATTTCGTAAACTTACTAAAACGAACCAGTAAAATGTTAACGATAAATGCGATAAGAAGAAGGATCATCGCATCACCAAATCCTTTACCAAATACTTCTTCCACACCCGCTGTTACTGCATTCTGCCCAAAATACGGATCAATAACCATTGCGTCTATCTTAAATACATCTTTCAACCCTACTAATACAGGACGGAAGTTACTTACCAGTCCGGATGAACCAACCGTCAGTATCAGATATCCAACGATCGCTTTGATCACACCGGCCAGTACATCGTACCAAGGTTTCTTTAATAAGATATAACCGATCATAACAATCAAACCGATCATGAATGCTGGCTGTTCCAAAATATTTGTCGCAAAATACGACCATACATTCATTAAAATATTCATTTTTCTTTCCTCTTAATTTTCTTACAGATATTTTTCCTGAAGCTCCAGAAGGTCTTCAGGTCCTTTTGCTTTTTTGAGATCTTCAATCAGTTCCTCGTTAGACAACATCTCTGCCAGTCTTGACATGTTATCCAGATGCTGTTCCGGATTACAGGATGCAAGTGTAAAAAATAATGTTGCATCCTTTTCCGGATCTTCCGGATCAAAACTTACCGGTTTTTCCAGTTTCATAAATCCGATTGCTGTTTTATGTACTCCCACCGCATTTTCCTGAGAATGTGGCATTGCCACACCAGGTACGATCACGATATATGGTCCATATTTTTCCACACATTTAATAATATCTTCTTTATAATTTGCTTCCACTGTACCATCTGCTTCCAGTGATTCACAACTCATACGGATGGCATCTTTCCAGTCCTTTGCGCTCTCTGCAAATTTATAATGCTTACTCTCAACAAATTCTTTTAACATGGTCTTCTCCTATTTATTCATCTTCTCTTACAGGCATGAGCGGAACGGAATGTTCTGCGGAGCCTCGAAGCAATCCTCAAATCCTCTTCTGTGATGATAGTAAATCTTATCTTTGTCTGCCGGATAAGTATATTTTCCACCTACCTGCCAGAAGAATGGATGGAATTTATATTCGTTACGGTCCTTTTTGAAGTCATACAGAACTTTGATCTCATCACAGTCTGCCTGAAAGTTTGTCCATACATCCAAGCCACCACATAGCTACATTTCCAGGAGCAACTACTTCATTTTCAATATCCTCTACTAACCATGTTCCCCACTCAGGAAATGTACTGTTGATCCAGCTTTCTCTTGTCATTTCACTAATTTTGCTCATTTAAATCCTCCTCTAAATAATTCATATAATTTTATTTTCGTGATTTATTTGTTTCTTTATATGTGTTATAACACCTTTTATGAATCATATTAATGCTTTTATATGACCGTTTATCATTTATATGACTATTCTGTTATTTTCGTACATAATGCATAATTTCAGATTATCTGTTTTGTGCATTTTCACCTCTATTTTGTACTCACAAAAAAAGAATTCAAAATATCTGCTTTTGCAGGCAATCTTGAATTCTCTCTTTTTTCTTTTCTTTTCAGCTTTCAAGGTTCATATAATTATGATTTTTAATCAAAATAATCCATATTTACATCATTAAACGATCGTATTTTCAAATAATCTATTTTAGCATCCAAACTTTGCTCCTGCGTATACAGGATTCCATTTAGTCCGTTATTACAGGCACCTTCAACATCTTTTGTAAGGCTGTCCCCGATAAATGCACATTCATAAGCCTTAACATCTGCCTTCTGCACACAAAGTTCAAAAAAGTGAGGATGCGGTTTTTCTACACCAACTTCCTCGCTGGTAACAATAAAGTCTACATAGGGTGCTACTCCTAACGCTTCCAGTTTTTTGTACTGAATATAAGCTGTCATATCCGTTCCAATTCCGATGCGTATACCTCGCTTTTTTAATTCCTTTATAAAATCAACAGCTCCCTTGGATGGACGGGCTCTTTGGATCAATGTATCCCAATATGTATGATACATATTAAATGCATGTGGAAACAAAGGTTGTTTCATCAACTCCAGCATACATTGTATTCTTAAAAGACGGTTATGAATCGCCGCTGTATCGCTTCCAATTCTCTTATTCATGATCTTTCCTGCTGTTTTATAATAATTCTCCATCTCTTCTCTTGCATGCTTTAGCATTCAAAAAAATATACTCGCAAAGAAGCAACTCACGAGTTGCTTTCTTACGAGTATAACATTCATTGCATTTCACATTACCAATGACTTTTTTCTCTTTTACATTTCCACCTTTTCAAACCGGTACTTCTGCTTCACATCCGGATACTTCACCCTGTCCACTTCACTCATGAACATATCATACGGTCTGGCACAGATTTTAAATGGTGCATACATTGCCTGATAGACTACCAGCCTCTCTCCCGTCTCTGTATGCTCCGCAAAGGCCAGAACTTTATAAATGTATTGAGATGTACCCTCTTCTACCCATTCGCGCTTAAAATGGCGTACAATGTCTCCTACGTGTATGTCACGTTCGACGGTCACTGTGTCATTTACATTTTTCTCTTCTGTATCCTGCTTTGCAGGTTCTTCATCTTCTTTTATAACCGTATCCGGCATCTCTTCCTGTTTTGTTTTCTCCACATCTAATTCCACATACTCATCCTTATCAAGCGATACCGGAATGCCTGTCTTCCCTGTAATATGCACTCCGCCGTACCTTTATCGGCTGTGACTACGATATAACCCTGTTTTCTTTCCTGCT
>OLPV01002491.1_pt1 | contig 12031 bp, 6 predicted proteins | sample 1671961 | NCBI WGS metagenome assembly OLPV01 (sample SAMEA3136630, study PRJEB25190) | human gut metagenome | biome: human gut; feature: human-associated habitat; material: faeces | place: Austria | collected 2013
CGCGGGCTGGCGATTTCACACAAGCATACGACCTGGGCAAAAGTCGACTTCCACAATGCGTGGCGATGCTCGGCAACGGATTCGTTTCAAATGAACGATCTCGCCCTCCGTGCCGCTACCCTTAGCGCGAAGCCAAGTGAAGGAGCCGAAATGCCCGAGAACGCAGCAACAGACGCAACGCCTACAGAAAGCCAGGTTGTGATTCCCGAAGTCCTTCCTATGGAAGGCGAGGCAACGTTCGCAAAGAAAGCGAAAGGCATAGCGCAGGTCGCGGCAGGAAGTGCACTTACGGCAGCGGGAATTCCCATGCTCGTGCTCCCTGGGCCGGGTGTTGCGGCAATCGTCGGCGGGGCAGCACTTGTGAGCAGGGGAAATAGAAACTACACAGGCCGCACGGCAACCCCTTTGGAAGAGCGCCTCGACGAGGCGGCCTCCAAGGCGGCAGACCTCGCCGCAAACACAGCAAAACGAACAGCGGGCAAAGCGGGCGAGAAGGCGAAGGACGCCGCCCTCAAAACGGGAGCTATAGCCCGGGAAGCGGCCGAGATGGCAGCGACGAGCGCTCCCGAGGTCGCAAAAGGCTTCGCGCGAGGAGCTACCGCAGCCGCTCATGTCGCGAGCGGTGCCGCAAAAAGCGTTGCTCGCGAAGCAAAGCCCCTGTTCACAAGCGTGAAGAGGGCTACAGGGGTGGCCATCTCATCAGCAAAGCGCGCCGAGCAAGGCGCCACAAAGAGAAGCAGGTGACCTGGGCGTCCGCGAAATCTTGCCGGCGGCAATGCCGACGCGTCGAATCCAGAGGCTAAAGTCTAGTCGGGTCGGGTCGTGCTAGACTGGGGCAGACGATTCGAAGGGACGGTCGAAATGACGCAAGAGAGCCAAAGCAGCACCAAAGCGGCGCCGCAGGATGTCCGCGCAGGCGGCATAAAACCAACGCCGCAGGACGCCCGCACAGCACAAGAGCTCCTCGACTTCATCGGGGAATGCCCAAGCATGTTCCACACTGCTTCGACAATCGGAAAACGCCTGACCACAGTGGGGTTCACCTATCTTCCCGAGACCCAGCCGTGGAACATCGAGCAAGGCGGCACATACTACACGACGCGCAACAACTCGAGCGTCATCGCCTTCAAGGTGGGAACCTCGCTCGACAACTACCACTTCCAGATCACCGCATCACATGGCGACTCGCCCACCTTCAAAGTCAAGTCAAACGCCGAGCTCACAGGGCCGGGCGAATCGCAGCGACTCAATGTGGAGGTGTACGGCGGCGCCGTCGATTACACGTGGTTCGATAGGCCCCTCGGAATTGCGGGCCGCGTGATGGTGAAAAACGGCAATCGCGTGGAAAGCCGCCTGTCCGAATCTGCCGAGCCGCTCGCGCTCATCCCCAGCATGCCGCCGCATATCCAGCGCGACATCAACCAGCAGTTCTCGCCGAATCGCCAGGTCGACCTCTGCCCGCTCTTCTCCGCAGGCGCGCTTGGAAAATCAACCTTCGACGCGATAATCGCCGACGAGCTGGGGATCTCCGAGAGCGACATCGTTGCGCGCGACCTGTTCCTCGTCAACCGCCAGCAGCCGTGCATCTGGGGCGCTGCGGGCGAGTTCGCCTCCTCCCCGAAATTCGACGACCTGGCCTGCGCATACACCGCGCTCGAAGCGTTCCTCGCCACCGAAAACGATCGTAGCATCTCAGTCTTCGCATGCTTCGACAACGAGGAGGTCGGCTCGAACACCAAGCAGGGTGCCATGTCGACGCTTCTCGCCGACACGCTTTCGCGCCTGAACGCAGCGCTGGGCCACTCCCGTGAGGATCTGCGTTGCGCCATCGCGAAATCGATGCTCGTGAGCTGCGACAACGCGCATGCCGTAAACCCCAACCACCCCGAGCGCTTCGACGAGGGCAACCGCGTGTTCCTAAACCGAGGCATCGTGGTAAAAGAAGCAGCAAACCAAAAATACTGCACCGACGCCTTCAGCCGCGCCGCTTTCTGCGCGATCTGTGACAACGCGGAAATCCCCTACCAGGCCTTCGCGAACAGGAGCGACTCACCAGGCGGCTCCACGTTGGGGAATTTGTCGAACACCCAGGTGAGCATGCACGGCGTCGATGTCGGTCTGCCGCAACTCGCCATGCACTCGAGCTTCGAGACGATCGGCGTGCGCGATGTGACGCTCGCGACCCGCGCACTTCAGGCGTTCTACAACGCCGACCTGCGCATTGACGGCGCGGACAGCATAGAACTCGGCTAGCGAGGGCGACAACCCGACTGGCTGCGGACGAGCTGAACAGGTTCGCCCAGTTGCGGGTGTTCCTCAGGAGAGGTCAGCTCGGCCCGCACCGATATCAGGGGGTCAAGACCCGATAGGCTGCAGTCGAGGACGAGCTCGCTCGGCTGCAGCCCACAGCGAGCTTCGGACAGTCATGACAGCCCCCGAGTCCCGCAGCCCAAGTACTTACGCAATCATCTTCGACTCTTCGACCTTCTCCACGAACCAGCTCATGAAGCCCTCGAGGGGCTTGCGCAGCACAAGACCCAGAAGAAGCGACGGCAACACGAACAGGAGCAGCATGCCCATCTCGGTAAAGAAGTCGCCGTTGTAGATGCCCATCATGGCCGCGCGCATGGCGTTGATGGTATGCGTCGCCGGCATGAACGGGCTTGCGATCTGGAAGAACTCGGGCAGCACCTGCAGCGGATACGCACCGCCGCCCGCCGTCACCTGCAAGATGAGGAACAGGACGGCAATTGCCTTGCCCAGGTTCGCGAACGCAAGCACCAACGTGTAGATGAACAAGGAATACACCAAACCCGACACCCAGAAGCACAGCATGAACAACAGCGGATGGCTCACCTGCACCCCCAAGAACAGCATGTTGCCAAGGCCCACGCAGGTGGTCTGCAAAAGCGACAGAACCGCCACCACACAGTAGCGCCCAAAGTAGAGCTCGCGCGGCTTGGGGTTGTCAAGCTCGGCAAGCCCTCGCTTCGAAACCGCCGGCTTGATCGCCACCATCATAAGCAGCGAGCCAATCCACAGCGCAAGCGTCGTATAGAGCGGCGCCATCTGCGAGCCGAAGTTGTCGGCCGGGAACACCGCATGGCGATCGAGCGCCACGGGTGTCGTCACGGCAGAGGCAAGCACCGCGGGGTTCGAACCGATGACCTCGCGCAGCTTCTCGACGTTGCCGCTTGCGAGAGCCGAACGCAGGTTGCCGCTCAGCGTCGTGAGCTCACCCGCCGTCGAGGTGAGCTCGTTTTGCGCATCGGCGAGCTTCGCCTTCGCACCGGAGAGCTTGGACGCGACGGAATCCGCGTCGCCGCTTATCTCGCCGCCCGCGGCATCAAGCTTTGCGGCACTGCTCTGAAGCGTGGAAACCATGCTCGACACCGACGCGGAAAGCTCGTCCAAACCCGGCTTGACGTTGTCGTTGTATTCCGTTTTCACATCGTTGAGGCTGGCCGCGGCCTTGTCCGCAAGCTCCTGGATCTCGGCACGCTGCGCGACGGCATCGTCGTAGCCCGACTGGATGTCGTCAGCCGCCTGATACAGCGAGTCCGAAAGCTGCTGAAGGAGCGCCACCGACTGCTTCAGCTGGGAAATCATGCTCTCGACTAAGGGGGCGTACTGCCCATCGACGCTCCCCTGAATCCCCTCAAGAGCGCTGATGATCGAATTCAAGTCCCCAATCTCGGTCTCCACGACTGCCGCCTGGTTGCGCAGATGCTGCGAAGTGTCGCCCGTCAGATCGCCCGCGCTGTCGTACACATCGCTGATCTGGGCGCTAATGCCCTTGTAGCTCTCGGCGGATGCGGAAATGGCCTGCGAAAGGGAGTCGGCCGACGTCGAGAGCGCGCTCGCGATGTCGGAGACGCCCGCACCGCCGTCCTTCGCGATGTCGCCGACCTTCGCCGCCTCGTCGCGCGTCTGCCCGAGCAGCGTGCCCGACTGGGAGATAAGCGACTGCGACGAGTCGATGAGCTGGGAATACATGCCCAACACCGACGCCGCACCCGTCATCTGCCCCGCCATGTTGTCCACATGGTCGGCAAGCGTTCCCACCGCGCCAGAGAGATCGGCGTCTTGGGAATACTTAGAAAGCGACGAGACGATGGAGAGCGCCACATCGGAAAGCGTTTCCAAAAAGACCTGGTTCACCTGGTTCGACACCTGATCGGCACCTTGGTCGGTGACCTTCGGCGCGATGGCGTTCTTCTTCTCATTGGCGTAGTAGATGATGTTCGCGTGCTCAACCTCGTCGGAATAGAACGTCATCATGTCGCGGCTGAAGCTTTGGGGAATCACCACCGCGGCGTAGTAACGCCCGGACTGCGCGCCGTCGATCGCGTCCTCTTCAGTTGTGAACGTCCAGTTGAGCTGGTCGTTCGCTCGAAGTGCGCTCACCACCTTGTCGCCGACGTTGATCTCGAGCGGAACGAGGTCGCTCTCGTAGCCCTCGTCGGTGTTCGCCACGGCGACGGTGAGGTTGCCGGTGTTGCCGAACGCGTCCCAACACGCGATGACGTTGTACCACGTGAAGATCGACGGCAAGAACACGAGCCCTATCACGATGATCACCGTAATCGAGTTGTCGAACAGGTGCTTCATGTCGGTCTTGAAGATGCGCCAGATATTCCTCATCTATCGCACCTCCCCATTCTCATCCGACTTCGATCCAGACGCGGAAGGAGGCGTGGAGCTTCCTGCGACAGCCTTGCCACCAGGCGCGGAATCGCCCGCGGCACCCGCGGCATCAGCGGCACCCGCAGCACCCGCGGTACCCACGCTCGTCGCGTTCACAACGCCGACGGCACCCTTCAGACTCTCCGCTTTCGCACCCGCCGACTTCCCAACGCCCACACCTTCCCCATGATCCGTCCTGCCATGAGCATGCCTGCCGACGACCTCCTTGCTCCCGCGCGAGAGCAGCTCGGCCATAAGCGCATCGAGCTTGGCGCTGTCCTTCTCGTCGAGCGCGCTCGTCCGCGAAGACGCTCCCGAAGCGCTCCGCGTCGAAGCCCCGCCGGCGGACGCGCCCACCATGGTAGGCTGCATGAACACCTTGCGCGCCGCGAACAGTGTGCGGACCTCGTCGTCGGTCATGGCGTTCAGCGACGCCTGACGCTCGATATTGTCACGGATAAACTCGACCACCACCAGGAATGTGAGCACGAGCACGAGCCACACGAGCCACAGCGTCAAGACGACGACCTTCTCCATCGCCGTCACTGCGAACACGACGGCGATGACCGCCGGCACCGCGATGCCGAAGATGAGCGCGCCGCGCTTCAGGCGCGGATACCAGCAGATGAACCGCGCGGCATGGTCGGCGATATGGTGGCGGAAATCCTCGCGATCGGAAAGTACGCGCACGAGCTGGGCGACGCGGAAACGGCGCTCGGGCAGGTGTACCTCCTCACCGTTGATGATATCGGAGCGCTCGATCTCGCGCGCGAACATACGGATAAGGTTCGAGAAGTACGGTCTCAGAGCCAGCCCAATCGCCAGGAAGATCGCGAAGAAGATTCCCAGGTGCGCGATAAGCGACACCCACTCGAGACCGTAAAACCCGGCAATCGTCTCGCGCAGGGCGTTGATGCCGTAGGTGAACGGGAAGAAGGGGTAGATGAACTGGAAGAACGGCGACGTCATCTCGATGGGGTACAAACCCGTCGCGCCCGGGATCTGCACGAAGATCAAGATGACGCAGATGCCCTTGCCGATATGCTGCAAGGTGGTCGACAGGGTAAGCTGGATAGCCAGGTATGTGAGCGATGCGAGCACCGCCGTCAGGAGGAACAGCGCCACCGACTCGCATTGCACGCCGATGGCGAGGCACCCGACGCAGCACACGATCGCCTGCAGCGACACCATCCCCCCGAAGAACAGGTAGCGCGCGATGTAGCGCTGCGCAGCCGTGAGGTTCTCGATGCCCTCGTCGTCCACCTCGATGCGCATAATCACCATGAGCATGAACACACCGATCCACAGCGACATGTTGATGAACAGCGGCGCCATGCCGGAGCCGTACGCGTTCAGGGGGAAGAGATACTCAGTCTTCACCTCGGTCGGCGATTGCATGAAGCTCGCCACCTTCTCGGCGTCAATCGTCGTGCCGTCGCCGAAGAAATCGGTTATCGCCGTTGAAGTCTTCAGCGCCACGAGGTCGGTCTTCACCGTGTCGATGCTCGTCTGCAGGTCGGCGAGCACGCCATCAGTCTGGTCGAGCGCGCTTCTCGCCGTCGTGAGCGTCTCGGAAAGCTGGCCCGTGAGCGAAATCGCCTGGTCGACAAGCACGCGTTGCGCCGATGCCGCCGCAGCCAGGTTCCCCACCGCGACGTTCAAGTTCCCCACGCCCGCGTTGATGGCGGGGAACGTGTCGGAAGAGAGCGTCCCGCGATAGGAGTCCGCGTTCGAGATGGTGGTTTGCACGGCGGTGTTCACCGAGTCGGACGCCGAAGAGACCGACTCAGCCACGCGACCCATGTCGGCGCTCATGTCGGAGAGCTCGGAGAGTGACCGCGAGGCGTTCGTGTTCGACTGCTTCAGCCGTTCGATCGTCTTCTCGAGGCTCGCCTTGTTGGGGTCGTTGTCGTCCATCTGGGCAACGAGCGCCTCCATCTGGGCCACAACCGCCTGGCTCGCCGACACCATGGCGTTGCCCTGGGCGATCGCGCCATCGACGCGCCCCTGCGCCTCGGTCACGGAACCCGCAGCGCCGCCGATGGCCGTGTTCACCTTGGCGGCCGACTGGGAAAGGAAAATCGACCCCGAGTCCATCGCGCCCATAAGGCCCGACGTCAGCTTCGAGACGTCCGTTTGCGTGGTGCCCATGAGCGACTGGACGATGAGCATCTGGCCGCTCAGATCGCCGAGTACCTCGTCCGCATCGGAGAGCAGCGAGGCAGCATCGGCCACCTTCGTTTGCGACTGATCGGCCGCGTCGCGAAGCCCCTGGACGGAATCGCGGGCACCGGAGATGGACTGTTGCGCCTTGTCGACCCCGGCGAGGGCGTTCGTGTGCGCATCGTCGATCTTGCCCTGCGCGACGCCAACTTCCTCGCCGAGCGCGTCGGTGACCGTTTTCGCGACGGTGGCGACGAACGTAGAGTTGATCGTAGTATCGAGCGTGTTCGCGCCTGTGTCGGTAATCTTCGGCGATACGGGGTTCATCTTCTCGTTCACGTAGTACTCAAGCTGAGGCTGCTGGAAGTCGCCGGAGAGCAGCGTGAGCAGGTCGGCTGAGAAGTCGCGGGGCAGCACGAACGCCGCATAGGCATGCCCCGACTTCACCGCCTCCATGGCGGTGTCGTAATCGACGAAATCCCATCCGAGCTGGTCGTTGTCGTGCAATTGCTCGACGACCATGTCGCCAAGGTTGATCGCACCCGTAAGATCGCTCGACGACCCCGCGTCCTCGTTTACCACGCAAACACGCAGATTGCCGGTGTTACCGTAGGGGTTCCAGAAGCCGACGACATTGAACCACGTGTAAAGGGAAGGCAGGACGATGAGCGCAAGCACGACGACGATCGACGCCGGTGCTTTCAGAATGCGAAGGAAATCGCGTTTGAGAACGCGCAGCACGTTTTTCAAGCCCGCCCCTCCTTCTATAGTTGAGATTGCGTTTGATTGGCGGCGTTATGGCGCAGCTCTCCCGAGGGAAAGCACGTTTTCTGCATTGTATAGGGGAACCAGCCCTGCGCAAGCGTGCAGATAATCAATTCCACAAGTGTGGCATAACTTTCAAAGGACGCGAACGAGTACCTTGCAAGGTTGTCCTCCCCTCTCCCACCATAGCCACAAGCGACCTGGAGGCGTCGTTGCCTCGGAGTGCGTGCACAAATATGCGCGAAGTGCGTACCCTTGGAAGCACCCCCCTCATTAAACCAAGAGATTTAACTCTAACAAACTGGGCTTATTCGCATAGTTGGAAACGGCAAACTAACTTACGCGCTAGCAAGGTACGCACTTCGCGCATATTTATGCATAGGAACGCCCAGATGAAGCAGAAGCGCACAATTTAGCGCCCGAGAGTTGTCCAATCGATAAAGATGTTGCGCCTCAGGTCGATCTCGCAACGAATCTCTTTGGAGTTTTTGCTTCGATACGTGACTCCGATTTGCCTTGCAACCATCCTGCGCACCGTATCAAAGTTTGCCCGATCGGATATCTGCCGATAAGTAAGCGGCATGACGGTAAAGCCCATTTGTTGAAGCGCGGTCGTCCTGTCGGAATCCGAAATCGCCGAATCATAGTCGTCGTGGACCACTTTCCCCTGGCATTCGACGATAAGCGGGCTTGCGCCGTTGGGAACGTCGAACAGCAGGTCGGCGAAGCACGTCGATTTCCCATAGATGCGCCTTGCGCTTGTCGAAAGCGGAATTCGCTCGTTGTTAACGAAGCCCGAAAAGCCCTCGCCGCCCTTGCATCTTTGCGTCGAGAAGAGCATCGAAGCTTGGACCTCAAACGGCGAAGCGGTAACCCCGGTCACGCGTTTCGCGGCGCGCGCGAAACGCCGCCCCCCGCGCTCGCTTTTCATGGCGTCGGCGAACTGTCCCAATTCGCCCAGTTCAATAAGGGGTTCGCGTCTCCAAAGGTCGGTCTTTCTCCCCGAAGAGCTTTTGACTCGCCGCCACCCGAATGACCGGGGAAGCAGCTCGGAAGAGTTGATGCTGTCGAGAAGCGCTTCAACAACTGGGCTCGGCCGAAATATTGAAAACGTGCCGCAGAATTCGTACATCGCCATAACAAGGTGGTTTTCGTCAACATGCGAGGCAAGATTAAATAGTGAATAGAGAGGACTTGCCGTTGAAATACCGAGGTCAGTTTGCTGTATGCACCCAAATGGCAACTCGTTTGTAACGAGGTGTGATACCGTACTCACGTTGTTCAGTCGGCGTTTGCGATCAGTCGCTAAAAGATGGACGGGGATACCGAGTATCTCATGGGTGAGTATATGGTTCCTGAAGCCTGCACGATTGTTATCGGTCGCTCTGTCGGGGTAAGGAGGGCACAGCATTAGAACCTGCGGAGGGGTTCGATGAAAGCGAAACGCCGATATGTCGCACAGAATGTCTTCCATGCGCGAACTTTACCAGGTTTAAGGAAAGCGCGCATCACAAGACTTGCGGCGCAGGGCGATGCCATCCCCCTGCGCGGCGTCGAGAATAAGCATACCGTCGCACCATCTCTCAGCCCACACGGCACCCACGCTGGCCGGCCGAGCCGCAAACTGCCAGTTAGCAGCCCTCGATGGCCATGCCGGGCTCGGGCGCGTACTCCAGGAAGTCGGCGAGCGTGGCCGAGTCGACGTATTCCTCGATTACCTGGTCAAGCCCCGCCCAGAAGCGCACCGTCGTGCACTCTCCCTTGCGCGGGCAACCGATCACGTCGTCCTCGAGCGCGTTGCACGCCACGGGCACCGTGGAGCCCTCGGCCGCGCGCAGCACGTCGCCTGCGCGGATTTCGGACGCCTCGCGGGCAAGCGCGTAGCCGCCGCCTTTACCCCTCACGCTGCGCACGAGCCCCGCGGCCATGAGCGGACGAACCACCTGCTCGAGGTATTTCAGCGAGATGTCCTCCTCTTCGGCCACTTTGCGCAGGGGAACCTTCCCGTCGGGGCCTTGCTGGGCAATGCGGATCATGAGGCGCATCGCGTAGCGCCCCTTCGTGGTTACCAGCATCGTTTATCCTCACTTCCCCCTCGTGATACGGTTCGCCCTCGGAAAACCCAGGTGCGGCCGACTCGATTTCGCATACTTATTCTAGCGCGAAAGGAATCTATTACTTGACATTTTAGCGCGTCGCGGTATTTTATTCCTAGAAAATTCATAGGATTATGCACAGACGAGAGGGGCATATTTCATGGAAACCACTGCAACGAGCCCGCTGCTGAAACTGCAGGGGCTATCGGCCTCGGTAGGCGACAAACCCATCCTCCACGACATCGACCTTGCGATCGGTGCGCACGAGACGCACGTCATGATGGGCCCGAACGGCGCCGGCAAATCGACGCTCGGCCATGTAATCATGGGCGACCCTGAGTATAGCGTAACTTCGGGCACCGTGACCTTCGACGGGCAAGATATTACGGATCTTTCCCCCGATAAGCGCTCGCGCGCGGGCCTTTTCTTGAGCTTCCAGGCGCCGGTCGAGATTCCCGGCGTGCCGCTGTCGAGCTTCCTGCGCGCCACCGTCGAGGGCCGCGAGGGCTTCAAGATGAAGGGCAAGGAATTCCGCAAACACGTGCGCGAACTGGCGAAAAGCCTCGACTTCGACCCAGCGTATCTCGACCGTGAGCTGGGCGTGGGCTTCTCCGGCGGCGAGAAGAAGAAGCTCGAGATGCTGCAGCTTCTGCTTCTCAAGCCGAAGCTGGCCGTCCTGGACGAGACCGACTCCGGCCTCGACGTTGACGCGCTCGGCGTCGTGTCCCGCGGCATCCAGGAGTACCGCAAGACCTGCGACGGCACGCTCATCATCATCACGCACAACACCCGCATTTTGGAGCACGTCGACGTCGATCGCGTGCACGTCATGGTGAAGGGGCATCTGGTGCACGAGGACGACGCCGCGCTCATCGCCGACATCGACGCGCACGGCTTCGAGCGCTTCGAGCAGGCCACAACCCCCGAAGCCGACGCGTAAGGGGGCCCAACCATGGCAAAACAACGCACCGAGGTCGCGGACATCGACCGCAGCCTCTACGACTTCTCATACGGCGAGGAGGCGGCCGAGAAGCTCGACGCCGGCCTCACTCCCGAAATCGTGCGCGAGATCTCCGCGAAAAAGGACGAGCCCTCTTGGATGCTCGAGCACCGCTTGAAGTCGCTCGAGATTTACCACGAGAGCAGAACCCCTGATTGGGGCCCCTCCATCGCCGGGCTGGACATGGACCACATCGTGACCTACGTCAAGCCCAACACCGACCAGAAAAGCGATTGGGACTCCCTGCCCGACGACGTGAAGAACACCTTCGACCGCCTGGGCATCCCCGAGGCCGAGCGCAGCTACCTGGCCGGCGTCGGCGCGCAGTACGACTCCGAGCTCGTGTATCACAACATGCAGGACACCGCGTCGCGCATGGGCATCGTGTACTCGGGCATCGAGGAGGCGCTGCACGACCCGAAGTGGGAGGAGCTCATCCACGACAAATTCATGACTCTCATCCCCCCGACCGACCATAAGTTCGCGGCGCTCCACGGCGCGGTGTGGTCGGGCGGCAGCTTCGTGTACGTCCCGAAAGACACCAAGCTCGACTTCCCGCTGCAAAGCTACTTCCGCCTGAACGCGAAGGGCGCGGGCCAATTCGAGCACACGCTCATCATCGTGGAAGACGGCGCTGACCTGCACTTCATCGAAGGATGTTCGGCACCTAAATACAACGTGGCGAACCTGCACGCGGGCGCGGTCGAGCTGTTCGTGGGCAAGAACGCCAAGCTGCGCTATTCGACCATCGAGAACTGGTCGAAGAACATGTACAACCTGAACACCAAGCGCGCGGTGTGCGACGAGGGCGGCCAGATCGAGTGGGTTTCCGGCTCCTTCGGCAGCCACGTGGGCTATCTGTACCCGATGTCGATCCTGAAGGGGCGCAAGTCGCGCTGCACCTTCACCGGCATCACTTTCGCAGGCACCGGCCAAAACCTCGACACCGGCTGCAAGGTCGTCCTGGCGGCGCCTGAGACGACGGCAGCCATCGAGACGAAGTCGATCTCGAAGGGCGGCGGCGTGTCGACGTTCCGCAGCTCGGTCGTGGCAACCCCCGCCGCGGAGAACTCGGTTGCGAGCGTGTCGTGCCAGTCGCTTATGTTGGACGACCACAGCCGCTCCGACACCATCCCCGCGATGGACATCCGCTGCAAGCACGTCGACGTGGGACACGAGGCGACCATCGGCCGCATCGGCGACGACAAGGTGTTCTACCTGATGAGCCGCGGCATTCCCGAGGAAGAGGCCCGCACGATGATCGTGAACGGCTTCGCCGACCCGGTCTCGAAGGAGCTCCCCCTCGAATACGCCGTGGAAA